>Ga0310810_10001171_pt1 | contig 27069 bp, 28 predicted proteins | sample NCmetagenome_FD_207641 | JGI IMG/M metagenome (GOLD analysis project Ga0310810, IMG submission 207641) | Soil microbial communities from experimental microcosm in Duke University, North Carolina, United States - NC | ecosystem: Engineered > Artificial ecosystem > Soil microcosm > Unclassified ...
CATGCGCGAGCTCCATGTCTTCGTCGCCCCACCACTCGTCCAGCTGCAGCATCCAGCCCGTCGCGACCGAGAGGGCGAGCAGCGCCCACAGAAGGAGTGCCATCGCCGCACCGAGCGGATTGAGCCCAGGATAGGAACGCGCTTCGGCGCGCGCTGCGCGGGAGCCGACATAGGCCAGGGCGAGCGTGGCGCGGCGCGCGACGACCGAGAGACGCGCGTGGCCCGGCGCGACCAGGCCCCAGGCGAGACGCGCGGCGAGCAGCGCGCCGATCGCGTAGCCGATGCCGCGGTGCACCGGATTCGCGTCCGGCTCGTTCAGCAGATTGGCGGCGACGAGGATCGCGATGCCCCAGTGCGCGAGGCGCACCAGGGGATCCCACACCCTCACCTGCGCGTTTCGGACTTCACGACGTCGAGCGTCTTGGTGTCGAAGTAGATCTCGACTTTCTTGCCGTCCTTGTCGGTCCCGTAGATCTCGTAGCAATTGCCGTCGATCTTGAACTTCTGGATCTTGTAACCCTGCGCCTCGATCTTCGCCTTGGCGTCGGCCTCGGACATCCACTCGTTCTTCGGGTGCTTGGCACAGTTCGCGGCGGCGAGCGCCGAGGTGGTCGCGAGGGTTGCGGCGACTGCGATGAACACTTTCAGCATGACTCCACTTCTCCCTGATATTGGAATAAGAAATTGGAATAAGAACCATTCCCATTATCATTATCAAGGCGAAGCGGCTGCCTGGCAACGCCCGGGCTAGCGCCCGAAGGCGTGCAGCCAGAGCAGGCCGGTGACGGTCTTGGCGTCGGTAATGCGCCCGTCCCTCACCTGCTCGACGGCTTTTTCCAGTTCCAGATCAAAGACTTCCAGGAATTCGCCGGCATCCAGCTTGCGCTCGCGCTTCTCCAGCCCGCGCGCGTACCAGAACTCGATCGTCTCATCGGTATAAGCGATGGCCGGGTGGATGACGCCGAGCTTTCGCCATTCGGCGGCGACGTAGCCGGTCTCCTCCAGAAGCTCGCGCCTGGCGGTCTCGAGTGGGGGCTCGCCCGGATCGCGCTTGCCGGCCGGCAGCTCGATGAACTCGCGCCGGTGCGGATAGCGGAACTGGCGCTCGAGCACGAGACGCCCGCCGCCGAGCTCGGCTGCGATCATGACCGCGCCGGGATGGCGGATGTACTCGCGCACGCTCTCGGCGCCGTCGGGAAGGCGCACCTGGTCGCGCCGCACGTGCAGCAGCGTGCCGCGGTAGACGTCCGCGCCCGAGATGAACTTCTCCGTGAAGTCGGTCAAAGGCTCTTGATCGCGATGAAGCAGAGCTCCATCAGCCGCTGCGGCAGGAGCCCCAGGGCGACGAGCGCGAGGCCGTTCGCCGACAGGAGCAGGCGCATCGTGCCGCCGGCCTGGATCGCCTCGACGCCCTCCTTCGGTTCGTCGAAGTACATCAGCTTGACGATGCGCAGGTAGTAGAACGCGCCGATGAGCGAGAGCACGACCGCGAGCACCGCGAGCCACACCTGCCCCGCGCTCACCGCGGATTGCAGCACCACGAGCTTGGCGTAGAAGCCGGCCGTCGGCGGAATTCCCGCGAGCGAGAACATGAGCACGAGCATGACGAAGGCGTACCAGGGATTGCGGCGGTTCAGGCCCTTCATGTCCTCGAGGTTCTCGCACTCGAAGCCCTTGCGCGAGAGGAAGAGCAGCATGCCGAAGGCGCCCGCCGACATGAGCACGTAGGTGATCATGTAGAACATCGATGCGGCGTAGGCGTCCGCGGCGTTCAGCCAGTTCCCCCCCACCACGCCCGACAGCATTCCGAGCAGCATGAAGCCCATGTGCGCGATGGTCGAGTACGCGAGCATGCGCTTCAGGTTCGATTGCGCGATGGCCGTGATGTTGCCCACCGCCATCGAAAGCACCGCAAGGATCGCGAGCATCTGCTGCCAGTCGCCGGCGAGCTCGATCAGCCCGTTGACGAGGAGCCGCATCGCCATCGCGAAGGCGGCGAGCTTGGGGCCGGTGCCGAGCACGAGCGTCACCGCGGTCGGCGCGCCGTGGTACACGTCCGGAATCCACATGTGGAAGGGCACGGCGCCGACCTTGAAGGCGACCCCGCAGACCACGAACACGAGGCCGAAGACGAGGAAGGTCTGCTGCGTGGTGTCGCGCGAGAGGTTCGCGACCTGGCGCGCCACTTCGCCGAGCGAGAAGCTGCCGGTCGCGCCGTAGATCATGGACATGCCGTAAAGGAGGAGTCCGGAAGCGAGCGCGCCCAGTACGAAGTACTTCATCGCGGCTTCGACCGAACCGGCCGAGTCCCGGTTGAGCGCAATCATGGCGTACAAGCACAGCGACATCAGCTCCAGCCCCAGGTACAGGGTGAGGAAGCTGCCGGCGCTCATCATGACCATCATGCCGAGCAGGCCAAAAAGGAGCAGCGTGAGGAATTCGCCTCGCAGGAGGCCCCGGTCAAGCAGGTACTGGCGCGAGTAGACCAGCGCGAGCGCGGTCGCGCCGTAGGAGACCAGCTTGAGCACATGCGCCATCACGTCGGCGATGTAAAGGCGGTTGAAGGCCGGGGTCATCTCGCCCGCGGTGCCCATCCAGACCACGCCGGTCGCGACCGCGCAGGCGAGCAGCACGAGGTGCGCGAGCGCATAGCTCACCGTCCGGCGCTCGCCCTTGACGAAGAGGTCGGCGATCATCAGCACGCAGGCGCCGGCGAGGAGCACGATCTCGGGCAGCGCGAGGACGAAGTCGAGTTTCATGTCAGAACTTGGGCTGCGCGACGTGGCGCAGCAGCTCGTTGACCGAGGCGTGCATGACCTCGGCGAAGGGCAGCGGGTAGACGCCCATCGCCAGCACCGCGATGGCGAGGAGGCCGAGGACGAGGAGCTCGCGCCCGTCCAGGTCCTGCAGCGCGGCGACGTGGTCGTTGGCGACCGCGCCGAAGACGACCCGCTTGTACATCCACAGGGTGTAGGCCGCGCCCCACACGAGCGTGCTCGCCGCCGCGAAGGCGACCCAGAAGTTGGCCTTCATCGCGCCCATGATCACCATGAACTCGCCCACGAAGCCGCTCGTCGCGGGCAGCCCGCAGTTGCCCATGGCGAAGAGCATCATGAGCGAGGCGAATTTCGGCATCGTGTTCACCACGCCGCCGTAGTCGGAGATCATGCGCGTGTGCATGCGGTCGTACATCACGCCGACGCACAGGAACATGGCCGCCGACACGAAGCCGTGCGAGATCATCTGCAGGAGCGCGCCCTCGACGCCGAACGAATTGAAGATGAAGAAGCCGAGCGTCACGAAGCCCATGTGGGAGATGGACGAGTAGGCGATCAGCTTTTTCATGTCGGTCTGCGCGAGCGCGACCAGGCCGATGTACACCACCGCGACGAGCGAGAGCCCGATCATGAGCGGCGCGAGCTTGTGCGACGCATCGGGCAGGATGGGCAGCGTGAAACGGATGAAGCCGTAGGCGCCGAGCTTGAGCAGGATCGCCGCCAGCACCACCGAGCCTCCCGTGGGCGCCTCGGTGTGCGCATCCGGGAGCCACGTGTGCACCGGCCACATCGGCACCTTCACCGCGAAGGCGAAAAGGAGCCCGAAGAAGAGGAGAACCTGCGCCTCGAGCGTCAACGGCAGCTTCCACCAGGTCTGGATGTCGAAGCTGCCGCCCGCCTTGTTGTACAGGTAGAGGAGCGCGATCAGCATGAGCAGCGAGCCGAAGAGCGTGTAGAGGAAGAACTTGACCGCGGCATAGACGCGGTTCGGCCCGCCCCAGACGCCGATGATGATGAACATCGGGATCAGCGTCGCCTCGAAGAAGATGTAGAAAAGCAGGCCGTCGAGCGCCGAGAAGACGCCATTGAGGAGCCCCGACATGATGAGGAAGGCGCCCATGTACTGGCCGACGCGCTCCTCGATCACCTTCCAGCCGGCGAGCACCACGAGCACGGTGACGAACGAATTGAGCAGGACGAAGAGGACCGAGATGCCGTCCACGCCGAGGTGGTACCAGACGTTGAAGCGCTCGATCCAGGAGGCCCGCTCCACGAACTGCATTCCCGCGCTTGCCGTGTCGAACTTGAGGTAGAGCGGCAGCGTGACGAGGAAGCCGAACACCGCGCCGCCGAGCGCCATCGAGCGCTGCAGCGGCGCGCGCCGGTCGTCGCCCGCGGCGAGCACGAGCAGGCCCGCCAGGATCGGCAGCCAGATCGCGAGCGACAGGTAAGGGGCGGCGTTCATTTCAGACCCGGTGCGCGAGGAAGAGGAACCACGTCAGCGCGAGCAGCACGCCGAAGAGCATGACGAAGGCGTACCAGTAGATGAGGCCGCTCTGCACCAGGCGCACCACGCCGGAGAACCAGCCGACCACGCGCGCCGAGCCGTTCACCATCAGGCCGTCGATCGCGCCCTGGTCGCCGCCCTTCCACAGGCCGCTGCCGATCGCGCGCGCGCCCGCGGCGAACACGCTCGAATAGAGCTCGTCGAAGCCATATTTGCGCTCGATGAGTGCGTACACGGGACCAAGGCCCATGGCGATCTTTTTCGGCAGCTCTTTGTTTTTTACATACAAGTACCAGGCAGCCGCGGCTCCGCCGAGGGCGAGCCAGAACGGCAGGCCGGTGACCCCATGGCCGATGAAGCCCGGGACGCCATGGAAATCGCGCGTCATCTCCTCCAGCCCCGGATGCGCGGGCAGGATCTTGATGGCGTCACCGAAGAAGCCGCCGAAGAGCACCGGGCCGATCAGCCAGCCGGCCGCGACCGAGGGAATGGCGAGCAGCACGAGCGGCAGGGTGACCACCCAGGGCGATTCGTGCGGCGGGTGCGCCTTGTCGAAGCGCTCCTCGCCGTGGAAGGCCATGAAGACGAGGCGGAAGGAATAGACGCCGCCCGCGAGCACGCCGCCAAGCAGCAGCCAGTACGCGAGGTGGGCCCCGGGCGTCGCCGAGAGATGCACGGCCTCGAGAATCGAGTCCTTGGAGAAGAATCCCGCGAACGGCGGGAGTCCCGCGTTGGCGAACGCGCCGATCAGCACCGTCCAGTAGGTGAGCGGCATGTATTTCTTCAGGCCGCCCATGCGGCGCATGTCCTGCTCGTGGTGCAGCGCGATGATCACCGAGCCCGCGCCGAGGAAGAGCACCGCCTTGAAGAAGGCGTGCGTGCCCAGATGGAAGATCGCCACCGAGTAGGCCGAAGCGCCGAGCGCCGCGGTCATGTAGCCGAGCTGCGAGAGCGTCGAATAGGCCACCACGCGCTTGATGTCGTACTGGGTGATCGCCACGAGCGACATCGAGAACGCGGTGATCGCCCCGATGACGAGCACCACCGAGAGCGCCGTCTGCGAGAGCTCGAAGAGCGGCGACATGCGAGCGACCATGAAGATGCCCGCCGTGACCATGGTGGCGGCGTGGATCAGCGCGGAGATCGGCGTGGGGCCCTCCATCGAGTCGGGCAGCCAGACATGGAGCGGGAACTGCGCGCTCTTGCCCATGGCGCCGACGAAGAGGAGCAGGCAGATGAGCGTGATCTGCGGCGTCTCGAGCGAGGCTTTGGAAAACACCGCCGCGTAATCGAGCGTGCCGAAATGCAGGAGCACGAGCGCGATGCCGAGAATGAAGCCGAAGTCGCCCACCCGGTTGACGAGGAAGGCCTTTAGGTTGGCGTAGATCGCGGTGGGCCGCGTGTACCAGAAGCCGATGAGGAAGTACGACACGACGCCGACCGCCTCCCAGCCGAAGAAGAGCTGGAGGAAGTTGTTCGACATCACCAGCATCAGCATCGAGAAGGTGAAGAGCGAGATGTAGCCGAAGAAGCGCTGGTAGCCCGGATCGTCGGCCATGTAGCCGATGGTGTAGACGTGCACCATGAGCGACACGAAGGTCACCACCACCATCATCAGCACCGTGAGCCGGTCGATGAGGAAGCCGATCGAGAGACTCACGTCCCCGCTCGTGATCCAGGCGTACACCGTTCCGTTGAAGGTGTTGCCCTTCAGGACGTCGGCGAGCACGTAACAGGACAGCAGGAACGAGACCAGGACTCCGAGGATCGTCACGCGGTGCGACCAGGCGCGCCCGATCGCGCGGCCGAAGAGGCCGGCGAGGATCGCGCCGGCGAGGGGCGCGAGCGGAATGAGGAGGTAGACGGTCTTCATGCCCTACCCCTTCAGGCTGTCCAGGTCGTCGACGTTGATGGTGTTCAGGTTCCTGAACAGCACCACCAGGATCGCGAGGCCGATCGCCGACTCGGCCGCCGCCACGGTAAGGATGAAGAACACGAACACCTGGCCCGCCGCGTCGCCGAGGAAGTGCGAGAAGGCGACGAAGTTGAGGTTGACGGCGAGCAGCATCAGCTCGATCGCCATCAGCAAGACAATGATGTTCTTGCGATTGAGGAAGATGCCGACCACCGCGATCGCGAAAAGCAGCGCGCCGAGGACGAGATAGTGCGCGAGCGTGAGCGGGAAGAACGGCATCAGACTTCCTTCTCCGCGGGCATCTGCACGAGCCTCACGCGCTCCTCGCGGCGCGCGAGCACCTGGCGCGAGGGATCGGGCGCCTTGCTGTCCTTGCGCCGGCGCAGCGTGAGCGCGATGGCCGCGATGATGGCGACCAGCAGCACCACGGCGGCGATCTCGAAGGCGTAGGCGTACTGCGTGTAGATGAGGCGGCCGAGCTCCTTGGTGTTGCTGTAGCCCTGCGGCAGCGCGCGCGGCGGCGTGGCGAGGCCGACCCAGCGGCTGTAGAGCACCGCGGCCATCTCGACCGCCATCAGCACGCCGACCATCGCCCCGACCGGCAGGTATTGCCAGAAGCCCTCGCGCAGGCGCTCGAGGTTGATGTCGAGCATCATGACGACGAAGAGGAAGAGCACCATCACCGCGCCGACGTAGACCAGCACCAGCGTGATGGCGAGGAACTCGGCGCGCAGCAGCAGCCAGATCGCCGAGGCGGTGAAGAACGCGAGCACGAGAAACAGCGCCGCGTGCACCGGATTGCGCGCGGTGATCACGCGCAGGGCCGCGAAGAGCAGTATGAGGGCGAAGAGGTAGAAGACCGCGGTCTCGAACATTGTTCTTCTAGCGGTAGGCCGAGTCGGCGGCGCGGTCGGCGGCGATGGTCGCCTCGTAGCGGTCGCCCACCGCGAGCAGCATCGGCTTGGTGTAGTAGAGCTCGCCGCGCTTCTCGCCGTGATACTCGATGATGCGCGTCTCGACGATCGCGTCCACCGGGCAGGCCTCCTCGCAGAAGCCGCAGAAGATGCATTTCACCAGATCGATGTCGTAGCGGGTCGTCCGCCTTGTGCCGTCCTCGCGCGGCTCGGACTCGATGTGGATCGCGAGCGCCGGGCACACCGCCTCGCACAGCTTGCACGCGATGCAGCGCTCCTCGCCGTTCGGGTAGCGGCGCAGCGCGTGCAGGCCGCGAAAGCGCGGGCTGGTCGGCGTCTTCTCCTCCGGAAATTGCACCGTGATCTTGCGCGCGAACAGATGGCGTCCCGTGAGCGCCATGCCGCGGAACAGTTCGAGCAGAAGAAAGGACCTGAAAAAGTCGAGAAGGCGCGTCATCGCCAGATGCTCCAGGGCGTCTGCATCCAGACGCCGATCACGGCGATCCACACCAGCGTGAGCGGGATGAAGATCTTCCAGCCCAGCCGCATGATCTGGTCGTAGCGGTAGCGCGGCAGCGTGGCGCGGATCCAGAGGAACATCGAAACGGTCAGGAAGATCTTGAGCAGGAACCACACCGCGCCGGGCACGGCGTTGGTGACGGTGCTTTGCCAGAAAGGCTGCCAGCCTCCGAAGAACATGATCGTGGTCAGCGCAGCGATCAGCAGCATGTTCATGTACTCGGCGAGGAAGAAGAGCGCGAAGGTCATGCCCGAGTACTCGACCATGTGGCCGGCGACGATCTCGGACTCGCCCTCCACCACGTCGAAGGGCGCGCGGTTGGTTTCCGCGATGCCGGAGACGAAATACACCACCAGCATCGGCAGGAGCGGCAGCCAGTTCCAGGACAGGACATTCAGCCCCATCGAGGCAAAGGTGCCCTTGCCCTGGGCCTCGACGATGTCGGAGATGTTGAGGCTTCCCGAGACCATCAGCACGACGACCAGCGCAAAGCCCATGGCGAGCTCGTAGGACACCATCTGCGCGGCCGAGCGCATCGCGCCGAGGAAGGCGTACTTCGAGTTCGACGCCCAGCCCGCGATGATCACGCCGTAGACGCCCATCGAGGTGAGCGCGATCACGTAGAGGAGCCCCGCGTCGATATCCGAGAGGACGATGTCCTGGCCGAACGGAATCACCGCCCAGGCGGCGATGGCGGGCATCAGCATCATGATCGGCGCGAGGATGAAGAGCGCCTTGCTCGCGTTGGTGGGCAGCAGCACTTCCTTGAAAAGAAGCTTCAGCCCGTCGGCGATCGGCTGGAAGAGGCCGAGCGGGCCGACGCGGTTCGGGCCGATGCGGATCTGGATCCAGCCGATCAGCTTCCGCTCCCACAAGGTCAGGTAGGCGACCGAGAGCATGAGCGGCACGAGGATCGCGACGATGAAGAGGAGCGCGCGTCCCACCTCGTAGACCGCCGGCCCCCAGCTTGCGCCGAACGCGGCCTCCGAGCAGCTCAGGAACGTATCGCAGGTTTTGAGAAAGCCGAGCATCAGGCGGCCTGCTGCGAAGCGACTCGCTCGAGCGTGACGGCGCCGAACATGGGCCCGAGCTCCGCGGTCGACGCGTGCCCGGCGGCGATGCGCACGCACTGGTCCGGCAGCTTGTCGTCAAGGCCCACGGCGAGCGTTGCCTGGCCTTTACCCTGGGTGATCCTTACCCGGTCAGAGGAAGCAAGACCCAGCTGGATGAAAAGCTTCTTGTTCATCCAGGCGCGCGGCGTCTGCGCATCGCGCGTCTTCTGCAGCGGCGCCGAGCGGCGCGCCAGCGGGTCGGCGAAATGGATCGGTACGTCGGCGATCCTCTGGATGCCTTGCACGGGGTTCGCTTCGGCCTTCACCCCGGAAATTTCGTTCGAAAGCAGCGCGGCGACATCCTTGCCCTTCAGGCAATCGGCCCTCACCTCTTCGATCGTCTCGTAGCCGAACCCCGCGACGCCGAGCATCGTGCCGAGCACGCGCAGCACTTTCCAGGCGGGACGCGCTTCGCCGAGCGGCCGCACCGCGGCGTGGAAGCTCTGCACGCGGCCTTCGGTGCTCACGAAGGTGCCCGGCGTCTCGGTGAAAGGCGCGATCGGCAGCTGCACGTCGCCGATGTCGGACCGGAAGGCGGTCAGGTTGACGATGAATTGCTTTTCTTTGAGGAGGCTTGGATTTTCAAGATCGAGATCGTCGAGACCCAAGAGCAGAAGAGACTTCTTTCCAGACACTTCAGGCATGCCGCCTGCCGCCGGCAGGCCCGCGACATAGCCGCCGACCGAATTCGCCGCCTCGCCGAGGAAGCCGACCTTGACACCGAGCGCCTGCGCCGCGGCGTGGATCGCCGCCGCTTGCGGATGCTGCTGGGCAAAGTTGCCGAGAAGTACTGCGGCGTTCTTGCCTGATTTCAAGACTTCGGAGAAAGAAGAAATAGCAGCCAGGATCTCCGACGGCGGCACGATCTTCTTGCTGGCGATCTTCATCAGCCAGTCGTCGTCCACCGAGTGGAGCACGTGGATCTGCAACCCGCGCTTGGCGGCCTGGCGCAGGCGATGGGCGATGAGCGGATGGTCCTTCCTCAGGAACGAGCCGACGATGAGGACGCGATCGAGCCTGGCGAGCTCGGTGATCGGCATGCCGAGCCAGGGAATGCCGCCCCGCTTGCCGTCGGCCGAAAAGTCGCTGTGGCGCAGGCGGAAGTCCGCCGGCGCACCGAGTTTCCCGGCCAGATAAAGCTCTTCCAGCGTCGAGTGAGGCGAAGCGAGCACGCCGAAATCCTTCAATCCCTTTACTGCGAATTCAAGGGCGCTTTGCCAGTCCGTCTGCTCCCACTGGCCGTTGTTTTTCACCATCGGCACGGCGAGGCGCTCGGCCGAGTTGAGCGCGTCGTAGGAGAAGCGGTCCTTGTCCGAGAGCCAGCACTCGTTCACGTCGTCGTTCTCGAGCGGCAGCACGCGCATGACCTGGTTCTGCTTCACCTGCACGAGCAGGTTCGAGCCGTGGCCGTCGTGGGGCGAGACCGACTTGCGGCGCGAGAGCTCCCAGGTGCGCGCCGAATAGCGGAAAGGCTTCGAGGTGAGCGCGCCCACCGGGCAGATGTCGATCATGTTGCCGGAGAGCTCGGAGTCGACCGTCTTGCCGACGAAGGAGACGATCTCCGCGTGCTCGCCGCGGTTGACGAGGCCGAGCTCCATCACGCCGGCGATCTCGGTGCCGAAGCGCACGCAGCGCGTGCACTGGATGCAGCGCGTCATCTCCTCGGCCGCGACGAGCGGACCGAGGTCCTTGCGCAGGACTACGCGCTTTTCCTCCTCGTAGCGAGAAGCCGACTTGCCATAGCCGACGGCGAGGTCCTGCAGCTGGCATTCGCCGCCCTGGTCGCAGATCGGGCAGTCGAGCGGATGATTGATGAGCAGGAACTCCATGACGCCGTTCTGCGCGTCTTTCGCCTGCTTGGACGCAGTCCACACCTTCATGCCGTCGGTGACGGGCGTCGCGCAGGCCGGCATCGGCTTGGGCGCCTTCTCGATCTGCACCAGGCACATGCGGCAGTTCGCCGCGATCGAGAGCTTGCGGTGGTAGCAGAAGTGCGGCACGTAGATGCCGAGCTTGTGCGTCGCGTCCATCACGGTCGCGCCGTGCGGCACCTCCACCGGCTTGCCGTCGATTTCGACCTTGAGCATCTAGGCGGCCTTCAGCTTTTCGTCGGGCGAGGAAAACGCTCCCGCCCTGCCCCACTTCGGTTCGGTCTGGTGCTCGACCAGGCACTTCCGGTGCTCGATGTGGTGCACGAACTCCGGCCGGAAGTGCTTGAGGAAGCTCTTCACCGGCAATGCCGCGGCGTCGCCGAGCGCGCAGATCGTGCGGCCGGCGATGTTGTCGGCGACCGAATCGAGCTTGGCGAGGTCTTCCATGCGGCCGGCGCCCGTCTCGATCCGGTGCACCATGCGATAGAGCCAGCCCGTGCCCTCGCGGCAGGGCGTGCACTGGCCGCAGGATTCCTCGAAATAGAAGTACGACAGGCGCTCGAGCGCCCGCACCATGCAGGTCGTCTCGTCCATGACGATGACCGCGCCCGAGCCGAGCATCGACCCGGCCTTGGCGATCGAGTCGTAGTCCATGTCGGTCTTCATCATGATCTCGGCCGGAAGCACCGGCATGGAAGAGCCGCCCGGAATGACGGCTTTCAGCTTCCGGCCGTCGCGCATGCCGCCCGCCATCTCGAGCAGCTTCGCAAAGGGCGTCCCGAGCTTCACTTCGTAGTTGCCGGGCTTCGCGACGTGGCCGGTGACCGAGAAGATCTTGGTGCCGCCGTTATTCGGCTTGCCGAGGGCAAGGAACGCGTCACCGCCGTTCCTCATGATCCACGGCGCAGCCGCGAAGGTCTCGGTGTTGTTGACGGTGGTCGGCTTGCCGTAGAGGCCGAAGCTCGCCGGAAACGGCGGCTTGAAGCGCGGCATGCCCTTCTTGCCCTCGAGCGAGTCGAGAAGCGCCGTCTCCTCGCCGCAGATATAGGCGCCATATCCGGCGTGCGCGTGGAGCTCGAAGGAGAACTCCGAGCCGAGGATGCTCTTGCCGAGGTAGCCCGCGGCGCGCGCCTCGTCCAGCGCGCGCTCGAACTGCTCGTACACCTCCCAGATCTCGCCGTGGATGTAGTTGTAGCCGGCGGTCGCGCCCATCGCGTAGGCGCCGATGACCATGCCCTCGATCACCGCGTGCGGGTTGTAGCGCAGCAGGTCGCGATCCTTGCAGGTGCCCGGCTCGCCTTCGTCGGAGTTGCACACGAGGTACTTGGCGCCGGGAAACTGGCGCGGCATGAACGACCACTTGAGCCCGGTCGGGAAACCCGCGCCGCCGCGGCCGCGCAGGCCGGATTTCTTGATCTCCGCGATCACGTCCTCGGGCTTGATCTTGTCGTTGATGATCTTTTTGAGCGCCACATAGCCGTCGCGCTTTTCATAATCCTTCAGGCCCCAGTTCCTGCCATCGAGGCCCTTCATGAGGATCGCGTCGGGACCGTAATCCAGCATCACTTCAGCTCCTTCAGGAGCGCGTCGATCTTGTCGTTCGACATGTAGTCGCACATGCGCTTGTTGTTGACGAGGATCACGGGCGCCATGGCGCAGGCCCCCATGCATTCGCCTTCCCTCACCATGAACTTGCCGTCCGGCGTGACCTCGTTGAACTCGACGCCGAGCTTGCGCTTGAGGTGGTCGGCTGCATCGAGCGATCCCTGCAGCCCGCAGGGCAGGCAGGTGCAGATGGTGAGCTTGTACTTGCCCGAGGGCTTGAGGTTGTACATCGTGTAGAAGCTCGCCACCTCGTACACCGCGACCGGCGGCATGCCGAGATACTGTGCGACGAAGTCCATTGTCTCGGTCGAGAGCCAGCCTTTCTCGTCCTGCGCGACGACGAGCGCGCCCATCACCGCGGATTGCTTGAGCGGATACTTTCTTACTTCCTTGTCGATGAGTTCCAGAGATTTGGCCGAAAGGGTCATCGCGCAGTTACCTGTCAATCTCCCCGAAAACAATGTCCATGGTGCCGATGATCGCGACCGCGTCGGCGATCATGTGCCCCTTCGACATCTCGTCCATCGCCGCGAGGTGCGGGAAACCCGGCGCGCGGATCTTGAGGCGGTACGGTTTGTTGGCGCCGTCCGAGACGAGGTAGATGCCGAACTCGCCCTTCGGCGCCTCGACCGCCGCGTAGCACTCGCCCTCGGGCACGTGCATGCCCTCGGTGAAGAGCTTGAAGTGGTGGATCAGCTCTTCCATGTTCGCCTTCATCTCCACGCGCGAAGGCGGCGCCACCTTGTGGTTGTCGGTCATCACCGGGCCGGGATTGGCGCGCAGCCAGTCGACGCACTGCTTGACGATGCGGTTCGACTGGCGCATTTCCTCCACGCGCACGAGGTACCGGTCGTAGCAGTCGCCGTTCTTGCCGACCGGGATATCGAACTGGACCTGGTCGTAGACCTCATAGGGCTGCTTCTTGCGCAGGTCCCAGGCGATGCCCGAGCCGCGCAGCATCGGCCCGCTGAAGCCGAGCGCAAGCGCGCGCTCCGGCGACACGACGCCGATGCCGACGGTGCGCTGCTTCCAGATGCGGTTCTCGGTGAGCAGCGTCTCGTAATCGTCGATGGCCTTCGGGAACCGGGCGGTGAAGTCCTCGATGAAGTCGAGCAGCGACCCCTGCCGGTTCTTGTTCATGTCCTGCAGGGTTTTCTCGTTGCGCGAGTGCTGCGCCATGTACTTCGGCATCGTCCCGGGCAGGTCGCGGTAGACGCCGCCGGGCCGGTAGTAGGCCGCGTGCATGCGCGCGCCCGAGACCGCCTCGTAGCAGTCCATCAGGTCCTCGCGCTCCCGGAAGCAGTAGAGGAACACGGTCATCGCGCCGCAGTCGAGCCCGTGCGCGCCCAGCCACAGCAGGTGGTTCAGGATGCGCGTGATCTCGTCGAACATCACGCGGATGTACTGCGCGCGCACCGGCACCTGCACGCCGAGCAGCTTCTCGATCGCCATCACGTAGGCGTGCTCGTTGCACATCATCGACACGTAGTCGAGGCGATCCATGTACGGCACCGACTGGATGAACGTCTTGCTTTCAGCCAGTTTTTCCGTTGCCCTGTGCAGCAAGCCGATATGAGGATCGGCGCGCTGAATGACCTCCCCGTCGAGCTCGAGCACGAGGCGCAGCACGCCGTGCGCCGCCGGATGCTGCGGCCCGAAGTTCAGCGTGTAGTTGCGGATCTCGGCCATGCGCCCTAGCTGCGCCCCTCGGCGTAGTGCTCCTCGCGCACGATGCGCGGGGTCACCTCGCGCGGCTCGATCGTGACGGGCTGGTAGATGACGCGCTTCTGCTCGGGGTCGTAGCGCATCTCGACGGTGCCCGAGAGCGGGAAGTCCTTGCGGAACGGATGTCCCATGAAGCCGTAGTCGGTGAGGATGCGGCGCAGGTCCGGGTGCCCGTCGAAGACCATGCCGTAGAGGTCGAACGCCTCGCGCTCGAACCAGCCCGCCGCGGGCCACACGTCGACGAGCGAGGCGAGCATCGGCAGCTCGTCGTCGGGGCAGAACGAGCGCACGCGCACGCGCCAGTTGTGCCTGATCGAAAGCAGGTGAACCACGCTCGCAAAGCGCGGCCCTTCCAGTGGCCGGTCGCCGTAGGTCAGGTAATCGACGCCGCAAAGGTCGACCAGCTGCTCGAAGCCGAGCTCCGGATGGTCGCGGAGCTTCAGCGCCGTGGCCTTGTAGTCCGAGGCTTTTACCTGGATGGTGATTTCATTCAACTTCTCGACAGGCGCAAAACTCTCCTTGAGAAGCAAATCGTTCAACCTTTGCAGCTTCGGCGTCATCGCGCGATCGTGTTCGTGCGCTTGATCTTGTTCTGCAGCTGCACGATGCCGTAGAGGAGCGCTTCGGCCGTGGGCGGGCAGCCCGGCACGTACACGTCCACCGGCACGATGCGGTCGCAGCCGCGCACGACCGAGTACGAGTAGTGGTAGTAGCCGCCGCCGTTCGCGCACGAGCCCATCGAGATCACCCAGCGCGGCTCGGCCATCTGGTCATAGACCTTGCGCAGCGCCGGCGCCATCTTGTTGCACAGCGTCCCCGCCACGATCATCACGTCGGACTGGCGCGGGCTCGGGCGAAAGACGATGCCGAACCGGTCGAGGTCGTAGCGGGCGGCGCCCGCGTGCATCATCTCGACCGCGCAGCAGGCAAGGCCGAAGGTCATCGGCCAGAGCGACCCGGTGCGGGTCCAGTTGATCAGCTTGTCGGCGGTGGTGGTGACGAAGCCCTGCTGGAGCACGCCTTCAATGGCCACGGCGCATCTTCCTTTCTATTCCCACTCCAGCGCCCCCTTCATCCACTCGTAGACGAAGCCGACCACGAGGATGCCGAGGAAAAGCATCATCGCGAGGAAGCCGGCGAGCCCGATCTCATTCAGCACGACCGCCCAGGGGAAGAGGAAGGCGATCTCCAGGTCGAAGAGGATGAACAGAATCGCGACCAGGTAGTAGCGCACGTCGAACTTCATGCGCGCGTCCTCGAAGGCCTCGAAGCCGCACTCGTAGGGCGAGTTCTTCTCCGCGTCCGGGCGGTGCGGCCCGAGCAGCGAGCCGAGCACGACCGGCGCGACGCCCACGGCAAGGCCGACGAGGATGAACAGCAGGATCGGAAAATACTCGGCCAGCATCGACTTCGGTCCCCTCATCGCCCCTTCAGTTGGTGCCCACGAGCAGACTCGAACTGCTACGGCTGTTTAGGCCACTAGCCCCTCAAGCTAGCGTGTCTACCAATTTCACCACGTGGGCGCGTGTTTTCTGACTGCAAAACCTGTGAATTATCGCTCAAAATCTCACTTCGGAACCTCGCTCGGCTTGGTGCTTTGCGCCGCTTTCGGCGCCTCCTTTGCGGGTTCCTTCGCGGGCTCCTTCGCCGCGTCTTTGGCCGGCTCCTTGCCGGCCTCCTTGGCCCCCTCCTTCGGCGCGGCCTTGCCGTCTTTCGGCGCCGCCGATTCCTGCTTCGCCGCATCGAGCACGCCGCCGGTGGAGCGCGGCTGGTTGCTGGCGAGATAGGCGAGCCCGAGGCTGGTCAGGAAAAACACCGTCGCCAGAACGGCTGTCGTGCGCGACAGGAAATTCGCCGAGCCGGTGGCGCCAAAGAGGCTGCTCGAGGCGCCGCCGCCGAACCCCGAGCCCATGTCGGCGCCCTTGCCGTGCTGGAGCAGCACGAGCCCGATGATCCCCAGCGCGACCAGCACGTGCAACGCGATGACTAGGTTCAGCCAGCTTTCCATTCGCTCATGTCCTTTTCTGCGCCGCGGCCACGATCGCGACGAAATCCGCCGCCACGAGCGCGGCCCCGCCGATCAGCCCGCCGTCCACGTCCGGCATGCCAAAAAGGCTCGCCGCGTTGTCCTTCTTCACGCTACCGCCGTACAGCAGCCGTGTGTCGGCGCAGAGCTTTCCCCTCAGGAAGGCATGCACCGCCTGCGCCTGCTCCGGCGTCGCATTCCGCCCCGTGCCGATCGCCCACACCGGCTCGTAGGCGACGACCGCGTCCTTGAACTGGTCTTTCTTCACGACGGCAAAAACCGCCTCGAGCTGCCGCGCCACCACTTCTTCCGTGCGCCCGCTTTCGCGCTCCGCGAGCGTCTCGCCCAGGCACAGGATGGGCGTCATGCCCTGCCCCTGCACCGCCTTGAATTTGGCGGCCACCGTCTCGTCCGTCTCGCGGAAGATCTGCCGGCGCTCGGAGTGGCCGACGATCACGTAGCGGCAGCCGAACTCCTTCAGCATGCCCGCCGCCACCTCGCCGGTGTATGCCCCTTGCGCATGCTCGCTCACGTTTTGAGCCCCCCACGCCAGCGGCGTTCCCTGGAGCCGCGCGGCGGTTTCCCCCAGGTACGGAAAGGGCACGCACACCGCGCATTCGACGCCTTGCAGCGCGCCGATTCCCGAGAGCACACCGTCGAGCAAGACCCCATTGGCTGCCCGGTTGCCGTGCATCTTCCAGTTTCCGGCGACGAAAGGGCGGGCGGCCATCGCTAAGGCCTTGAATTTTACATCAAAGGATGCGCGCGCCGCGGGCGCGGCGCGGCCGGCTCACTTCATCGCGCCGCCGGTGATCCCCATGATGAAGCGATCGAGGAAAAGGTTGTAGAGGATCGCGAAAGGCACGCTTGCGATGAGGGCGGCAGCCATCAGCGAGCCCCAGTAGAAGATGTCGCCGCGCACCAGATCGGTCGCCACCCCGAGGGTCACCGGCACCTGGATCTCGGAGGAGATGAAGGTAAGCGCGTAGATGAATTCCTGCATCGTCAGCGTGAAGGTGAAGATGATCACGGTGAGGATTCCCGGCACCGACACCGGCAGGATCACCTTCACGAAGGCGCCGAGCAGGCTGCAGCCGTCCACGATCGCCGCCTCCTCGATGGCGCGCGGCACCGACTTGAAAAAGCCCATCATCAGCCAGGTGCAGAACGGGATCGTGAAGGTGGGGTAGATGAGCGCGAGCGACCAGAGCGAGTCCTGCAGGCCAAGGAGCGACACCACGCGCGAGAGCGGCAGGAAAAGCAGCGTCGGCGGCACGAGGTAGGTGAGGAAGATGCCGATGCCGAGGTTTTCGGCCTTGCTGCCCCCCATGCGCGCGAGGCTGTAGCCGGCCGGAACCGCGGTGAGCAGGGTGATGACCACGACCACGCCGCCGATCAGCAGCGAATTCTCCACCCAGCGCACGAACTCGGTCTGCAGGAAGAGCAGCTTCACGTGCTCGAGCGTCGGCGCCTGGTTGAACAGGAACGGAATCGACTCGAGGTTGTAGAGGTCGGAATCCTGCTTGAACGCCGTGATGACCATCCAGTAGAACGGGAACGCGGCGAAGATGAGCACGCCCGCGAGCGCCGCCATGAAGCCGCCTTCCCTGCCGAGCGTACGCAGCCACTTCATCTCAGATCTCGCGCCGGCGCAGGTAGCGCAGCAGGAAGAAAGTCGCGATCAGCAGGAAGGGCAGCAGGTACAGCGAGATCGCGGCGCCGCGGCCGACGTTGCCGGAGAGGATGCCGACCTGGAAGGCGAGCGAGCCCAGCACCTGCGTGCTGTTGGTCGGGCCGCCCTTGGTGACGAGGTACACCACGCTCATGTCGGTGAAGGTGAACACGAGCCCGAAGAGCATCGCCACCATCATGATCGGCAGGATCACCGGCAGGACGATCTGGAAGGTCCGCCGCCAGTAGCCCGCGCCGTCGATGTAGCTCGCGTCGATGATGGCCTTCGGCACCGAGGTGAGCCCGGCGAGGAAAATGATCGCGGAGAACGGAAAGAGGCGCCAGGCCTGGATCACGATGATCGAGATCATCGCCTTGTCCTCCTCGCCGAGCCAGTTGGGCCAGTCCGACGCCGGAATGAGGTGCAGGTGGACGAGCACCCAGTTGATGACGCTGTACTGCGAGTCGAGCATCCAGCGCCAGGTGATCGCGGCGAGCGCCACCGGCACCGCCCAGGGCAGGATCAGGAGGCAGCGCACCAGCATCCGGCCGGGGAATTCGCGCAGCAGGATGAGTGCGGTGATCTTGCCGAGCACGAGCGCGAGCGCGTTCGAGGCGACGGTGAAGATGAACGTGTTGAGCAGCGTGCGGCGGAAGATCTGGCTCTTCGTCACCTCGATGAAGTTTTCCAGGCCGACGAAGGAAAAGCTGAGCGTGCCGATGTTGTAGGCGCTCACGCTGTAGTAGATGGCGAGGAAGAACGGCACCGCCACCAGCGCGGCGATGAAGACGATCGCGGGGGCGACCAGCAGGGCGCCGAGAAAGTCCGCCTCGTCCAGGTTCCAGCGCGCGGCGCGGCGCGGCGGCAGGGCGACGGCGGCCGGCGTGCTCATTGGTGAGCCCCGTTTTGCCGGCGCTTGCCTGACTTGTCGAAGTACTTGAGGTCCTTGGGATGGACCGTGAACGGGTAGGTCTCCCCTTCGCGCAGGACGGGCTCCGAAATGTGCGCCGACAGGCGCGCCGTGTACTCGGTGCCGTTCGCCTGGCCGTCGATGAAGCCGTAGAGGATGCGCTCGTTCCCGAGGTATTCGATGCGCTGCACCTTGAACGAATAGTGCGCGGGCGTGATGCCCTTCTGCTGCAGGCTCTCGTGCAGGAAGTTCTCCGGCCGGAAGCCCTCGATGTGATCGCCGCGCTCGAGCAGGTTCATCGGCGGGGCGCCGAGGAACGTGGCGACGAAGGTATCGGCCGGATCCTCGTAGATCTCGGTGGGCGTGCCGATCTGCCGCAGCTTGCCGTGCTCGAGCACGGCGATCCGGTCGCCCAGACCCATCGCCTCGACCTGGTCGTGCGTCACATAGATCGTGGTGGTGCCGACGTCGCGCTGGAACTCCTTGATCTCGTTGCGCGCGCTCGTGCGCAGCTTGGCGTCCAGGTTCGAGAGCGGCTCATCGAGCAGGAACACCGTCGGCTCGCGGACCAGCGCGCGCGCCAGCGCCACGCGCTGCTGCTCGCCGCCCGAGAGCTGGCGCGGCTTGCGATCGAGCAGCCGCGTGATGCCGAGGATGCCGGCGGCCCAGGTGACTTTCTTCTCGATGACGCCGGGCGCGACGCGCTGCGTCCTCAGCGGAAAGGCGATGTTGTCGCGCACCTTGAGGTGCGGATACAGGCCATAGCCCTGGAACACCATCGCGATGCCGCGCGTGCGCGGCGGCAGGTCGTTGACGACCCGGTCGCCGATGACGATCTCGCCCGAGGTGGGCTGCTCGAGCCCCGCGATCATGCGCAGGATCGTGGTCTTGCCGCAGCCCGAGGGCCCGAGGAAGACCATGAACTCGCCGTCGCGAATCTCCAGATCGACGCCGTCCACGGCGGGGACTTCGCCAAACACTTTCCGCAGTTGTCTTGCTACCACTTGACCCATGCAATCCCTCCGGCCACGGTGCGCCCGCGAGGCCGCCGCATTGAATGGCGGCCTCGCGTTGCCTCCTCACCCCCTCCTGGGAACTAGCCGCCTATCCGTGGTTCCACTTCGCGTAGATGGCCGTGATTTCCTTTTCCGCCCACTTCATGGCTTCCTCGGGCGTCATCTTCCCGGTGGCGGCGCTGGCCATCATGTCCGGGATGATGAAGTTGTTGGCGACCTCGTCGACCGCCGGCGTGTCGGGACCCGGATAGCCGTAGATGTCGTTCCACTCGATCGCCGTCTCGAGGATCTTCAGCTTGTCGGTGGGATGCGAGCTCGGATCATTGGAGAAGAACGGCATCGGCGGCGGCACGAGGCCCGGAATCATCGGGTGGTTGTAGCCCTCGCTCGCGGTAAAGGCATCCTTGTAGTGCGCGGCGAAATGGCGCAGGAATTCCTTCGCCGCTTCCTGGTTGCGCGAGAACTTCCACACGATGTAGGAGTTCGGCTGTCCCGCGCACAGGCGCCGCACCGGACCCGCCGGGGTCTTCCACAGGAAGATCTTGTCGGCCGTGTCCTTGTTGGTCTTCTGCGTCGTGCGGTACGCCGAAATCGGGTTGTGGATGTAGCAGCCGCGGCCCGACTGGATATAGCGGTTGTTCGAGGCGTCGTCCCACGAGAGCACCTCGCTCGTCATCGCCTCCTTGTACAGCGCGGAGGCGAACTTGATCGCCTCGAGCGTCTCCTTGGAGTTGATCACGACCTTCTTGCCCGTCTTGTCCTGCACCGCGGCGCCGAAGGACCACAGCACGCTGCGCCAGCTCGTGTTCGCATCCTGGTGATGCGCGAGGCCGATGCCGACCGGGTGGCCCTTCGCCTTCAGCTTGGCGCCGCCCTTGCGCAGGTCGTCCCAGGTGTCGGGCTTCATGCCGATCTCGTCCCAGAGGTCCTTGCGGTACAGGCCCGGGAAGCTGATGTAGAAGTCCGGGAAGGCCGGCCACTTCTTCGTATCGGTGTCGTACGCGATGCTGCGGCCGATCCCGCCGACCTTGCCGTATTTCTTCTCGGCTTCCGCGACCAGGGAGGTCATGTCCGCGACGTTGTCGCGGTAGATGTGCGGCCCGAATCCGTTCAGGCCCACCAGGTCATGGCCCGCCTTGGCGGAGATTTCCGCCGCGAGCCGCGCGGCGAGCTCCAGGTGCGGAATGTGGTCGACCTTCACGTCCACCTTGTTGGCCGCGCCCCAGTCCTTGGCGAACTGGTCGTACCACTTGTCGTAGGCGGGCACGAAGTGGCTCCACAGCACGATCTTCAGCTCCTTGTCCGCCGCGACCGCGTCGCGCACGAAGATGAAGCCCGCTGGCGAGGACGACAGCAGCGCCGCGCCTGCGCCCGCTCCCGCCGTCCGCAAAAAGCGGCGGCGCGAAGCTGTTTTTGTCGGGGATACCCTTCCGGCTTTCGATTTCGCCTTGCTCATGTTGCGGTCCCTCCTCCGTTTACACGATTGCGTTTCTCCCTGGTCGCTATTTATATCGTATTACGATGTAAATATATCGTACTACGATTAATTTACGGGTCGTAGGGCCCTCGACGGGCGGGACGCGACAACGGGGCGGGCGCTAGCGCAGGGCGGACTTGCGGACGACGTCGGCGATCGATTTGGCCGCAGTTTCAATGGCTTCGCGCGGCTCGCCTTCGACCATCACGCGCAGCACCGGCTCGGTGCCGGAGGGCCGGAGCAGGACGCGGCCCTTGCCGTTCAGGGAGCGCTCGACGCGCGCGCGCGCGTCGGCGATCGCCTGGTGCTTGTTCCAGTCGAAGCCCTTGGGGACTTCGACGTTGAGCAGGACCTGCGGATACATGGCGAGGTCCCCGGTCAGCTCGGCGAGCGGCTTGCCCGAGACGCGCACCGCGGTCAGCACCTGCAGCGCCGAAACGATCCCGTCGCCGGTCGTGTGCTTGTCCAGGCAGATGAGGTGGCCCGAGTTCTCGCCGCCGAGCAGCCATTTCTTCTCGCGCAGCAGCTCGAGCACGTAGCGGTCGCCGACGCGGGCGCGCGCGAAGCCGATGCCCATGCGCCCGAGCGCCTGCTCGAGCGCATAGTTGGTCATGAGGGTCCCGGCCACCCCCGCCACCTTCTCCGTGGCCGCACGGTGCTTGGCGATGGCATAGAGGAGCTGGTCGCCGTCGTAGGCGTTGCCCCTGCTGTCGAGGATCGCGAGCCGGTCGCCGTCGCCGTCGAGCGCGATGCCGAAGTCCGCCTTGTTCATCTTGACGGCCATCGCGAGGTTGTCGGTCGCCGTCGCGCCGAAGCCGTCGTTGATGTTGAAGCCGTCCGGGGCGACGCCGATCGACACGACGTCGGCGCCGAGCTCGTGGAAAACGTGCGGCGCCACCGCGTAGGCCGCCCCATGCGCGCAGTCGACCACGATCTTCATGCCTTTCAGGTCGAGCTCGTTCGGGAAGGTGGACTTGCAGAACTCCACGTAGCGGCCCTGCGCATCGTCGACCCTGCGCGCGCGCCCGAGCTTGGCGGACTCGTTGCAGCCCATCGGCTCGTCCACGCCGCGCTCGATCTCGGCCTCCACCGCGTCGGGCAGCTTGAAGCCGTCGCCCGAGAAGAACTTGATGCCGTTGTCCGCATACGGGTTGTGCGAGGCGCTGATCACCACGCCCGCCGAAAGCCGCAGCGCGCGCGTGAGATAGGCGACCCCCGGGGTCGGCAGCGGCCCGCAGAGGAGCGTGTCGACGCCGGCCGCCGAGAGGCCCGCCTCGAGCGCGGCCTCCACCATGTAGCCCGAGATGCGCGTGTCCTTGCCGATCAGCACCGAAGGGCGCACGCCCTTGCCGCGCGCATTGCCCGCCAGCACCTTGCCCGCGGCATAGCCCAGCCGCAGGACGAAATCCGCCGTCATGGGGCTCTTGCCGACAGTACCGCGCACGCCGTCGGTGCCGAAATGCTTCCTGCTCATTTGCTGAAGGCCTCCCAGACCGCGATCACGTCCTTGGTTTCCTTCACATCATGCACGCGCAGTATTGTCGCGCCACCCTGCAGCGCGAGCAAAGCCGCGGCGAGGCTCGCGGCAAGGCGCTCGGTCACCGCCCGGCCGGTGACCGCGCCCAGGGATGACTTGCGCGACCAGCCTGCCACCACCGGCACGCCGAGCCCGGCTAAGGCTTTCAACTCCTTCAGCAAGCGGAAATTGTGCTCGACGGTCTTGCCGAATCCGAAGCCCGGGTCAATGGTTATTCTGTTTTCCTGAATGCCTTTTCTTTTACAGGCTTCAAGCCTTTCCCGTAAAAAGCCCGAAACCTCCAAGACGACATCGTCATAGTGCGGGTCTTTCTGCATGGTCGCGGGATCGCCCTTCTTGTGCATGAGGCACACGCCGCAATCGCTCGCCGCGACCGCTTCGAGCGCCCCCGGCGCGGTGAGCGCGTCGATGTCGTTGATCATCGAGGCGCCTTCGCCAAGGGCCGCTTTCATGATCGATGGTCGGCGGGTGTCGACCGATACGGGAACATCCTTGAATGTTTTCAGGATCGGAAGGACCCGGTCCAGCTCCTCGGATTCCGCAACGGCCCGCGCGCCGGGCCGTGAGGACTCGCCGCCCACATCGAGAATGTCCGCCCCTTCACCGATGAGCCGCCGGCCCTGCTCGATCGCATCGTTCGCGTCGAGAAACTTCCCGCCGTCGGAAAAGGAATCGGGCGTCACGTTGAGGACGCCCATGAGCAGAGGCCGAGCGAGCGGCAGGCTGAACCTGCCGCACTTCAGGGTACCGGTCAGGCGCTCGGTGTGACGGGAGCGGCCGCGCCCTGCGGGCCGTCGGTCGGAGGCGGCGTCGCGCTCGAGGGCTTGGGTTTGGGCGGCCGCGGCGGCTTGCCGGCCATGATGTCGTTCACCTGCTCGGCATCCAGCGTCTCCCACTCGAGCAGCGCGCGCGCCATCGCCTCGACCTTGTCGCGATTGTCGGTGAGGATCTTGCGCGCGAGCGCGTATTGCGTGTCGATGATGCGGCGGATCTCCGCGTCGACCTTCTGCAGCGTCGCTTCCGAGACGTTCTTGTGCGTCGTGATCGAGCGGCCGAGGAACACCTCGCCCTCGTTCTCGCCGTACACCATGGGCCCGAGCTCGTCCGACATGCCGTAGCGCGTCACCATCTCGCGCGCGATCGCGGTGGCCTGCTCGAAGTCCTGGCGGGCGCCGGTGGTCTGCTGGTTGAGGAAGATTTCCTCGGCGATGCGCCCGCCGAAGGCGAGCGCGATCTGCGCGAGCATCTGCTCCTTCGAAAGGCCGTAGCGGTCCTTCTCCGGCAGGAAGAACGTGACGCCAAGCGCGCGGCCGCGCGGGATGATCGTCACCTTGTGCACGGGATCGGCCTTGGGCACGCTGCGGCCGACGACCGCGTGGCCCGACTCGTGATACGCCGTGGTGGTGCGCTCTTCCTCGGTCATCACCATCGAGCGCCGCTCGGCGCCCATCATGATCTTGTCCTTGGCGCGCTCGAAATCGTCCATGTCGACGAGGCGCTTGTTGCCACGCGCGGCGAAGAGCGCCGCTTCGTTCACGACGTTGGCGAGATCCGCCCCCGAAAAGCCCGGCGTGCCGCGCGCGATGATGTCGGCCTTGACGTCCGGCGCGAGCGGCACCTTGCGCATGTGGACCTTGAGGATTTCCTCGCGGCCGCGGATATCCGGCAGCGGCACGACGACCTGGCGGTCGAAGCGCCCCGGGCGCAGCAGCGCCGGATCGAGCACGTCGGGCCGGTTGGTCGCCGCGATGACGATGACGCCCATCGTGCCCTCGAAGCCGTCCATCTCGACCAGCAGCTGGTTCAGCGTCTGCTCGCGCTCGTCGTTGCCGCCGCCCAGGCCCGCGCCGCGCTGGCGGCCGACCGCGTCGATCTCGTCGATGAACACGATGCAGGGCGCGTGCTTCTTCGCCTGCTCGAACATGTCGCGCACGCGCGCGGCGCCGACGCCGACGAACATCTCGACGAAGTCGGAGCCCGAGATGGAGAAGAACGGAACCTTGGCCTCGCCCGCGATCGCGCGCGCAAGGAGCGTCTTGCCGGTGCCGGGATTGCCGACCATCAGCACGCCGCGCGGAATGCGCCCGCCCAGCTTCTGGAACTTGGTCGGGTCGCGCAGGAAATCGACGAGCTCCGCCACTTCTTCCTTCGCTTCCTCGCAGCCGGCGACGTCGGCGAAGGTGACCGTGTTGGTGGATTCGTCCAGCATGCGCGCGCGCGACTTGCCAAAGCTGAACGCGCCTCCCCTGCCGCCGCCCTGCATCTGGCGCATGAAAAAGATCCACACGCCGATGAGCAGCAGCATCGGGAACCAGGACACGAAGATGTTCATGAGGAGCGACGGCTCCTCCTCGGGCTTCGCCTTGATCTTGACGCCGTACTTGAGCATGTCGGAGACGAGCCACGGATCGCCCGGCGAATAGCTCGTGACGGTCTTGCCGTCGGTCGTCTTGGCCTTGAGGCTGCGGCCCTCGATCATCACCTCGGTGATGCGCCCCGCCTTCATCTCCTCGTAGAACTGGGAGTAGTCCATCGGAGACTGCGCCTGCTGGCGGGTCTGGAACTGGTTGAACACGGTCATCAACACGAGCCCGATGACGAGCCAGATGACCAGGTTTTTAAGCATGTTATTCAAGCACTTGCTCCTTCAGGGCCGCAGGGGCCGGAGAGCCCGCCATCTTACGCGTATTTGGCTGAGATGGGGACTGCACCGAATCGTTTCAATGCTTCAAGTGGCGAGCGAGCAGATAGGTTTCTCGCGACTCGTCGCGAGAGGCCGCCGGCTTGAGGACCCGAACCTTGTGGAAGGCTTGCCGCATTTCACCCAACACCGCCTCGAATTCGGCGCCCTGGAAGATCTTCGCGAGAAAAGACCCTTCAGCTTTCAGGTATTCGCGCGAAAATTCAAGCGCCATCCGGACCAATTCCGCCGCGCGCGCCTGGTCGGTGGCGGCAATGCCCGACAGGTTGGGGGAAAGATCGGAAAGAACGACGTCGAATTTGCCGCCCGCCGCCATTTGCGCCTGCCAGGCGGGGTCGCGAAAGTCGCCTTGCAGGACGACCACGCCCGGGAGCGGCGCGATCGCGAGCAGGTCGATGGCGATCACCTTGCCCCGGGGCCCCACCTTCTCGGCCGCGACCTGGGACCAGCCCCCCGGGGCGGCGCCCAGGTCGGCGACGCGAAACCCCGGAATGAGCAGCCGCTCGCGGCTGTTCACTTCGATGAGCTTGAACGCGGCACGCGAGCGATAGCCCTGGGCGCGCGCCTTGCGCACATAAGGATCCGTCACATGACGCTTGAGCCAACGGCTGCTGGACGCAGAGCGGGCGATCGTTCTCTCCTTGCGGGAAGTGTAGCAATCGTCGCCCTGCTCGCGGGCTGCGCCTCCTACGACGGGCGCGGCCTGGTGCCGAACCAGTCGCGCGCCGAGGACGTCCAATCGCTCATGGGCGCGCCCACGGAAAAGATCGCTTCGGGAAGCGATACGCTGTGGTTCTACTCCCGCAATCCGTCCGGCCTTCACAGCTACGCGGTGCGCGTCGCATCCGACGGCGTGGTGCGCAGCGTCGAGCAGCGGCTGACGGTCGAAAACATGCAGAAGCTGCGGCCCGGAATCACCACCGCGGGGGAGACGCGCCAGCTGCTCGGCCCGCCTTGGCGGGTCGCTTCCAACGCGCGCCTGGGCGGCGAAAGCTGGGACTACCGCATGTATGACTCGACGCAGCAGGAGCACAATCTGTCGGTGGACTTCGGCGCCAACGGCGTGGTGCGGCAGGTCGTCTTCCTGCGCGAGCTGGTGAACGAACCTTGCGGAATGTGAGATGCGACCTCTGGCGATAGCGCTTTTGATCGCAGCCCTGTTGGCGGGCTGCGCCTCCTTCGACGGACGCGGCCTCGTGCCCGGCCAGTCCCGCGCGAGCGACGTGGAAGCGCTCATGGGACCGCCGGCCGAAAAGCTCGCCCTCGCCAGCGGCGAGAGCGAATGGTTCTATCCGCGCCAGCCTTACGGGCGGCAAAGCTTCGCCGTTCGTCTCGGCGCCGACGGCGTGGTGCGCTCGATCGAGCAGCGCCTGACCGCGGAAAACGTGATGAAGCTCAGGCTCGGAGCCATGAGCGCCCGGGATGTGCGCGCGCTCCTCGGGCCGCCCTGGCGTGTCTCCTACCTTGACCGGCAGCAGCGCGAAGTGTGGGAGTACACCCTCTACAGCGCCGATCAGAAGGAGTCCTTTCTGTACACCCAGTTCTCCTCGGACGGTGTGCTGCGCGAGGTGCTGCTCCTGCGCGATCTCGCCTACGAGCCGGGCGGCGCAAAGGACTAGGCGACCCGGCGCGTTGCGAACTCGGGACGCCGCCCCGTGTCAAAGCGGCATGACCGAGCAAGTCGAAGGGACTATTGCGGCACAGGAGTTGCAGGCTCTCATCGAGCAGATCGATGCTCGCGAGGATGATCTGCGCGTGCGCATCGCGGCGGAAAAAGAGCGCGC
>Ga0310810_10001172_pt1 | contig 27065 bp, 24 predicted proteins | sample NCmetagenome_FD_207641 | JGI IMG/M metagenome (GOLD analysis project Ga0310810, IMG submission 207641) | Soil microbial communities from experimental microcosm in Duke University, North Carolina, United States - NC | ecosystem: Engineered > Artificial ecosystem > Soil microcosm > Unclassified ...
CCAGGTCGATTGCGTCACCGGCTGGCTGACCAACACCAGCGCCATGAAAGTGCTCGGCGCCGACATGGTTGCGATGCGGCTGTGGGATACCGGCGTGAAGCTCTATGCACTCCCCTATTATGCGACCGCGAATACCATCAAGACGCGCGGCGACGTCCTGGCGAAATACCTGCGTGCTTCAGCGAAGGGCTGGGGTTTTGCCTATGAGCCGGCCAATCGCGACAAGGCAGTGGAGATGCTGGTGAAGGAATTCCCCAATCTCAACGCCAAGGACGAGCGCGAGGCGCTCGACGCGATGCTCAAGTTCTCGTTCTCGCCGAAAACCAAGACCGAAGGCTGGGGCACCATGGACCCGGCCGTGTGGCAGGACCAGATCAATCTCTATGCGGAGCTCGGGCAGTTCTCCAAGCGCACTCCGAAGCTCGAGGAAGTCATGACGCTCGACATCCTCAAGATGACCGCCGACGCCCGGCCAAAGATCGGCTGATATGCTGGCGCAGGACGCGGTCGCGCCTGCGGTCACCTCGCCGGCCATCGCCGAAGCGAGCGCGGTCTCCTGCCGCAACGTGTCGATGCGCTTCGTTACCGACCGCCGCACTGTCACAGCGCTCGAAAACATTACGTTCTCAGTCGAGCGCGGCGGTTTCCTGAGCCTGCTTGGGCCATCGGGTTGTGGCAAGTCCACGCTGCTGCGCATCGTCGCCGACCTGGTGGCGCCAACCACCGGGCAGGTCTCGGTGTTCGGCGCGTCGCCACAGGAGGCAAGGCAGAAGCGCTCGCTGGGATTTGTGTTCCAGGATGCGGCACTGCTGCCGTGGCGCACGGCCCTGCAGAACGTCGAGCTCCCGGCTGAGGTCGGGGGTTTTGCCGGTCTCCCCTCCGGGGCACCGACGCCGCGCGAGCTGTTGAAGCTGGTCGGCCTCGAAGGCTGGGAGCAGAATTTCCCGCATGAGCTTTCGGGCGGCATGCGCCAGCGCGTCTCGATTGCGCGCGCGCTGCTGGGCGGGCCGCGCCTCCTGCTGATGGACGAGCCGTTCGGTGCGCTCGACGAGATCACGCGTGACCGGCTCAACGAGGAACTGCGGCGCATCTGGCAGGAGACCGGCACCACCATCCTGTTCGTGACGCACTCGGTCTACGAGGCGATGTATCTCGGCGAAGAGGTGCTGGTGATGTCGGCCAATCCGGGCCGCGTGCGCGAGATCGTGCCGATCGACCTCCCGCGCGACCGCGATCTCTCGATCCGCGAGACCGAGCCGTTCGTCCGCATCGCCGCCAAGCTGCGCAACCTGCTCGGACGGGGCGCACAATGACGGCGTCAGACCTCGCGCCCGATCTCTCGCTCGATATCGCGGCTGCCGAAGCCGCCTATCATCGCGCGCGCCAGCGCGAGGTTTGGCGCCGGCGCCTCCTACCCGCCGTCGGCATCGGTGCCGCGCTGCTCATCTGGGCTGCGCTCGTGTACGGCCTGAAGGTACCGCCGTTCATCGCGCCGTCGCCGCTGCTGGTGGTGCAAACGCTGTACGCCAAGATCGACGTGCTGATGCTCAATCTGGTACCCACCGCGATCGAAGCCATCTCCGGCTTCCTGCTCGGCAATCTGACCGCGATCCTGATCGCCACCGTGTTCGTGCACAAGAAGACCATGGAGGAGGCATTCTTTCCGGTCGTCGTGGTCGTCAACACGATCCCGGTTGTCGCCAAGGCACCGATCCTGGTGCTGCTTCTCGGCAACGGGATGGAGCCGAAGATCGCGATCGCAGCGCTGATCTGTTTCTTCCCCACGCTGGTCAACATGGTGCGCGGGCTTGAGTCGGTAAACCCGCAGGCGATGGAGCTGATGCGCGTTCTTTCAGCTTCCAAGCGAGAAGTCTTCTTCAAGCTGCGCCTCTATAACTCGCTGCCCTATCTCTTCTCCGCGCTGAAGATCGCGGCTTCGACCGCGGTGATCGGAGCGATCGTCGGCGAATGGATCGGCTCGACCTATGGTATCGGCGCGCTGATCATCCAGGCGATGTACAATTTCGATTCTGCCATGCTCTATGCGACCGTGATCGTCGGCTCGGTGTTCTCGGTCGTGTTCTTCCTCGTGATCTCGTTCGCCGAACGCATGATCGTGCGCTGGCAGGCGCCGGCTGCACATTAAGGGAGTCCGAAATGGACCGCATCGAAGACGTGCCCGGCTCCGCCCGCGTTGTGGCGCGCTCGAACGTACTGGTGGTCGGCGGCGGACCTGCAGGGTTCGCGGCCGCGATCGCGGCGAAGCGCGAGGGCTGCTCCGTCACGCTGATCGAGCGCTATCCCTATCTCGGCGGGCTCGCATCCGGCGGCATGGTGCTGGTGCTCGACGACATGCACAACGGCGAGGAAGTGACCGTCACCGGCTTATGCATGGAAATGATCGAGCGCATGGCCAAGGTCGGCGCGGCGGTCTATCCACCGCCCGAGGAGCGTGGGCAATCGTGGGAGAAATTCCGCAAGTGGGCGCGCTGGGGCTGCCATGATTTCCGCGCGCAGGTGAAACCGCAGCCGATCGTGTTCGCGGCCGCGTTCGATCCGGACGGCTGGAAGCGCATCTCGAACGAAATGATCGCGGAAGCCGGTGTGGACGTTCGCCTGCACTCGTGGTTCTCGAAGGCGATCGTGCAGGACGGCCGCATCCGCGGCGTGATCTGCGAAACGAAAGGTGGACGCGAGGCGATCCTCGCTGACGCGATCATCGATACCACCGGCGACCTCGATGTGGCGGCGGCGGCCGGCGCGAAGTTCATCGAAGGGGCCTACATCGTCACCACCGTGTTCCGCCTCGGCGACGTCAATACCGACGAGGCCGAGCGTTTTGCGGCGGCCGAGCCTGAAGCGTTCGCGAAGCTCGACCGGCAGGCGAAGCGCACCATGGGCGGCTCCTGGGAGCACTGGTGGCTCAAGACGCCGCTGCCCGGCATCGTGTGGTGCAACTGCCCGCACATGACCGGCTATGACGGACTGAAGGTCGAAGATCTGACGCGCGCCGACTTCGAGGGCCGCAAGCGCATCTACGCGCTGGTCGATTTCGTGCGTGGCAACATGCCGGGCTTCAAGGATTGCTACGTGGTCGACGTCGCGCCGCAGCTCGGCATTCGCCAAACGCGGCTGCTCGAAGGCGAGTACATTGTCACCAAGGACGACGTGATGGAGCGCGTCTGGTTTGCCGACACGGTCGCGCGCGGACGCGACTACTACACGCCCTATCGCTCGATGCTGCCGAAGGAGGTCGAGGGGCTGATCGTTGCCGGCCGGCATTACTCGGCCACGGAGGCCGCGCAGAAAATGTCGCGCGAGATTCCGCCCTGCATGTCGATGGGCCAGTCGGCCGGCGTTGCAGCCGCGCTCGCGCTCTCCGGCAACGTGCCGCTGCGCCGCGTCGATCCGCACGCAATCTGCCAGAAGGTGCGCGCGCAGGGCGGCGATCCGGGCGATCGGCCCTCCGCCAACGCCAAGATGATGGAGCATGCCGCGTGACTGCCGCCAACGAACTACCGCTTGCCGGGATACGGGTCATCGACTTCACGCAAGTCATGATGGGCCCCGTCGCGACCCAGATGCTCGGGGACTACGGCGCCGACGTGATCAAGATCGAGCGCCCGCCGACCGGCGATCTGTCGCGCACCTCAATCCCGGACGATCCCGCGGGACTCGTCGGGCCAGTGTACTGCTCGCTCAACCGCAACAAGCGCTCGATCGTTCTCGACCTGAAGAAGCCGGAGGAGCGCGCCGCACTGATGGACCTGATCCGCAGCGCCGATGTGGTGGTGAACAATTTCCGCGCCGGCGTGATGGAGCGCATGGGGCTCGGCTACGACGAGTTGAAGAAAGAGAACCCGCGTCTGATCTACGCGGTCGGTACCGGCTTCGGCCTCACTGGCCCCTATTCGCACAAGGGCGGGCAGGACGTGCTGGCGCAGGCGATGTCCGGCGTGATGGCGCGCCGCTCGCGCGAGAGCGACCCGATGATCGTCAATGCAACGACCTTTGCGGACTATTCTGCCGGCATGCATCTGGTGCAGGGCGTGCTGCTCGCGCTGCTGCAGCGGGAGAAGACGGGAAAGGGCCAGCAGTTCAGCGTGTCGCTGCTCGACTCGATGATCGCGGCGCAAACCCAGGAAGCGACCACGCAGATGATGCGCGGCCAGGAGCTGAACTGGGGTGCGATGCCGCTCTCCGGCGTATTCGAGACGAGCGACGGCGCGCTGGTGATGGTCGGCGCGTTCAAGCAGGACCCCGTGGGCGACATCGGCAAGGCGCTGGGGATCGCGGGCCTCTCGGAGGATCCGCGCTTCACCACGCATGCGCTGCGCATGAAGAACAAGCCCGCGCTGCAGGCGATGTTCATGGAGCGGTTCAAGACCGACACCACGGCACACTGGATCGCCAAACTCGAGGAGCAGGATCTCCTGTGCGCGCCGGTGCGCACCATCGCGGAAGCGCTCGCCGACGAGCAGGCGCGGATCAACGGGATGATCATGGAAGCGCCGGGCGTGGTCGAAATTGTCAAATGCGTCGGTTCGCCGATCCACATGGCGGATGCGCCGGTGACGATCCGCGTGCCGCCGGCGAAGCTCGGCCAGCACACACAGGAAGTCCTGGCTGAGCTGGCGCAGGCGCGCGCGACCGCGGCCGAGTGATGCCGATCCTTTACGAGTTGAAGGACCATGTCGCCCGCGTCACCATCGACCGGCCGGACGTGCTCAACGCCATCGACGCGGCGTCCGAGCGTGAATTGCAGCAAATCTGGAGCGAGATCGAGTCCAACCGCGACGTGCGCTGCGTGGTTCTGACCGGCTCGGGCGAGCGCGCGTTCTCGACCGGCGCCGACATGAAGGGCGGCTCGGGCGCGAGCGGGCTCGAATACTGGGCGCTGTCGCGGCCCGGTGGCTTCGGCGGCATCGCGTTGCGCGAGACGCTGGACGTGCCGGTGATCGCACGCGTCAACGGCCATGCGGTCGGCGGCGGATTCGAGATGGTGCTCGGCTGCGACATCATCGTGGCGGCCGACAGTGCGACCTTCGGCCTGCCCGAGGCGCGGGTCGGGCGACTGCCGCTCGACGGCGGCATGACGCTGCTGCAACGCCAGGTGCCGTTCCATCTCGCGATGGGCGTACTGCTCACGGGAAAACGCATCTCGGCGGCGGAGGCGTTGCGCGTCGGCCTGGTCAACGAGGTTGTGCCGCGCACCGAACTGGATGCGACGGTGCAGCGCTGGGTCGACGAGATCCTCGCCTGCGCGCCACTCTCGGTGCGTGCGATCAAGCAGGTGGTGCGCCGCACCGCGCAGCTCTCCGCTGCGGAGGCGCGCGGGCAGTTGCTCCCGGCGTTGGCCGAAGCCTTGCAGTCGGAGGACAGCAAGGAGGGCGTGCGGGCCTTCATCGAGAAGCGCAAGCCGGTGTGGCAGGGGAAATAAATGCCCTACGTCATCACCGACGCCTGTATCGACGTGAAGGACAAGACCTGCCTCGACGCCTGCCCGGTGGATTGCATCTACGAGGGCGGGCGCACGCTCTATATCCAGCCGGACGAATGCATCGATTGCGGGCTGTGCGAGACGGTCTGCCCGGTCGCCGCGATCCATGCGGACGATCGCTTGCCCGAGGAGCTTACGCCCTGGATTGCGATCAATGCGGAATTCTTCGGCCCTGAGGTGACAGGCTGGGGCCGCCCGGGCGGAGCGGACCTCAAGCATACGACCCGGCTCGATCACCCGGCTGTGGCTTCCTGGCGCAAGACGTGAGGGTGGAGCGTCCCTCCTGCGGCTTTTCCCGGGTACGGGGAGGCCCGCCCTGACGATGCGACACCCCGAACGCAGGTTTCGAGACGGGGCTCGAAATTACACAAGGGAGCGCCAGTTAAACTGTGACCTTGCTGCAACCCCTTGATTTTCCTTTAAGCCCCATCGCTATATGGTGCTTGGCAACCGGCAATCGCACGGTCTAACCGTTGCGGTGGCCCAGGCTCCCGCGGCGCCGAAACAGGCCCACGGGAGCCGGCCAGCTTCGTTGGGCCCAGGCGGCATCCTCGCCACCTGGATGGGGGGTAGGGTTACGATGACTCTGCGACAGAATATCAAAGTGGCGATTGCTGGTGTCGGCAATTGCGCCAGCGCTCTGGTGCAGGGCGTGCAGTACTATCGCGACCGCGCCGGAGATGAGCTCGAAGGCGTGATGCGTCACTCGATCGGCGGGTATCGCTGCGGCGACATCGAATTCGTTGCGGCCTTCGATGTGGATCGGCGCAAGGTCGGCCGTCCTCTCGAAGAGGCGATCTTCGCAAAGCCGAACTGCACGCGAATTTTCCAAAGCGCGTTGCCGGTCTCGAATGTCGTCGTTCAGGCCGGGCCGGTCCTCGATGGCGTAGCCGAGCACATGGCCGACTATCCGGACGATGCCGCCTTTCGCCCCGTCGACCTCGCGCCGACCGACATCACTGCCGCGCTGCGCTCATCGGGCGCGGAAGTCCTGCTGTGCTACTTGCCAGTCGGGTCCGAGCAGGCCGCCAAGCACTATGCCCAGGCGTGCCTGGATGCCCGCGTGGCCATGATCAATTGCGTTCCGGTCTTTCTGGCTTCGGATCCCGAATGGGCGCAACGGTTTCGCGACGCCGGCCTCCCGATCATCGGCGACGACATCAAGAGCCAGGTCGGTGCCACGATCGTGCATCGCGCGCTGGCACGGCTTTTTGCCGACCGCGGCGTCAGCATCGACCGCACCTATCAGCTCAACACCGGCGGCAACACCGACTTTCTCAATATGCTCGAGCGGAGCCGCCTCAAATCGAAAAAGATTTCCAAGACCGAATCTGTCCAGTCGCAGCTCGACGATCGGCTCGATGCACGCGACATCCATGTCGGGCCGTCCGACTATGTGCCTTGGCAGAAGGACAACAAGGTCTGCTTCATCCGTGTCGAGGGGCGCGGCTTTGGCGGGGCACCAATGGAGCTGGAACTGCGGCTCTCGGTGCAGGACTCGCCAAACAGCGCCGGCGTCGTCATCGACGCGATCCGGTGCGTGAAACTGGCTCTGGAACGTGGCGACGCCGGTCCGCTGATCGCGCCGTCTGCCTACTACATGAAGAGCCCGCCGCGGCAGTTGCGGGACAGCGTTGCGCTTGACGCCTGCGATGCATTCATCGAGGGCCGCGATTTCCCGCTTCCAGGGGCGAACGGTGAGGTCAAGCGCGTGGTGCAGCCCGGCTGATCGAGCCCGGCGAGGAGGGCAGCTGCGTCGCAAATGCTGCAAGAAGTTTCCAGGCGCGCTGACCGGATCGACGCTTCGTGGGATGGGGCGCCGGTCGACACGTTGCTTTTTGATTTTGGCGGGACTCTCGATGCGAATGGGATCGCGTGGAAGGAGCGCTTCTACGCGCTCTATCGCGCGGAGGGACTGGACATGTCTGCCCATGCGTTCCAGTCCTGCTTCTTCGCGGCGGACGATCTGCTGGTCGGCGGCCTGCCGCCGCACACGGACCTTGCCGGGACCGTGCATGCGCTCACTGCCAATCTCGAGCGGGAGCTTGGGCGGCATGCTCCCGGCAATGCGGATCGCGGCCCGCGCGTCGCATCGCGCTTTCTCTCCGATGCCGCGGCCGCGATCGAACGCAACCGGCCGCTGTTGACGATCCTGTCGCAGCGCTACCGGCTCGGCATCGTGTCGAATTTTTACGGCAACCTGGACGCTGTCTGCCGCGGCACCGATCTTTGTTCGATCTTCCCGGTTCTGGTCGACAGCCACTGCGTCGGCGTCGAAAAGCCGGACCCTGCAATATTTCGCGTGGCGCTCAACGCGCTTGGTGCCGCGCCGGAGACGACTGTGTTCGTCGGTGATTCGCTACGCCGCGACCGCGAGGGTGCGCGCCGGACCGGCATGCGCTTCGTTTGGCTGCAGCCCGAAAGCCTTGATCCGGCAGACGCACAGGCCCCAGCCGCACCGCCTGTGGATCATGCGGTAAGGGACCTGCGCGGTCTCATGACGGTGCTGGCATGACCGCTCGCGCATCCTCGACAATACGAGGCGGGATCATTGCCGCAGGTCAGGGCACCCGGTTGCGGGCCGACGGCTATCGCATGAGCAAGCCGATGGTGCCGGTCGGAGGCCGGCCGCTGATCGCGCTGACGCTCGATCGTTTCCGGGCGGCCGGCATCCGGCGATTGACCATCATCATCAACGAGACGAGCGCCGATTGTGGGGAATGGCTGGGCGTCCACGCAGCAGATTTCGATCTTGATCTGGTCGTGCAGACGACGCCGTCTTCCTACGCGAGCTTCCAGATCGTCGCCGCCCGGCTCGCCGGCGAACCGGCCGTGATGACGACGACCGACGCGGTGATGCCGTCCGGCGATTTCTGCTCCTTCGTGCAGTCGGCGATCCATCTTGCGCCGGACGCAGTGGCGCTCGGTCTCACCGAACATGTCGACGACGAGAAACCGCTCTGGGCGACTCTCGATGCGGCGGGCCGAATCCGGCAACTTGGCGGAAGCCAGGGTACCCATGTGACCGCAGGCATCTATTGGCTCCCGGCACAGCGGCGGCCGGAAGCGCCTCATGGCTTCGCGCGCTTGCGCGATTACCTCGGCTGGCTCGTGTCCGAACACCCGCCGGTTTGCGGCATCGTCCTGCCGCGCGTTTTCGATATCGATCGCGCGCGCGACATTGCGAGCGTCGAGGCGGAACTCGGTCTCAAACACTCGCTCCGCGAGGACGCATGAGCGCCGCGCGGACTTGCTGGGGCATCTATCGCGAGCCGGCCCATTCGCCGGGGAGGATCGACGACGATCACGCCATTCTGGACTGCGTCGGCGAAGCTTTGCGCGCACGCGGCTTCGATGTCGCGCTCGTCGCGCCCGACGCCGACTTCCCCACGAGCTTCGCCAATATCTTCGCCATGTGCGAGCGCGGCCCTGTCCTTGACCGCCTAAAGAAGGCCGAAGCGGCGAACTCAATCGTGGTGAACTCCCCCGAAGCGATCCGCAACAGCTACCGGCATCGCATGATCGAGCTGTTCGCGCGTCATCGCGTGCCCGCTCCGCCGAGCCGGATCGTCGCGAGCGATGCGAACAACCCCCAGCCCGAGAAGAGTGTCTGGATCAAGCGCTATGACTTCCATGCGACCGAAGCGCAGGACGTCATGTATGCCGCCTCGGAGGATGGATGGCGTGACGCGCTGCACACATTTGCGCGGCGCGGCATTCCGTTCGTTGTCGCGCAGGACCATGTGCCAGGCGATCTCATCAAGTTCTACGGCGTGAGCAATATCGGCCTCTCGGTCGAGGCCAACTGGTTCGAATGGTTCTATCATCGCGATAAAGGCATGCTGGGCTACGCGTTCGAGGCCTCGGCGCTGCGACGGGCTGCATTTGGCGCGGCCGCCGCGCTCGGGCTCGAGATTTTCGGCGGGGACGCGATTATCCAAGCCGATGGGGAGCCTATGATCGTAGACATCAACGCCTGGCCGAGCTACGCCCGGTATCGCGAGAGCGCCGCACAGGCGATCGCGGACCACCTAACAGAGCGTTTCCAGCGCCGGCCGCGCGCCGTGGCCGCAACGGGGAGCTGATCCATGGACGACGTCACTTCACCCACCAGCGTGTCTCTGGCTGCCCCGAGCACCCAGGGCCGCATCGGCGAACGCCGCCCGGTGCCGGGTCCGAAGTCCAAGGCTATTTTCGAGCAGGAAGCGCAGGCCATGGCTCCGGGTCTGCAATCGATCGCGCTCTATTCGCAGATCGTCGTGGATCACGCGCAGGGCTGCACGATCACCGACGTCGACGACAACGAATATCTGGATTTCATCGCGGGCATCGCGATCGGCAGCCTCGGACACTCGCATCCGCACTACATCAAGCGGATGACCGAGCAGCTCGGTCGTTCCACATTCGGAAGCTTCGCCACCGAGACCCGGGCACGCTTCCTCAATCTGGTCAGCGAGCTGCTGCCCGAAGGGATCACCCACATCCAGCTGTTCTCGGGCGGTGCCGAGGCCGTCGAGGCTGCTTTCCGGCTGGCCAAGTCAGTGACGAAGAAATTCGAGTTTGTGGGATTCTGGGGGGGCTATCACGGCAAAACGGCCGGCACTATCGGCCTGCTCGGCGGCAGCTACCGCTATCACCAGGGTCCGCTTCCTCCCGGCATGCACCTCTCGCCCTATGCGAATTGCTATCGCTGCCCGTGGAAGCTGAAATATCCGTCGTGCGGCCTCGCGTGCGCGGAGCATCTGCGCAACGTGATGAAGAACGACACGCAAGGCGACGTTGCAGCGATCATCATGGAGCCAATGCAGGGCACCGCAGGCAACGTGGTCCCGCCCGACGACTTCGTCGTGGCGGTTCGCGACATCGCCGACGAGTTTGACGCACTGCTGATCGCAGATGAGATCCTGACAGGTTTCGGCCGCACCGGAACAATGTGGGCGTCGGACCAGTTCGGTCTCAAGCCGGACGTCATGACCATCGGCAAAGGGATCGGCGGCGGTTTCCCGCTCAGCGGCGTCGCGTCATCCCAAGAGCGCATGTCGGCGAAACCGTTCGGCGAGCCGAGCGGAAGTTCATCGAGCTACGGCGGAAATCCGCTTGCTGCGGCGGCCGGCCTTGCTTCGGTGGAAGCGATCATTGCGCAAAAGCTGGTGCAGAATTCCGCGCGCGTTGGGGCGCTGATGCTCGATGCGCTGAAGGAGCTGCAGGAGAAATACCGCTTCATCGGCGACGTGCGCGGTCGCGGGTTGATGATCGGCGTCGAAATGGTCGCCGACCGCACGAGCAAGGAACCGCTCGACAAGACCATCACGCGAGCGCTTTTCCACGAGGCATTGGAGCGCGGCCTCATCACCATGTCTTACTCGCACGTCATGCGCATCAATCCGCCGCTGGTCATCACGGAAGACGAAGCGATGTGCGGCATCGATATCCTCGATGAATCGCTCGGCGCCATCGCGCAAAAATTCGGACTCAACTGAGCGCCAGGCGTGCTGCGCGGTGCGCTTATCGGATTCGGCAACGTTGCCGAAAAAGGGCATTTGCCCGGCTGGCAATCGCGAACTGACGTCCGGATCGTTGCCGCAACCGACGCCGTTGCCGCCCGCCGGGATGCATTTCAGGCCACCTGCCCCGACGGGCGGTGGCACGACAGCGTCGAGGCGCTGCTGTCCGATGAAGCGATCGACTTTGTGGACATCTGCACACCGCCCTCGAGCCACGCCCCGCTGATCCAGCAGGCACTCCGGGCGCAGCTTCACGTACTCTGCGAGAAACCGCTGGCCACCAGCCTGTCGGACGCGCAGGGCATCGCGACCGCCGCAATGCGGAGCGGGCGCGTCGTGCATGTGGTGCACAACTGGCTGAAGGCACCGGTCTGCCGCAAGGTTTCCGAGCTGATTGCGCAGGACGCGATCGGCCGCGTGCAGTCGATCCGCTGGGAAACATTACGCACCCAGCCGGCAATCGCGGTCCCGACCGGCGGCAGCGCGAACTGGCGCATTGATCCGGCGATCGCAGGCGGCGGCATCCTCTTCGATCACGGCTGGCACGCGCTTTATTGCGTCACGCATTGGGGCGGTATTCCCGGCGGGATCGCCGCAACCCTCGAGAAGCGCCGCTTCGCCGACTGGCCGCTCGAGGACACCGCGACGGTGACGCTCGATCGCATGCCCGGCATCGCCGAGATCCATCTCACCTGGGCGAGCGAACAACGCGCCAACACGATCGAGATCGATGGCGAGCACGGGCATATCAGCGTCGCTGGCGACGTGCTGATGCTCAGGACGGCTGAGGGTGAGCGCCGGTGGTCCTGTCCGCCCGCATTGTCGAAAGGCTCGCATCACCGCGATTGGTTCGTAGGCGTTGCCGATGATTTCTGCACCGCGGTCGCGAATGGCGGGAAAGGCAATCTCGACGAGGCTCTCCGCTGCGCACAGCTTATCGAGCTTGCGCACCAGTCAAGCGCAGCGGGCGGCGCTCGGATTGCCGTCGACGGCTAGCGGGTTGCAGAACCTACGGCCTTGGCCCGGTAGCCGTTTCGCATCGCAAGCACGACCAGCACGAGAAAGAATGTGGGCGTGCCGATCGCCGCCAGCACCACAATCCACTGGGTCTGTCCGAAGAATGCGGCGATCGGCGTCACGTAGATGAACTCACGGCTCGACATGGCATCGAGCGCGCGGCCGAGGCCCTGATCCGGACCGCCCGACAGCGAGGCAAACAGTGGGCCGCGGCTGTCCTTGTCACGCACCTGCTTCCAGTACACGAACACGGCGCATGCAGCGGTACCCAGAATGGCGGCGGCTCCGAACCACAGCGGCCACACCATACCGGATGACCGGGCCCAGCCGACCGAAATACATCCGAACACGGCGCCATGAACGACATTGTCGCCCCAGAAATCGAGCAGGCCTCCCGATCTCGATTCCTGAAATTTGAGTCGCGCGAGCTCGCCGTCGCATCCATCGACAATCGAATGCAGGAGAAACAGCAGCGCGCCGGCTGTTTGCCAGGCCCAGTGTGTAGAAAGGAAAAACAGCGCGCCGGCAAGTCCGATCGCGATCGAGAGCACCGTCACCTGGCTTGGCGTCACGCCGGTGGACGCCAGCCGGCGCGTGATCTGTAACGAGACCGGCCGGTCGACGTGCCGCACCATGAAGCCGTCGCTGCCCTTGATCAGCCGACGCAACAGTCGCTGCTCGGCCACGGGAATCGCGGTCGGTGTTGTCACCACCATTGGATCGATACTGTCCGCGAGAGTGGCCGGCGGGCCGAGCGAACGCGTGAGGTCTTGAGCAATTGCCGCCATGTCGCACGCGACGCCGCCAGCAGCGAGCGCCGCGAGCGCATCGGGCGCGGCATCTACGCCCAGCACGGCGATCCGGTTCGGCAGCAATGCCCAGGTGCGCGGTTGCGGCATCGCGATCACGTGCTCGAGCCAATCGCTCTCGGAGAGAATTGCGGCGGGGACGATGACGATCATTGCGGGATTCGAGCCGAGCGTCGCGTCGAGAGCGCTCCAATCGCGGATCGTCGTTGCGCCCGTTCCGACGGCGCGATCTTGGCCCAGCAACAAGACCTGTCCGTAGCCAACCCGGCGCGCCGCCAGAACTGTCCGCTGCGCCAGCGTAAGTCCAAGTATCGGTGTGTTGTCGCCGACCTGTGTGCCGGCGGAGTCACCCGCCACCGGCGGCAGAACGATGAGGTTTGGCGCAGCCGCGCCTGCAACTCGCGAAACCTGAAACTGCATGAGCTTACCGGGGAATTGCAGTAGACGAAAATTCGGTGTTAGGGAAGCCGAAGGCCCTCATCATCCAGCGCCGAAACGGCGCCGCCGGGGAGCAAGACCATTTTTGTTTCGCTGATCATTGCCGCAGGCCTCGGCCTGTTGCTGGTGCTCTACCTGATCATCGACAGCGGCGCCGCGCAGGTGGGTCAGGCAATGCTGCTGATCGGCTGGTGGCTCATTCCGATCACCTTCTTTCATCTGCTTCCCATGATTTTCAGCGCTCTGTCATGGCGCGCGCTGATTACGTCCGCAAGCCGTCCGACTGCATTCACCGCCATCTGGATCCGCTGGATCCGGGAATCGATCAACGCCCTGTTGCCGGTCGCGAGCATCGGTGGCGACGTCGCGGGGTGTCGTCTCGCCATTCTGCAAGGCGTTCCGGTGCGGGAAGCCGGCGCCTGCATGGTGGTCGACACTACAGTGGGTGTTCTTACCCAGCTGCTGTTTGTTTTATCCGGAGTGGCAATGCTGCTGCTGCGCTCGACCGAGGGCGGCGCGCTTTCTGTCGCTGCGAGCGTTACGATAGCAACCGGAATTCTCTTCGTTCTCACTGCCATTTTCATGTTGGTGCAGCGACGCGGTCTCTTTGCCGGACTCGCGAATTTTGCGCGCCGTCTGTTGCCTGAAAAGTCGTTCGCCACAATGGGCAACGCAGCATCGATCGACGACGCCGTGCTGGCACTATACCGAAATCGATCGGCCCTTCTGCGGGCGAGCCTGCTGCGTCTTGTCGGATGGATCATCGGCGCCGGTGAGGTCTGGCTGGTCATGCTGAGCTTGGGCCATCCGATCAGTCTCACCGACGCGTTTATCCTTGAAAGCCTCACCTCAGGCGTTCGCGCCGCGGCTTTCATGGTGCCTGGCGGACTGGGGGCACTTGAGGGAAGTTTTGTGCTGTTCGGCGCATTGTTCGGTTTGCCGGCCGATACCGCGCTCGCGATCTCACTGTCGAAGCGCGTTCGGGAACTGGCGCTCGGTGTTCCGGGACTTTTCGCCTGGCACTGGATCGAGAGCCGCTATCTGCTGCGCCGTGCCGACTCGATCGTGACCTGAGCGCTACGCTGCGCCATCACCGGGCGACGGGAGCGGCGTCCGGAGGGTTCGCCGCCGTGCGCCGGGTCGCAGGCTTTTTCGCAGGCGAAGCAACAGCTATTGCCTTTTTCGCCGGCCGAGAGGCCGTTGCCGTCGGAGCGGGTGCCGGGTTGCTCGTAGCCTCGGGATCATCCAGTGCCGGCGAGTCGACGACTGCCGGGAGACCGAGCGCTTCACGGAGTTCGGCGCGCCGCATCTGGTAATAGCTTGAGCGGACGAAGCTGTAGAAGTCGATGGAAGCGTCCTCTGCCATTTTCAACTGGCCGAGCCGATCGGCGGCATCGACGGCCGTCGTCCCAACCGTGACCGCGGCCACCTGCATGCCCGGCACGTAGCTGACCGGATTGCCGAACATATCGAACAGCGATCCCACGCTGTCGCGCAGCGTCGCAGGCCCAAAATAGGGCCGCACCACGTACGGACCTTCCGGCACGCCCCAGACGAACAATGTCTGACCGAAGTCGCCACTCTGCTGCTGCAGACCGACGCCGGTGGCGATATCGAACAGTCCACCAAGGCCAAAAACAGAATTCATCGCGAACCGGGCCGTGGTATGCACGGCGGCTTCGACGCGCCCCTGCAGGAGATTGTTCACCAGGATGCGCGGTTCTTTCAGGTTGGCATTGAAGTCGCGCAAACGCTTTTGCACGGGGCCCGGGATCGCCGTCTTCACGAATTCGGAGGCCGGCCGCAGCGTCTCCTGATTCATCGTCATGATCTGACGGTTGGCTTTCTCGTTCGGATCCTGGAGCGGCAGCGAGGCGTCGTGCGGCAAGGCCGCGCACGCGCCCACAAGGAGCGGCGCGATGCATGCAATCGCCCATTTGAGCCTACGTCGAGTGCCGCGCATGCCTTTCCGTCGTCCCTACCCCCGGGGGCGCTTACCAAAACGCGAGGTTTCCCGAAGCCAGCCAGCCCACAGCTATGTCGCAACGGTCTAATCGGGAACCGTAGCAGTTGAATGCCACGAGAACTGTTACCTTTTTGCCTCATACGGGGGCTTTTGTGCGATGCCCCCACAGCAAAAATGCGGTCCCGCCAAGGCCTTATGGGTACCGTTGAACCCGACGCGGCCTTTGGGTTGCCATTAATGCCGGCTGGAAGATGACCGCCGCGACGAGGGTCGTCATCAGGGCAAGGGCCATCAGTTTTCCCATGCTGGAGGTGCCCGGATGGTGGGAGAGCCACAGGCTCCCGAACGCGATCGCGGTGGTGCAGGCGCTGAACAGGATGGCCCGGGTGAGGCTCGATTGCAGAAAGTTCGTCTCGCCCGCGCGCCAGGCCACGACGTAGTAGATCTTGAACGCCACACCCACGCCGAGCAGCAGCGGCAGCGCGATGATATTCGCAAAATTGAGCTGCAGGCCGATGAGCACGCAGATTTCCAGCGTGACCACGATGGCGACAAGCAGCGGCACCAACGTCAATGCAACATCGATCCAGCGCCGCAGTGCGATGAACAGGATCACCGCGATTGCCCCGACCGAGAGGACGCCGGCCTGAACAAACGCCTTCACCATGGTGTTGGCGGCCTCGATGATGAACACCGGCTTGCCGGCGGCATCGGGTTCGATGGTCCGGACTGCCGCAACGAAACGCTCCAATGTCGCGTTGTCGTTGCTGTCCCCCTTCGGTGCCACTTCGATCCTGACCTGGCCCGCGTGTGAGACCCAGGTGCTCTTCAGCGCTTCGGGAAGCGTCTCGATGCTCACCGGCTCGGCGGTCAGCAGGCTCCGCACCTGGCGCAAGGTCGTGAGCAGTGGTGGAATAAAGGCGCGGTGAGCCTCGTCGAGGGCCGAAGACGGCGCGCGCGCAAGCCCGCCGAGCAGCCCGGCAAGGCGGCGTGCCTGCTCGGCCGCAGGGCTGGCGAGACCGGACGCCGCCTCGTTGAGCTCAGGAACGAGTTTCTCGATCGCCGCCTTCGTCTCCGCGTGCGTCGGCGCGGGCTCAGCTTCGAGACCAAGCGTATTCTGGAAGAAGAAGCTCGCGTCGTCGATCAGCGCGAGCTTCGCCTCCTGATCCTCCGGGACGAAACTCTGGATGGTCAGGACGCGGCCGACCTCCGGCAATTGACGCAGCCGCTCAGCCACTACCGAGGCATCGGAAAGATTGCCTTTGAGGATCTCGACCGTGTTCGGACTCGTGTCAGGATCGTTCATCAGGTCGAGCAATGTCGCGATCGCTTCAGACCTCTGGTCGCGCAAATTGAGCGGGTTGAAGTCGAAACGAAGATGGGCGAGCAGCGGTGCGCCGATGAGCGTTGCGGCGAGCGTCAGCCCCACGATCCACTTACTTTGCCTTTCCAGGAATCGATCTGCCGGCGCGAGCGCCGCATAACCGATGGGCTCCGGCTCGCCGGGAGGCCTGAGCACCACGAGCAGCGCCGGCAGCAACGTGATTGTGGTGGCGAACGCGATGATGATGCCGGTGCCCGCGATCAAGCCGAGTTCGGAAAGACCGACATAGGCGGTGGGCAGAAATGAATAGAATGCGACCGCGATGGCGGCAGCCGCGAGCAACAACGGTCCCGCCATTCCGCCCGCGGTCGAAAGGAGACCAATCTTGAGATCGCCCGAAGCGTGCCGCTCGGATCGGTAGCGCACGCTGAACTGAATTCCGAAATCGACTCCGAGACCGACGAACAGCACCGCGAAGGCAATGGAGATCGGATTCAGCGCGCCGACCATCCACAATCCGACGGCGCTTGTGAGCACCAGACCGCAAGCCAGATTCACAAAAACCGCGAAGATGATGCGGGCTTTCTTGAGCGCGAGCCAGAGCACGAAGCCCACGAGAAGCACGGTTATTGCGCCGTTCAAGGCGGCGCCGTCGGCGATCGTGGCGAATTCCTCGTCCGACATCACGACCGATCCGGTGAGTCGGACTCTGACACCGTTCTCGGGCGTGAGGCCAAGCCGGGAAGCAACCGCGCGGATGACCGCGGTGGCCTGCCGTCCTGGCTGCAGCCCGCCGAAATCGAGTGCAGGCTGGAGATAGAGAAACTGGCGCAACTCGGAAGATTTTGCGGCGCGGCCGGAAATCAGCGTGCGCCATGAGAAGGTCGCGGGCCTTCCGCTCGCCTGGGCATCCAGCGTATCGGCGATCGCAGCGAGCGCCGGCCTGAGATCGTCCAGCTTGGTCTTGCCGACGCGCACACCCTCAAGCGACTGCGACAAGGTATGGAAGATTCCGCGCAGCGTCGGATCCGCAGCCAGCATTCCAAGAAATGGCTGCGCAGAGATCAGATCGGCGGTGTCGCGCTGTACCTCCTCCAGACTCTCGAACAGGATGCCGTTGCGGTCGAAGAATTCGCCACCCGTGGGCCTGCTGACGCTGCGGATCACCGGGGATGACGAAAGCGCAGTCGCCAGTGCGCTCACGGCGTTCTCGGCGCCTTCCGGAGTCGTCGCCTCGACCACCGCGATGATGCGGTCGATCCGCTGCGGAAAGGCACGGTCAAGCGCGAGCTCCTGCTGCCGCCAGGGCAGCGAACTCGACATGAGCTTGTTGCTGTCGCTGGAGATCGCGAAATTGCGAATAAAATAGACGCCAGCGGCAATCGATATCAAAAGTGCGCCAATGATGACCGGCCATGCATGCCGGCATGCGACCCCGACCAGGCGTGTGACCGCGGCTGTCGTAACGCCGCCGCCCGCATGCGTTGATTGCTCCGCGACGGCACGCGTTTCGGGGTGAATTCGATCGTGCATCCTGAGTCTTGTCGCGCTGCCCTGAAATGAATGTGTGGCCAACGCATGGCGGACGCCAGCGTCGGCACGGCCCCTTGCCAAGCGGCGCCAAAGTTGCGAACCACCCATAGCCTTGATGCAGTCTGAATCAAGCCCAAGATCGGGTTGTCTGCCTGGAGCCAGAGTGTTGCCGATGACGTGGCTGAAGCTTGCCCCAACCGCCCGAGTTCTTGGAATCGGCGCCGCAATCGTCCTTTTGCTCGGCCCTTGCCTCGCGCGCGCCCAGGGCGGCGCGGCTGCGCACATTGAGATCTATTACCAGAAACTGATGCCGACGATCCGGCAGGCTGGGAACCTCACCGTACGCGAGCGCGACAAACGCTTCGGCCCTGCGATCACCTCCGCATTTGACCTCGCGACCATGACGCGGTTGGCGGTCGGTCCGGCATGGAAGTCGTTCTCACCGGCTCAGCAGGCGGCAGCCAAGGAAGCCTTTACGCGCTTCATCGTCGCGGACTATGCGGCTCAGATCAAAGACTACTCGGGGGAAAGCTTCGTGGTCGATCCGCAGACTACGCCGGAGACGCGCGGCGGCGGTGAAATCGTCAAGACCAAGCTGGTGCAGCCCGGCGGGCGCATCGTGAACATCAACTATCTTGTCCGGGGCGGACGGGTGATCGACGTCTATCTCAACGGCACAATCAGCGATCTTGCGACGCGTCGCGATGAATTTGCATCGATCATCGCCACGGGCGGCGCCGATGGTCTGATCAAGCGATTGCAGGAGCGGACGCAAACTCTCCTGAGCCGGTGATATTCGGCTGATCGCCGTGATTCCGATTACGCGAATATCGCATCCAGCAGAAGCGGCTTCACATCTGTTGCCGCCACCGTCTTGCGCGTCAGCAAATCCGCGCGGCTGGCGATAAGCAGCGGCCCATCCTCGGGACGGTCCGTGATGCGGCCGTGCGAGCCGCGCACCAGCGATGCATCCAGAGGGATCACGTCCATCAGCGAGCGGAATCCGAGCTTGCGCATGAGCAATCGCTTGCCGATTGCAAGCTTGGGCGACTTGATCGCCGGATCAAGAAAGAGTTCGACCGGGTCGTAGCCCGGCTTGCGGTGAATTTCGACCGTGCGCGCGAAGTCGGGCGCGCGATCGTCCGCCTTCCAATAGTAATAAGTGAACCAGGATCGGGCGTCCGCCAGCGCGATCAAGTCGCCTGAGCGCGGATGGTCGAGGCCGACGGTGTGCTTGTCGGCATCGTCGTAAACGCGTTCGACGCCCGGCAAACTCGTCAGCAATGCGCGAACCTTTGGCCGCAGCGAAGGTTCGACCACGTAGACGTGGGCAATCTGGTGGTCGGCGATCGCGAACGCCTTCGATACCGTTGGATCGAGCAGCTCTCCGCCCTCCTCCTCGCGTACCGCTAGATAGCCCGCATCGCGCAGCGCGCGATTGATATGGATCGGCCGATCGACGGCGGTGATGCCGTATTCGGAAAGGACGATAACCTCACGTCCCTGTGCGCGCGCGGTCTCGGCAAGATCGCCCGCAACGGCATCGATCTCGGCGAGTGATTTCTGCACGGCCGGATGCGTTTCATCCGGACCGAAGCGCTGAAGGTCGTAGTCGAGATGCGGCAGGTAGACGAGCGTGAGCGTCGGATTGCTCTCCGCCATTACAATCTGCGTGGCTTCGGCGATCCAGCGCGTCGCCGAAATCGAAGTCGCCGGCCCCCAGAACTGGAACAGCGGGAAGGCTCCCAACCGTTCGGTCAGGCGATCACGCAGCGCGGCCGGGACCGTGTAGCAATCCGGGAGCTTGCGGCCATCCGCCTTGTAGATCGGCCGCGGAGTCGCACCGATGTCATGGCTTGAGGCCATGTTGTACCACCAGAACATGTTGGCGCAGGTGAAGGCCGGATCACGCTTCTTGCCCGCCTCCCATACCTTCTCGCCGGCAACGAGGCGGTTCGACTGCCGCCACAGCAGGACCTCCATCAGGTCGCGGAACAGCCAGCCGTTGGCAACAATGCCGTGGTCGCGCGGTGTCAAGCCGGTCATGAAGGACGCCTGCACGCTGCAGGTGACGGCAGGCGTTACGGTCGCAAGCGGCATCACGGCGCCACTGCGCGCGAGCGCCGCCAGCCTTGGCGTGTGCGCGCCGAGATGCCGCGGGGTCAGTCCGACGACGATCATCGCCAGAAGCGGTTTCACGCCCGGTTCCTCCATTGCGCTCGCCGCAGGCCGACCGCGCGTCCGCATCGGCTTGCCAAACCCGCGACCGAAGTGCACCTTCACGTGGTAAGCGCGGTACGACGAGCGCGCGAAGGCCTGGGTCGTTCGTAACGTGAAGCGTAACTGCGGCCACACCCCTCACACAATAAGGGCGCCGCAGGAGGAGAGTGCGATGCTCGACAGGCCATTGAGCAGCGTGGGCGACGTTCGCCAGCAAACCGTCAGCGTCCGGCATTATTGCGCAGCCTCGATTGATGAAGGCGTGCTCGCCCGGCGCGAGCCGGATCGCCCGTCATGAAGCTCGACGGGCTCCCGGGCGGCGTGCATCTGACCTACTGCACCAACATCCATGCGGGCGAGAGCTGGCCCGACATCCGGGCAAGCCTCGATGCGCATGTGCCGGCCATCAAGGCTGCGGTCGCGCCGGATCATCCGCTCGGCATCGGGCTGCGCCTGTCGGGGCAGGCCGCCGCCGCGGCGCGGGCGCCGGGCGCGATTGCGGCATTCCGCGATCAGCTTGCGCAACTCGGCGCATACGTTTTCACCATCAACGCGTTTCCGTTCGGCCCGTTTCATGGCGTCCGAGTGAAGGAGCACGTCTATCTGCCGGATTGGCGCAGCGCAGAGCGCGTGGCCTTCACCGCTGACAGTGCCGCCGTGCTTGCAGCAGTCCTGCCGGACGGCATGGACGGCAGCATCTCGACGGTGCCGGGCGCGTTCAAGCCGAACGGCCGGGCCGATGGCGCCATCACGGCAATGACCGCGCATATGTTCCAGGCCGCTGCGAACCTCGTGGACATCGATCGCGCGACCGGGAAGCGGATCGCGCTCGCGCTTGAGCCCGAGCCCTGCTGCTTTCTGGAAACCGTCGACGAAAGCATCGCGTTCTTTGAGGGGACGCTTTTCGCTCCCGACGCGATCCGCAGTTTTGCCGCCATGATGGGTGTCGGTCCGAGTGAAGCCGAGGCGTTGCTGCGCCGCCATCTCGGCATCTGCTACGACGTCTGCCACGGCTCGGTCGAATACGAGAACCCGATCGCTGCACTCGATCGCCTGATCAACGCCGGCATCACGATCCCGAAGATTCAACTTTCGGCCGCGATGCGCGTGCCCGCGATGACAAGGGAACTTGTCGAGGCCGTGATGCGCTACGACGACGGGGTCTACCTGCATCAGACGATTGTGCGCACCGAAAGCGGCCTGACGCGCTACGTCGACCTTCCCGATGCCGTCGCGGCGCTCAACGGCGGGCGCCCGCCCGAGTGGCGCATCCATTGTCACGTGCCGGTGTTTCTCGCCGATCTTGGGACGCTGCACTCGACGCGCGCCGATCTCGTCGTCACACTCGCGGCGCTGCGGAACCGTCATCGTTCGTCCCATCTCGAGGTCGAGACCTACACCTGGGACGTGCTGCCGGAAGGCTTGCGCACCGGCTCGAAGGCCGCTGACATCGCGCGCGAGATCGCGTTCTGCAAAACGGAGCTGGTCGGATGAGCGTCGCCGCCGCTCACGGCTTCGGCCCCTCGACGCTGCTGCGGCTCGGCCGTATCTCGAACCTGCCGACCGTGTGGACCAATGTCATCGCCGGCATGGTGATTGCGAGAGGCAGCGTGAACGCGAGCGAGGCCGCCTTGATCGCGCTTGCGATGAGCGCGTTCTACGTCGGCGGCATGTATCTCAATGACTTCTTCGACCGCACGATCGATGCGCGCGAGCGTCCCAACCGGCCGATCGCGGCTGGCGAGATCGGCGCCGGCGCGGTCTCGGGGATCGGCTTTGGCCTGCTCGCGATCGGGATCGCGCTGATGATTCCGTTTGGCCTGCCGGCCACCGTCTCGGGTATCGCGCTTGCTGGTGTCATCGTCCTCTATGACGTCTGGCACAAGGGCAACACCCTCGGTCCCGCGATCATGGGGCTCTGCCGCGCCCTGGTCTATCTCGGCGCCGGTGCCGCGGTGACCGGCCATGTCCCGCTCGCCCTTGCGATCGGGGCGTTCGTCCTTGCCGCACATACGGCCGGCATCAGCTATGCGGCAAAGCAGGAAAGCCTCGATACGATCAGCAACCTCTGGCCGATGCTGCTGCTGGCCGCACCGCTGATCGCGGCGTTGCCGTCCCTCGCAAACGGATGGATCGTGCCGGTCGCCTTCGCGCTGCTGATCGCCGCCGACGCGGCCGCGGTGTGGTTGCTGGCGAAGCGGCCTGTACCTGGTTCAGTGCCGCGCGCCGTCTCCGGACTGATCGCAGCGATTTCGCTGGTCGATGCGCTTGCAGTCGCATGGGCCGGCGGCGATCCGCTGCTCGTTCTCGCCTGCGCAGCCGGTTATCCGCTGACGCGGCTGTTCCAGGCGTCGATCCCGGGGACCTGAGCATGGCGAACGCTCCGCATCGCTTCCGCAATGGCCGCGGCGAGAATGCGGTGCTCGACGGCTTCCTCGCACTGGCCGACGAATGGATCGCGCGCGCGGGAGGCGCGGCCGGCACGGAATGGTTCCGCTCGGCGATCAACGGCATCGTGCATGCGACGGGCGACCGCGCGCTCGGCACTGCGATCGGGCTTGCATCACGGCGTCTTGGCAAGGCCGACCTCGCACTGACTAATGACGACAAGCAACGCGCGGCCGTGCTGCGGCCGGGCTTCGACCCATCCGACTGGAGCGTCGATCAAGCGGCCCGCGTCGCTTTCATGATCGCGAGCCATGACGGCAACGACGCCGCCTTCGCGGCGCGGTTCGACAGCTTCTGCAGCAGCGCGGAGCTCAACGAGTCGATCGCCCTCTGTCGTGGGCTTCCGCTCTATCCCGGCGCAGCGCTGATCGAGCCCCGCGCGCGCGAGGCCGTGCGCTCCGGCATGAAGCCGGTGTTCGAAGCGGTCGCGCACTACAATCCTTATCCGGGCGAGGTGTTCGGCGAAGACGCCTGGAACCACATGGTGGTGAAGGCGCTGTTCATCGGCTCCTCACTCTGGCCGATCCAGAAACTGGACGACCGCGCGAACCCGCATCTCGCCCGCATGCTCGTCGATCTCGCGCAGGAGCGCTGGGCGGCCGGCCGGCCGGTCAGCCCGGAACTGTGGCGCTGCGTTGCGCCCTATGCGGACGCGGCGGGCGTCGCGGCGCTCACGCGGGCATGGCAAAGTGGTGAAGGCAAGGATCGCCTCGCGATCGCGCTGGCACTACAGCATCCGGCCGGTGCATCGGTCGATCTGCCGTTCCGTACCGAAGTGGGGCAATTCAAGACACGGCTGGCCGATGAGAAAATCGGCTGGCGCGACGTCATTTGAGCGACGCATGGCGGCGACGGCGCGGATGCTCTTGCGCGGCATTGCGTTGCTGCTTGCCGTTGCGCTGCTCGCCCAGTTCTTCATCGCCGGCGTGGCGGCACTAACTGATCCGGAGTGGTGGACATATCACCTGACGTGGGTCGGGTTTTTCCAATGGCTGGTCGTGCCGCTGCCGGTACTCGCATGGCTCGCCGGCCCACCGCGGCCGTTTCGCGTGACGCTTGCATGTCTGCCGTTCGTGCAGATGGGATTGCAATACGTGCTGGCGCATCGCGCGATGGACGGGCGATGGCCGATTGGCCTTGGTTTCCATGCCGTTAATGCAGCGCTGATGCTGATTGTCGTCGCCGCGCTTGCCGTCGATTGGTTGGATCGCCGCAGCCCGTTGCCTAGCGACACCTGATTGCTGGGTTGCACTGCGCGCATGGATGATACTCGCGTCCAGGAGCGGCGCCTATTGCGCGTTTGCCGGAACGGGATATCGTTAGCGCGGCCGATCCAGACGCGAAAATAATTCTGCGGCCACGACACGACATCAAGGGAGGAGGCCTTCATGAGAAGGATGGCACTTGCCGTCTTCTTGACGGCAGCGTGCGTGGGCTTGGCCCACGCGCAGCAGATTCCCGCAAATCCGGCTGACGTCGCCCAGCCAGGTGGCAAGATACCGGGCGCACAGAAACTTGCGCTCGTGAAAGTCGCCGACGGCTTCAACGATCCGGTCGGGGTCACCGCGGCAAATGACGGTTCCGGCCGCATCTTCGTGGTCGAACGTGTCGGGCGCGTGCGGGTCGTCACCAAGGACGGCAAGGTACTGCCGGACCCGTTCCTCGACCTCACCAACTTCAACCCGCTCGGATCGGACGTTCAGACCGGTTTCGTCGAGCAGGGCCTCTGGTCGATCGCACTGCATCCGAACTTCAAGGACAACGGCTACGTTTATGTCCACTACGCGTCGCTACCGTTCAACGGCGCGTCGATCATCGCGCGCTTCACCGTGGACAAGGCGAGCCCGGACCGGATCACCAAGGAGCAACTGCTCAAGAGCGTGAAGGTGCTGATGAACATTCCGCAGCCTTACTACAACCATTACGGGGGGATGATCGCATTCGGGAAGGACGGCAAGCTCTACATCGGCAAGGGCGATGCCGGGTGGGAAGGTGACCCGCTCGACGCCGGCCAGCGGCTCGACGTGCTGTGGGGCAAGCTGCTGCGCATCGACGTCGATACCCCCGACGACGTGCCTTACTCCGTGCCGAAGGACAATCCGCTGGCCAAGGCCGACAAGCCGCAGCTGATGTCACTGTTCGGGATCACCGAGCAGGGCTTCACCGCCAACAAGATCGGCTCGCGGCCCGAGATCTGGGCTTACGGCCTGCGCAACCCGTACATGTTCCATTTCGATCAGAAGTCCGGCGACCTTTTCATCGCCGACGTCGGCCAGAACCACTGGGAGGAAATCAACTACCAGCCGGCCTCGTCCAAGGGTGGTGAGAACTACGGTTGGAAATTCAATCAAGGCTCCTACTGTCACCCTGCCCAGTCCGCGAACCAGAAATGCCCGATCGTCGGCGTGCTCCCGGTCGCGGAATATCCGCACAGTGAGTCATTCGAAGACGGCACCAAGGCGGACACTGGCGGCTGTTCGGCACAGGGCCTCGGCGTCGCCAACTATGCCGGTATGAACAAGGTCTATCTGGTCGGCGACTGGTGTTCGGGCCGCCTGTTCGGCGTCGGCTGGGATGATGCCGCCAAGAAGTGGCAGCTGCAGGAGTTCATGCAGACGCAACTTCAGTTCACCGCCGGCAACGTCGATGCCGACGGCAACGTGCTCGCGGTCAACTGCTACTGCTTCTACACGGCCGACAAAGGGCCGACCGCAAACCCGGTCGGCGCGCTGTGGCGCGTCCTGCCTGCCGACAAGGTGCCGCAAGGCGCCGAGCTGGCGAAGGTCAAGACCAATTAGAGAGATCTCTAACTGGAACGCGCGGCCGTCGCTCGCGATGATTGCGGGCGACGGCCATTACTCTGGTTTCGTTGAGCAATCCTGCGGATGACAATGCAATTGCCTTCGCATCCTTGTGCCGCCGCGGTTTTTGCTGCTGCTCTGGTCTTGTGCGCCGGCGCCGTCCATGCCGACGATCTTGCTGACTTCAAGAGCCCGCTCGACGGCTCGCCGATAACGTTCAAGCTGCAGTCCGGCGAGGTCGAGACGCCGGTCGTCGTCAAGTTCAAGAAGACAGGCGTCAACGATTATCGCGGCAATGCGGAGGCGATCAAAGACGGCAAAGCGCTCTACGAAGATAACTGCATCATCTGTCACGGCGCGGATGGGAAGGGTAAGCTCGGCCCCACACTGGTCGGCGACAAGCTGATCTACAAGCAGGCGAAAAGCGACCCGGGCATGTTCGCAATCATCTATGGCGGTGCGAGCGGCGCGATGCAGTCGTTCGCCAATCGCGGCATGAAGCAGGACGATATGCTCAAGATCGTCGCGTATGTAAGGACACTCGACAAATGAACACGACACCTCCGTCAGGTTTCTCCTGTGATACAGGCTCGCTCAAGGAGTTGCTCGGCAACACCTCGCTGAAGTGTCCGTGCTGCAACGGCGCGCTCACCGCCGACAAGCTGGCGCGGCTCCTCGATGATGTGCAGCGCCTCGCGCGGACGAAGGCGCAGAACGGTACGAACGGCGCCGCGCAAGGCAGCGCCGATATCATCATCGACCCGCATGCGCACATGATCTCGCGCACGACCGACGACTACGAGGCGATGGCCAAGGCCGGGATTGTTGCGGTGATCGAGCCGGCGTTCTGGCTTGGCCAGCCGCGCACCAACATCGGCAGCTTTGTCGACTACTTCTCGCTTATCTCTGGCTTTGAGCGTTTCCGCGCCGGCCAGTTCGGCATCCGGCACTACTGCACGATCGGCTTGAACCCGAAGGAAGCAAACAACGAGGCGCTCGCCGAAGCCGTTCTCGACGTGCTGCCGCGCTTCCTCGCCAAGGAGGGCGTCGTTGCCATGGGCGAACTCGGGTACGACGAGCAGACGCCGGCCGAAGACCGGGCGCTGCGTGCGCAGATCGAGTTGGCCAAAGAGTTCGACCTGCCGATCATGATTCACACGCCGCATCGCGACAAGCATGCCGGCACGCTGCGCACGATGGACGTGCTCAAGGAGCACCACTTCGATCCGGCGCGCTGCGTCATCGACCACAACAACGAGGAAACGATCCGCGACGTGCTTGAGCGCGGTTATTGGCTGGGCTTCTCGATCTATCCGCAGACCAAGATGGGCAGCGAGCGCATGGCCGTGCTGGTTGAGAGCTACGGGCCGGAGCGGTTGATCGTCAATTCGGCCTGCGACTGGGGTGTTTCGGACCCGCTGGCCGTTGCCAAGACGGCGCGGCTGATGGCGCAGCGCGGGGTGAGTGCCGAGGCGATCCGCAAGGTCGTCTATGGAAACGCGCTG
>Ga0310810_10001173_pt1 | contig 27063 bp, 27 predicted proteins | sample NCmetagenome_FD_207641 | JGI IMG/M metagenome (GOLD analysis project Ga0310810, IMG submission 207641) | Soil microbial communities from experimental microcosm in Duke University, North Carolina, United States - NC | ecosystem: Engineered > Artificial ecosystem > Soil microcosm > Unclassified ...
TACCTGCTGCGAGCGGACGCACGAACTTGATCTGCAGGTTCTTACGGGGTTGGGGAACCCGGACGCGATCATCCTGCGAAAAGCGGTCGAGCAGCAGGAGGGCTTGTTCGAGCATGCGGTCCCAGGTGTCGCGCTCGCCGTAATGCAGCGGCTGCTTCTGGTAGGTGGCCCACTCGCGATAGAAGGCGACGGCAGCATCTTCGCGCCGGAAGTAGGCCCCGAGGGCTTGCTCAAAGGCACGCCCGAAGAGCATGGAGGCCCGTGAGTCTTTTTCCTGCCAGCCGTCCAGATAGCGGTGGCGATAGCGTCGTGGGCAGCTCAGGTAATGGGCGAGTTGGCTGTAGCTGTAGGTCACGAGGCCGCCTTCGGCTCTATTTCTGGACTGACGGGAGTCTCGGTTCCAGCAGGCAGCCCTCCCCAGCGGCTTGCCGGGGCGAAGCCCTCGAGATCGAGCACGGTCGTGCCGTTTATGACGGACTGGCTAATCTTGACCACCCCACAGAGTCCGACCAGGCTCTTGTCATCGATCTCGTTGCGTTCGAGGAGTTCGGGGTCATAGCCGAAGTCGCGCAGGAACCAGTTGAGCTTCCACAGGTTCTTTGAGCTGCAGGAGAGCCGGGCGGTGAGTCGATTGCCAGCTACCGGGATGGGCTCAATGACCGAGAACTGAATGGCGTAAAACGGCTTCTGCCGGTGCCAGCGGTACTGGATTCGCTCGACCCGCACCAAGAACAAACCATCGATAAGAGCATCACTAGCGCCGGTGCTGGCTTGATTCAGTCCGGAGACGTAGCGCTTCATGCGGCACCTGCCTGCGGACGCGAGTAGCTGTTGAGCTGACAGAGCAAGGCATTGCGATCCTTCTTAGCCCAATCCGCAAGATGCACCACAAAGTTTTCGACTTGGTCGCGCGAAGCTTCGCGCAGCGTCTTGGTGCCACAGAAATCGATTGCGTAGGCCTTCACCAACTCCGCGTCCAGCGAGTGCTGGCGAATCACTTGGCAAAGGCGGTCACGAAGGCGAATTCCATTGCATTCACACGCTTCGTGATTACCGTTTCTATCGTTCGTGCGTAGTGGGCTAGCCGCTGGGGCCGGCGAGGCGGCCCGCAGATGTGACGACGCGACTTCTTCGGCCGAGCAGATGCCGATCCCATAGGCTTTGCGAAGAGCGCGGTTCACTGCACGCGTTTCTGCCACCCGCATTTCTGCCCCACGAACTAGCGGAGAGACGTTGGAAGGATCGGCGTCACCGTAGCCGGTGAATCCGCGACATTGCGGCGACTTGTACGCAATAGCCTCAAAGGTCCAGCGTCGCGAATCCGGGTCGCAATACTTCTCTAGCATGCGCACACGTATCCCGAAACAGCCACGTCGCTTCGCAAATCGCAGTAGCCCTGTGTGAGTCACATACCATCGGCCATCTATCATCGCAAGATCTCCCAGAGAAACAGACAGATGATTTTCAATTAGCGTTTTCAGCACAACTTTGCTGCTTCGCGACAATGGCCCCCAGAAAGTCGTCGCCAGGCGTGACTCCGCTCTCAACAAAGCCAGCACGTTTCTCATAAGCGGTCTCTCTCTACAGTAATAAGCTATTACACGTTATTATGAGCTATAATGCGACCCTTTTTCAACTAAATAATTCCCTGCAGAACACGCTTTAGGTATCAGCTTTGTTGTCTTTGCGGATGGCCTCAGCTCGCTCTTTGACGGCACGGGCGACGAACGTGCTTATGCTTTCTCCTACCATTTCGGCGGCTTGGGTGACGAGCTCGTGTGTGGGGCCGTCTAGGTAGCCGGCAACACGGTTCGGAAATCCCTTCCGCGGTCGCCGGCGTCGACTGCGGTTGCCCTTCTCAGGCATGACAAAAAATTGTACGCGTGCAGAACATGCTGTAAGCAGCCTTTCAAACGGTGCACCAGGGGAGTACATGTCGGACTCTTTTGGCGTCATGGAGACGGAGGTTGTCACGATGCGTTAGCAAATATTTGCATTGGCGTCGCGCGGTCTGGCAACAACCTTTAGTGCTAATACCTCCGTAATATTCTCCTATACCCGTTTTACAGTTCGGCTGTTGACGCACCTGTCAACAGGCCCGACATTTGATAAGTAAGACAAATCTAGAAGTTTCATAAAAGGAGAAATAATATGTCAAATATCGAAACATCACTGAGTGCTGGCGAATCCACGGGTACGGATCTTGCTTCTGGTCTGGACCAGAACGGCTCAACAGATCAGCAACCTACGACCGCCCCTGAAATAACTAAAACAGGTGCCGAAGCAACGGACCAGCGCCATTTGCCGGTCCAGAAGTCACGGCGACAAAACAGCATCAAACAGAAGGTACCACCAATTCTGTAAAACAAAAGGCCACGCCCGCAAACATTATTCTGAGAAACCAGCGCAATGCGAAGCGGTCGACCGGTCCCCACGATACAAAACGGACGCGCCACAATGCTTTGCGCCACGGCTTACGCGCGAGCGGTTTGACGAGGTTCGATGACACTGAAGAATATCTTGCCCTCGTTGAGGAACTTACTAGTGTCTTCGAACCGCGTAACGGGCTTGAGAAATTTCTGGTCGAGAACTTGGCGCGCGACATCGTTCGTCATGGTCGTGCGACGCGGATGGAAGCCGATAGCATTGAGCTCTTGTCGAACCGCTCAGCTTCCACGGACCAGGAACCCGGTTCGACTCCGGCGATGTTGGAGCCGATGATGGTGACCGAATATCCGGGCCTGCTCGACCTCCCCTTGCGTTATGGCACCGCGATCATGAATCAAGTGCTGCGTCTCAAGCGGGAACTGGAACGCGGGCGCGACGAGGATAGGTCCGGACCCAGCGACGAGCGTACCGGGAACGGCGATCTCATTAATTAGTCAAGTCGATTCCGCACGGAGAACTTTGAGCAAAACAAATTACTTTCTGGTCCGGCCGCTGCCGGATTGGGAAGTATTTGTTTTTGTTCGGAAGACGTCGTTATCGCAACTTCTTTTTATTTTTGCGGAGTTTCTGACTCCAAGCCTTTACAAGCATTAGTTAAGAAGCTCCAGATTTCCAAACGAAGCCAAGAAGTCCTTCGTTTTCAACAGTCGACAGTTCGAATATTTTGAAAAAGGTAGATCCCGTCGGAGTTCTCCCAAGACATTTTCGGCTCCCAGGCAAAATGGATGTCAGCGAGGCTCTTCCTGCCGTTCGAAGACGTAGAAGACCAGGGGCCCTCTCAGAGCTTATTACCCAACCCCTGTCTATGCTGCAGCGCGCAAGTATCTCTCGTAGTCCTCTTCGGATTGAGCGGGCAACAACACCCACAATGTATAAACGCCGAGCGCGGTGCCGAGGGGAACGTTCATCAGACTCACAAACGCGAGAACCAGCGCCATCACTCGGGCCCAGGGTTCGCGCTGCAGAAGTCCCCACCCAGTGGCGAGCCCAACCGCCGCTTTCGCGAGTACGAAGATGCCGACAAACGTCAGCAAGGGATGAAGGAACGCGGTGGGAGCGTCAGGATCGCCCAAGCGGTGAGAATGCACAAATAATGTGTTTGCAATCGTAACCAGGATTACTCCACCCAATACGTTTAAAGCAGAAAGCGCGAACCAGAAGATTGCCAGGAGACGGACGTGCTCCTGCACGCGGCTTCGTCGCGGGTAGCCCGGCAGCACACCCACCACTTCCCTTCCGCATCGGCTGCAAAAGGCCTGGTTAGCTTCTAACTTTTCTCCGCATCGTTCGCAAAACATAGTTCTCGTCCCCCGAAAGAGAGTACGTCGTAACTCATAAAAGGGTTCCCGTCAGAAGCGAAAAGGCCACCCGGCAACAGGGCGGCCTTTTCTTTCAAGGGAGAATAGTTCCAACGGAGGTTAATCTCGTCAAAACTTTCTGGCGAAATATTATGAGCCGAAAGCAGGGGTGTCAAGAAACTTTTAAGAAAATAAGTCTTTTATTTTCAGTTGATTGTACACGAGATGTCAGAACAGGAGGATTGCCTCTGAATTGCCGCAAAATCGCCTTCAACCCGCGTTGATTGAAGGCTTTACATCGATTTTTGCGGTATCCTGGGCCGGATCAGACAGGTGTAAGGCGATAAGTTCGATCTGATCCGGACGATCGAAAACCTTCCCGGGAAGCAGTCGTTTCACGGCAACCCGCAAGCCTCCGAACGCCACACTACTCACTAGCAGGGCGCCAATCAGAATCGCAGACAGGAAAATTCCACCCAGCACCACCCGGCCCACATTGTCTTTGGGATTGTGATAGGTGTTCTGGTTCCAGGTCACGTCGGCGTCGTAGTTCACATTGGAAGCGATGGTCTTTGCTGCATCGGACGTGAGGCTGCCTGCGAGAAGAATGAGGATCCGGCCTGTTCTTCGGATCACAATGGGCGCAGGCTGAAGCTGCTGAGCTTGTTGCGCGTTATCGATGCGGCTCAATTCACTGGCGGCAACCTGAGGTGTGGGGTACCCGATAAGCATGAGCTTGCCATCAGTGTTAGAGACTCGGTAGTCGGCCAGGACGACCTCCGGGCTCTTGCCAAAATCTACAAACGATTGTTGGAACTCAGCCGCAACCTTCTGAAACGCGAGCGGGCCAACGACGTATTTCGCAGAATGTGGCACGAAGGCTTGCCGGGGAAGGTAGGCAACCAGGTCCGGCAACTTGCCTGGCGATCCTGAAACTTTCGGTAAATTGCCGCTCAACTCTCTCAATTCCGCAGCCGACATGGCAGAGAGCCTCGTGAAGGTTGCATCCACTAAAAGATTTCCGCGAAAAAACAGAACTCGCTGACTTGAGGATGCGGCTTGATCTCCGATCTCTTCTGGCTGCATCGAAGGAACGCGATAAAACGTGTACGCGCCGAAAGCGCCGCTGGCGTCTTCAAAGCGCGCCACTTTCAGCGCCAGTTGGCGTCCATCGTCACGGGTGTAGGTTGCAGCGGTGACATCGGTGAATCCGTATTCCTTTAGTACTGCCGCGTTCAGCGGATCGGCAGTAGCGGGGTTGGTACTGTTTTGAGGCGAATCAGCAACACGCCATGCCGCAAACGCATTTGGCAGCAGGCCGGAGTCCGCCGCCCTTGCAGTGTTCGGCACTATGAAAGCCGTCAGGATAAAAGCAACGATGAGGCGGAAAAAGTTCATGGATCGGTGCAGAAGCGCCTATCTATTAGAGTACAGGCGCCTGAAGGAAGTTTCCAGAAACCATAGCGAAGACGTTGAACTAGTCGGCAGAGGCTTTTTCGATCTTGCTGGCGACCTTGACTCCACTGAGGCCATTCACATACCGCGACACGCCTCGATACAGGGACTCGGCAATCCGCTGGCGATACTCGGGAGTTCTGAGTCTCTTCTCATCAGCAGGATTACTCAGGAAGGAAATTTCTGCCAGGATTGAAGGCATATTAGCGCCGATGAGGACGACGAATGGGGCTTTCTTTACGCCGCGATCACGAATTATACCGTTCCGGGCCGACAATCCGTTATGCAGGGACTGCTGAACATCAGAGGCAAATTCGCGAGATTCATCAATCTTTTCCCTGAGCGCGATTTTCTTTACGAGGTCCTGCAGTTCGTGAATGTCTTTCTCGGACGCGGCATTCTCGCGCGCGGCCACTTCGAGGGCTTCCGGCGAAGACGTGAAATTCAAGTAGTAGGTCTCAACTCCTCGCGCATCAGGATCGCGGCTTGAATTTGCGTGCACGGAGACGAATAAATCGGCTTGTTCCTGATTGGCGATAGAAGTACGGGTCTCGAGCGGAATAAACGTGTCATCTCTACGCGTGTAAACAACCCCCGCTCCGAGGCGCGCCTCAAGCAACTTGCCCAGGCGCCTGCTCACGTCGAGCACAAGATCTTTTTCCAGCAGCCCGTTCGCGCCTATGGTGCCGGTGTCATGACCTCCGTGGCCGGGGTCAATGACGATTTTGCCGATTTTCAATCCAAGTGCGCGAATCAATGAGCGGTCGCCGGTTAAGGTCGGTTCTGCCTCCCTGCCTAAAGATGCAACCTGGCGTTTTCCTGTCCGAGATGTTGCTTTCGTAAGCGTGGGAGTGTTTTTCTTGGAGGCGGGCGCAGGGGCGTCGTTCACCGGGTCGTCGTCAGCCTCAACAATAACTTTTTTCGGAGCGCCCGGAGTAGACGACTGAACGACTTTCGCGTGGATGGCAGCAGCCTTCTGCGATCCGGAATCGGGCGCCGGATCCGGCGTTCTTGTGCTGGCAACCATTGTCGGCTTGGCGGGGCCTTCATCGTTATGAACATCAATAATCAAGCGCGGAGGATTCAGCAGAAGCGATGCATTGTAAGTTGCGTTCTCTTCGGTCTCGATTACGATTCGGGCTTTACCGGGCTGAAATTGCGCCACGCGGATTTTCTTCACCAATCCGTCGTCAACATCGAAACTCTTGCCCTTCAGCGCTGATGTCACGTACGCACTTTTCAAATCGAAGAAGATGCGGTCGGGATTATCGATGTGCTGCGAAGCGAATTCCACGTCCTGTTCCAGATCGATGGTCACGCGGGTGTAGTCCGGCGTCGTCCGGTGTTCGACCGCGGTCACTCGAACGAGTTCGCCATTCTTTACAAGCCGGGCGAGTTCTTTGGGATTTTTCTTGCCGAGGTTGTTCGACTCAGATTCGTCTTTGTCATTCGGCTTTAAGTCCGCCGTTTCCAGCGACTCGAGTTCGGCGCGCGCCTTCTGAGCGGAGTCGCTCCTGGGATAATCGCGGACGAGTTCCTCGAGCGCGGCCTGCCCATCGGCGACATCGCCGAGGTCATTCTTGTAAATGAGGCCAATCGCGAGGAGAGATTCCAAACGATGTTTGCTGGTGGGGTATTCGCGCCGCAGGAATTTATATTCGCTGACCGCCGAAAACAGGGCCGCATCATCTTTAAGCTGGCGGCCCATTTGCGCGGTAAGTTCCGCAATCTGAAATGCGCTGCCATCGGCTTTAGTGGAAACCGGCGCCTCCAGCACAACGCGTCGATATGCAGCGATCACATTTTCATACTGCGAGCGCGTGCGGTCGTCCTCGTCCACATCCAGCAAAGCTTCACGTTGGGATTCAGCTTTGTTGAATTGATCTTCCGCCCATGATTGTGAACGACGAACTTTTGCAAGCGACAACGTGCTCAGCAGCAGAATGCAAACAAGAAGAGGGACGAGAGGGGAGACCGAGTCCGCCCGGCGGAGAACTCCATTGACGCGTGAAGCGCTTTGCCTGGAACGAACGCTATTCAATTCGCGACCCGTATTCGTGTCCCTGGGAGACTGCCAGTCTGCTTGAACCTGGTAAATAGCCGACGCTTTAGATGCTGTTAATCGGTGTTGCTGATGTAAAGCACGCCCCTGGCATCGCGCTGGACCTTAACTGGTTCGCGCGACGCGCCAAACATATAGTTGCTGCCGAGATTTCCGCCGTAAAGTTCGGTGATCCGGCGAACGTAGTTTCGTGTTTCCGCGTATCTCGGAATTCCCGCACTCCTGGCCACCGCGCCGGAACCGGCGTTGTACGCAGCCAGGCTCAGCCGAACATCGCCGCCGTAGCTCTCGAGCAGCTGCTTCAAATGCCGGACGCCGGCATCCACGTTCTGCTCGGGATTAAACGGGTTCGTCAAATTTAACTGACGCGCGGTTTGCGGCATTAGCTGCATCAGTCCCATCGCACCTTTGCGCGAAACCGCATTGGGATTAAAGTTCGACTCCACCTTTACCAGCGCGCGCACCAGGTTCGGATCCACATTGTGCTTGCTGGCAGCCTTGTCTATGGCCGCATTGATTTCCAGTTCACTGAACCCGGCGCCTGTCAAAGAGTTCTGGCGGGAAGAAGTTTTTCCTAAATATTGGTCGACTTCAGCCGCAGCCGATTGGGCAGCTTTGACATTGGCATGCGGCACGGACTTCCAGCGGCGCTCGGTCGAACTCCAGTAAGCCAGTCGATCTTGCTGCGAGCGAAAAGCCTGACGGGGCGCAGAAGGCGTAACTACATCGTTTACAAAGACTTTATGTCCGCTATCGTCGGTGGATGGCGTAATCGAAGCATGGCTCGGGTTCTGCGCAACGGATGGGAGAGAAAGGGTCGCGACTAGCGTGGCCATCAGGGCGATTTTCAGGCTTTTTCGCATACCGGGTAAAGCTCTGCAGAAGCAGCACACACCCCTGCCCTACCTTCCCGGAACCTGACGGAGAATCCCTACCAGAGTGGGTCAATTATAGGGCGGAGTTTTGGCGGAAACAACCACCCGAAGGGGAATTGAACCACGGTGGTAATGCAAGGTAACCATCGTCGCATCAATCACTTAGCTGGTTACCCTAGCCACGCCACTAAAGCAGAGGCGGAGCGTTCACCGGCAGTACCTTTCGCTGTCCAACACACAGGGTCTTTCGACTGCGGCGGCTGTTCGTCCGCCGCTTGGATCGAGACGACAGACGTATTCCCCTGCTCGCATCGCTTAGATTCTTTACGCTTCCTTTATTGACACCTTACGAATTCGTTACGCATGACGCCTTACATTGTTCCCGATGTGGGTCATCTGCCTCGAAGCCGCCAAAAATATTGCGCCTCCTAGAGACATGAGCGTTGCAGCCGTTTATCGCTCATCAGGAAAGCAAATTCGCCACATCTGCATTTCGAACCATGGGAATTTGGACAACCACAAATTGGGCCTTTGTTTTCACTGTCGAGAAACATTGCTTATCCGGCGCATAGATTTCTCTTTTCAAAATTTCAGTAATCGCCACAAAAAAAACAATCAATTGGACAGGGTGCAACCCAGGAAATATTTTGCAAAGCAACTCACGTCAGATTTGGGAAAGCAATGAACCCGAGGAATATTCGTCGTCGCGAATTGAACTGGGAATCGAACTTCAACAGATCACCGTCCGGCTTGTTTTTGCGCAATGACTAGCCATCGAAAATTAAGGAGATAAACCTTGAGTACACGATTAACTTGTCTTGTCACGATCCTAGTTCTAGTGTTCGGAGCGCAAGCTTCTTTCACACAGAGCGCTCCTTCGGATTCTTCGAGCGCGCCCAGCGCTGCTCCCGCAGACACGAAGCCGGCAGATCCTGCGCCCTTACCGATGCCATCGATGTCAGGGCCTTTGCAGACGGCACCGCCTCGGGAGATGGAAGGCGGGAAACTGGCGGTCACCGGCATCTTGAGCGGAATTGGCTGGACAGAAGGAAATCATATTCCCGGTGACGACGCGACTCATTGGGATATCAGTAACGCGCAGGTTTTTGTCCAGAAGACCACCGGGTGGTGGCAATTCTATCTGCAGGGCGGCGCCTATAACCTGCCGGCGATTGGCGTGCCGTTTCTTTCTACAGCCGATACCGTCAAAAACATTTATGGGCCATTTCCGCAGGGTTATCTCAAACTTGTCAAAGGGAATTTCAATGTGGAGGTCGGTGCTCTGCCAACACTGATCGGTGCCGAGTACACCTTCAGCTTCCAGAATATGAACATCGAGCGCGGCCTGCTATGGGGCCAGGAAAACGCCGTCAACCGCGGCATTCAGCTCAACTGGACCCACAAGAAATGGACGACGGCGTTCAGTTGGAACGACGGTTTCTATTCGAACCGCTACACCTGGCTGACGGGACTAGCGACCTACGCATTCAATGCCTCGAATAGCCTGACGTTCGTAGGCGGCGGAAATGCTGGTGCCTACGCGAAAAGCACGCTGGCCACGCCTCTGGCTCTGAACAACTCGCAGATCTACAACTTGATCTACACCTATACAAAGGGATCCTGGGTGATTTCGCCGTACTTCCAGTACACCGACGTGCCAACCAACGCGAGTATCGGAATTCTCCAAGGCGCGGGCACCAAAGGCGGAGCCGTGCTGGCGACCTACAACTTCAAACATGGGTTCTCGCTGGCTGCAAGGCCTGAATACATCAAGAGCACGGGAGCTGCGAGTGCTGTCAACCTGCTGTATGGTCCGGGTAGCGGAGCTTTCTCCTTCACGGTGACTCCGACTTACCGCAAGGACGCGTTCTTCCTGCGCGGGGACCTCGCCATCGTTCACGCAACGGATGCAACACCAGGGTTCACCTTCGGCACGTCGGGTACCGACATGAACCAACCGCGCGGCGTGATTGAAGCCGGGTTCATGTTCTAAAACCGGTTGCCTGTAGCCAGTTGTCAGTAAAAACTGAGCGCTGGAAGCTTGGCGAATGTACCCCAGCGAAATGCGGGCCTTCTCTCCACTCGACAGTATTCGTGGACCAGCCTCCAGGTTGCGGCTGAACAACACGCGGGTTGGCTTGAAGCGCGCAAACTCCTGCCATGACCACGATGGTTTTCAGGCCAGCCCGCGCCAATTACGCTCACGCCAACTCTTCAAAGAAGCGGTTTTAAGGTCGACTCAAAACTCTCCGCATAGTCGAACCCAATCACTTTCTTGCGAAGGATTCCCTGGCGGTCATAGACCATAGTCGTCGGCAATCCCTCGAGCCGGCAAAACCTCTCGATCAATTCGCCGGACGCGCTCACCAGCGGGTAATGCACTCCAATTCCCCTGGCAAACTGCATTGGGTCCTCGGTGTCCATCATCATGTTCGACTTAAGCCCGATCACTACGAGACCCTGTGGGCCGTAGCGATCGAGCAGTTTCTGGTATCCCGGCATTTCTTTTCTGCACGGCTGGCACCACGTCGCCCAGATATCAACCAATACAACTTTGCCGCGAAGAGCTCTCGACGATATTTCATCACCCCGGAGATCTTTCATTTCGAACTCGGGCAGATGTGAACCTATCTCTCCCGGTGCAATGGATGGCGAAGTGGAACTGTGGGATTGCTCGTTGGGGCGCGACTGCTGCCGGCTGCAACCGAGAAGTCCCAAAAACATCAGCAAAGAAAGACTGCATCTACATTTCATTCCTTCTTCTCGATCTCCTGCACAACCAGTTTCAGCGGACCAGCGGTATCCACCTTTTTCTTGCCCTCCATTTTCTTGTACAGCTGCCCGCGAAGCGTAACCTGTGTCCCCGATCCAGCAAGCGGAGCCAGGGATTGCGACAGGTCACTGGCTGCAAGAACGAATAACTGGTTCGGCAAGCTCTGAAGAGTTAGGTTGCCGTTTTCATCCTTTACGATCTTGCCGCGCACAGTCATATCCATCTCGGCGACACTGACGCCGCTGTCGTACGTAGCTTTGAGAATCTGGGCGGGATCGACTCGCCCATCTTCTTTCGGCGTGATGTCAACCTTGCCATCACGCAAACTGACTTCAACTTTTTGAACGCCAACCTGGCGCCCGAGGTGCTGTTTCACCCCGTAGGCTCAAAAATTTCAAGTCATGCCTTCAACACGCATTTCTATATGCCTGATTTCCGCCTGCGAGTGGGGCACCAGCGGCGAAAGGAACAGCAACAACATCGCGGATTTCGCAGCCTTCATTTTGTCCTCCTTGTCAAAAATGAAATCGAAATTGCTGGGTGATTCCAAAACTGATGTGGCTGCGCACTGGCATGAATTGTGCGCCCATTGAATGAACGACGTCCCAATCCACTCCGAGCCAGGCGTGCATTCCCGGACGCACACCAACATAGGTTGTAATTCCGGCCAGCAGTGCATCACCGCCGCTGCCGCTCTGAATAACGCGGTCAATGCGATCATTCTGCGAGTGCAGCCAAGTCAAAGCCGGACCGATGAACCATTCGCGACCAACATTCCGCGATTCGTACGGCCGATAGGACAGCCAGAACCGGGATTCAACATCGTTGCCGATCTTCGTTTTCTGAGTGCCCTGGGATCGCAGCAGCGCGTGAAAGTCTTCATCCGCCACCAGTCGCCGGATGTTGAACAAGCCTGTGTAAGTCCAATTTGCTGCCGCGAACAAATCTGTAGAACCCGACCCGGGCTGCAGTGTGGCAGGAGCCAGATTACGGTTCGCGCTGCGTAGTTCTGTTTCGCCGGTCGGCAGTTTCGGGCCCACTGTCAAAGACGCTTGTGCTGTACCCCGCGCCGAGTCGCGACGATAGAACCGATACTTAATAAGAAACATGGCATCCCCAAGACCTGTTCCTCGGATGTCGGCGTTTGCCGTCTCGAACCGGTTGGTCACGATGGGGATAAGCACCGCCAGATCAAAGTCCCGATGAAAACCCCATGTGAAATTGATATCTCCTTCATGAGAGAACGTGGGCCGCGCCGTTGATAAGCCCGCCGAAGGACTTACTCCACGGGTTATGAAATTGGAACTATACGAAACCAGTGCCCCGCCGGGAAACAAGGGAGGGGCAGTCTCTGGAGCAGGCCCCTGCGCGCCCGCGGCGACACACAACGAGAACACGACTGCCAAGCGCGCCACAACCATTCGGCTGTGAGCGCCGAACCCGTTTTTGGGTAGCACTCATTCCTCCTGCAAACAAGAGCTTGCGACCGGACACACTTGTGCACACCTCTTTGTAAAGAGAAATGCAGTCTAGATTCGCAGGCTGAGTAACAGTGGAGGAGATGACGAAGCAGGTGGTCCGTGAGAATTCAGTGAAAGTGCAACCCAGGAAAACTCAGAAGAAGGAAAAGCGTCGCGGGCAACGACCATCCCCAGGCAAGAATACGAGAGCGAGAACGCTTGGGAAGCCACCGGTTGCCCCAGGGTCGCGTGAACCGACAGCATTGCCTTGCAGCAGTCGCCGCTTTGGTGATGATGCGAGGGGCACCGCATCGAGCGGCAACATTGCATTGATTGAGCGGGTGTCGAAGCGGCACAGTCGGCAGTCGATCCGAGACAGATCGCAACGCCCAACAACAATGCGATGCTCGCACGCAATACCCGCATCGATAAAAGACTAGATCGCATATTTCAGACAGTCAAGCTTCCAGCGCAAAACATATGCTTGGCACTCATTCCGCAAAAGGGCCAGTACGCAAAATTTGGATTTGACCGATTCGTGGGTTATGTATTCGCGACTCGAGCAGCGTAGCGCGAGACCTTTCTTTTCAACACGGCAGCAACCCAATTTATGTTCCTCATAAATTTTTCTTCTGAAAATTTCTCTAATCAGCGCAAAAAAAACTATCAATTGGACACGACCGGGGGAACGCAATAACTTGCAATCACTTCCGGGGCGAGAACCAGGAAGCAAGCTGGTCTTCAACAAGATAACGCAACGTCAATCTTCACAAGGAGAGCACGAATGAGCGGAAGGCACAGGCCAACGGCACGACTGACGCTATCTCAAAAGTTTTCACGATTGTGCATGCGATTGAAGGACCCGGAATGGCGTCGCTATGGCGGCACTATGTTTGCGGGAAAGCTGGTCGGCGTTGGAACAGTGCTGCTGATTATGGCGGTGATCTCGGGACTTTTCTTCACCACCGTCCATGCTCAGAGCGGCACACCAGAGGTGAAAGCTTCTGACGTAGTCAATCCGGTCAACACCGCGTGGACGCTGGTGGCAGCTTTCCTTGTATTCGGCATGCAGGTGGGGTTCACCATGCTGGAAGCCGGGTTTTGCCGCTCGCGTGAAACCGTCAATGTGCTTGTGGAGTGCGTGGTCGATACCTGCCTCTGCGGGATTTTGTTCTACGCCATCGGCTTTGCATTCATGTTCAGCCACGGCAACGGATTCATCGGATATCACTGGTTTTTCCTGCAGGGCGCTCCCGCCACCTACGAAACTACCGGCGTTGCGTTTCTTGCGGTGTGGATATTCCAGTTCGCCTTTGCCGATACCTGCTCAACCATCACATCAGGCGCAATGATCGGGCGCACCGGATTCGCCGGAGACCTGCTCTATAGCGTATGCGTGACCGGCTTCATTTATCCGATCATCGGTCACTGGGCCTGGGGTCCGGACGGCTGGCTTGCTTTAATGGGCAGCGACGGGCATTTCTTCACTTCGCTCGGCATGGGATTCCATGACTTTGCCGGGTCGACGGTTGTGCATACCATCGGCGGCTTCATCGCCTTGGCGGGCGCCATTGTGTTAGGTCCGCGGCTCGGCCGCAAATTCAAACGAGATGGCGGCGGGCCCATGCTGCCGCACGATCTGACGATTGCGGTCAGTGGCGGCCTGATTCTCTGGTTTGGCTGGTACGGGTTCAACCCAGGCAGCACTCTCTCGGCCATGGATTTCGTCGGCATCGGACGCGTGGCGGCGAACACTACGCTCGCGGCTTGCGCCGCCGGACTGACTTCCATTTTGTATGGCTACTGGAAGATGAAAACCTGGGACGCAAGTTACACGACTAACGGCTTTCTCGCAGGACTGGTCGCAATCACTTGCCCGTGCTACTGGGTAAGTCCGACCGGTTCGGTGTTGCTGGGCGGCATCGCGGGAGTGCTGGTAATCGTAGCCGTTGACGTTCTGGAATGGCTGAGAATTGATGATCCAATCGGCGCTGTCCCAGTGCACGGAATTTGCGGCATCTGGGGAACGCTCTCGCTTGGTCTGTTTGCCTGCGGACAATATGGAGCCACTGGTCCTTTGGCCCCCGATAACTCTGCTCCGTTGAAAGGCTTGTTCTACGGAGGAGGGCTGCAGGTGCTGAAGGCTCAACTCATCGGCAGCGCATGCATCACGCTGTCCACGTTTGCGGTGGCGATGGTGGTTATGAAGGCGGTTGACGCTATGGGCCTGCTTCGCCTGCCTGCCGAGTATGAAGCCTACGGCATGGACCTTCACGAGCATGGAATTTCGGCTTATCCGGAGTATGTGATCTCGGCAATCGGGGCGCCGAGCGGTATGAAGCAGGAAATCCCTGAGCCCGCTATGAAAACCGCCGCTGTGGGATCGTTGACGCGTGCGGCCAGCTAGCCTGCTCAAAACTGCATTGAAACCGGAGGCAGTTCGCTCTGCCTCCGGGTAACTGAGTGCCATCATAAAAGGAGCACCAATGACGATGACAAAGATCGAAGCGATTGTGCAGCCCAATAGATTTGAGTTGGTAAAGCAAGCCTTGATAGACGTCGGCGTTGAGGGAATGACGATTTCAGAAGTCCGCGGTCACGGGCGGCAGAAGGGACACAAGGAGAGCTATCGCGGCGGCGAATATAGCGTAGATCTCCTGCCCAAGGTGAAATTCGAAGTCGTGCTCGAGGACAAAATCGTGGATAGAGCAGTTGACGCCATCCTGCAAAGTGCCGCGACTGGTAAGATCGGCGACGGGAAAATCTTTCTGTATAAGGTCGACGAAGCAATCCGCATTCGCAGCCAGGAACGTGGGGCGGCCGCCGTATAGCTACAGGAGTCTCGGGCAGAAAGCTTAATCGGCCTGGCTGTCGGGCAGATGGCCGCGTCTGCCCGACAGCCAATAGCCAACAGCCCAGAGCCGTTGCTACAATCCGCCAATGGCCGATGCCAGGTCGCTCGCCAAGAAGATCAAGCTACTTCTCTTTGATGTGGATGGCGTTCTCACCGATGGCAAGCTTTTCTTCTTTCCCGCGGCGGCCGGCGCCGAACTGACCACGCGCGATCACGCTGCGAAGCACGGCGGGCAAGCCGGTTTTGGCCTTGCCAGCACAAGTACCATCGAAGCTAAAGGCTTTCATGCGCATGACGGGACGGCGATTTCACTGGCGCGGCTTGGCGGAATCAAGACCGGCTTGATCACAAAGAGGGTTTCCGAAACGGTGGCGCTGCGGGCGCGGGACCTGAAGCTCGATCACGTGCACCAGGGAATTCAGGACAAACTGGGGACCTTCAGAGGGATACTCAAGCAAGAAAATTTGAACGCAGCTGAAGCTTGTTTTGTAGGGGATGACGTCATTGATCTTCCGGTGATGTGGCATTGCGGCTTAGCAGTGGCAGTGGCAAATGCTCGCGACGAAGTGAAGCGCGATGCTCACTACGTCACAAGGCACGCCGGTGGCGACGGCGCGCTGCGCGATGCAGTTGAGTTCATCCTGAAAGCGCAGGGAAAGTGGAAGAAGTTGTTGAGGAATACATTGGCGAGCGCAGTCCGGCAACGGCGAGAGATCAGTGAAGTGGTGGCTGGTGGCTAGTGGTTATCAAAGCGTGGAATAGTCCGACAAGCAACTAACCACTAGTCACTAGCCACCAGCCACTATTCTGCTACCATCCTTTTTCCATGGAACGCGTTGGGGAAAACGTTGTTCGAATCGAGGCGCAGGCTTTGCAGGACCTGGCTGACCGCATCGCCGGCCCCATGGCGCAGAGCTTCAACCGCGCCGTCGAATTGCTCTTCTGTTGTGCGGGACGAGTGGTTGTCACGGGAATGGGAAAGAGCGGGCTGATCGCTCGCAAGATTGCCGCGACTCTCAGCTCAACTGGAACACCGGCGCTGTTTATGCATCCGGTTGAGGCATTGCACGGCGATCTCGGCATGCTGGCAAAGGGGGACGTCGTCGTCGCGCTCTCTGCGAGCGGCGAGACAGAAGAGATTCTCGAACTGCTTGCAACCATCAAGCGCTTGCAGCTTCCGCTCATTGCGATTACCTGCGATGGAACTGTTGGTGTGGGGCGGGCGCCCTCGCCCGCCAAATCGACTCTCGCCTCGGCAGCCGACATTTCGCTGAGCTGCGCCGTTGCCGAAGAAGCCTGCACCCTTGGCCTTGCTCCGACCGCCTCTACCACTGCAATGCTCGCACTCGGCGATGCGCTGGCCGTTGCACTCTCTGAGAAAAAGGGTTTCAAAGAAGAAGACTTCGCCAATTTGCATCCCGGTGGGAAGCTGGGCAAACGACTTGCACGCGTTGAATCGCTGATGCATTCGGGTGATGCCGTCCCCAAGGTGGTTTCGAAGACGAAAATGCCCGACGTGATCTACGAGATGTCGCGCAAAAAGCTTGGAGTGACTACGGTTGTCGATGGAAATCGCCTGCTCGGCATCATCAGCGACGGCGACCTTCGCCGCCTGCTGGAGAAACGGGGCAAAGATGCCCTTGATCTTACCGCCGGGGAATGCATGACGCCGGACCCCAAGACCATCTTGCCTAGCGAATTCGCAGCAACGGCACTCGCGCTTATGGAGGAGCGCAAGATCACCTCGCTTGTCGTGGTAGATGACGGTCGCAACGTTGACGGAATCGTTCACTTGCACGATCTGTGGGGAACCGAGATGGTGTAGTTGCTCGGAGGAGCAAATTTCCAAGCTGCGAAATATCTTTTCATCGCGTTCCGCCGACCCGAAGTTCTGGTCGGCAGTCCCGCCGTGGTCGCGGTTGTTGGGCGCCGCTGTGGTTTTCCTGTTATTCGCCTCGGTCGGCTTCGTGAACCTGCAAATGGACGTCGTCAAGCACAGCGTACGAGACGTCCTTTTTGCGGTCATCCTGTCCGGGACATTCGCAGTCGGGTATGCGACCTGCTTCATCACGCGAAGGTTCAACCTGCTTGCAGCTTTGGGAGTAGTTCAGTTCTTTCTTGAATATTGGCGACGCCGAATCGCAGGGCCACCGCAGAGCCTGGCGGGCAACACCGGAACACTGCAACATCAACTTGCAGGTCTTGGGCTCGGCGCAATGCTTTCGATTATCGCGGGATATTTCCTGCTCGTTCTTTTCGTGCGACGCCTAGGACAAAGCTATTTTCGCGTCCAAGCCGAAGTTAAGCTTGCCGGAGAGATTCACGCATCTCTGGTTCCCACAATCCAAAAGCGCGCAGGTCAATTCGAATTCTACGGAGTGTCTCAACCCAGCGGCGAAGTTGGCGGAGACCTGGTGGATGTCACGGAAGCCGCAGGCAAATGGACGGGATACATCGCCGACGTTTCCGGACATGGAGTTTCGTCCGGGGTTTTGATGGCAATGTTCAAAACTGCGATGCGCACGCGACTGCAGGAAGGCGACTCTCCAGCGCAAGCTTTGAATGGGGTCCACCAGGCGCTGCTCCCGCTGAAACCGCCGCACATGTTCGTGACGGTGGCAGTACTGCAGGGCGATGGGACCAATCGCATTCGGTTCGCCTCGGCGGCGCATCCGCCGGTTCTGCAGTATCAGCATTCGTCTCGCAACGTGATTGAACATCCACCATGCGACGCTCCGCTCGGGCTTCTCGATGGGCAGAATTTTTCAGAATCCGCGGTTGAGAGTTCTCCCGGCGACGTGTTTCTGATCTTGACCGACGGGTTGAGCGAAGTCTTCGATCGGCGCGGGAAAGAGCTGGGCATGGAGCCGATCAAGTCGTCCTTTGCCAAGAATGCGGATCGCCCCCTGCCGGATCTACTGCAGAGTCTGCGGGATGTTGCCACAACCTTCGGCTCACAAAACGACGATCAGACAATTCTGCTGATGCGACACCTTGCTTAAGCAGGCTGGAGAGACGCGATGAGATGGGAAGTCTGGCTGCTCTTCGTCGTGACGGAAGCGGTGCTCAGCCTGACCCCCGGCCCGGCGGTGCTATACGTTCTGTCGCAGGCGATACAGCGGGGCCCTGGGAAGTCGGTTTGGGCAAGCTGGGGCATCCTGACGGCGAACGCGATGTATTTCATTCTTTCTGCAACCAGTCTGGGCGCGGTGATCGTGGCGTCGTACCGGCTTTTCTTCCTGATCAAATGGATTGGGGCAGCATACCTTGTCTATCTGGGTATAAGCAGTTTCTTTGGGAAATCATCAATGATGTCGCTGCCTGAAGCCGGCGCGAACGGGCGTAGCGGATTCCGCATTCTTCGCGATGGTTTCCTGCTGCAAGCGGCAAATCCAAAGGCTCTGCTGTTCTTCACCGCGATCCTTCCCCAGTTCATTGACGCCCATCACAATGTCGCGTTTCAGATCTTCATTCTTGGGATTAGCTCAATTCTGGTTGAGTTTGCGATTCTGTTCACGTACGGACAACTTGCAGGCCGGGTTCTTTCAACTGCGCGGAATCCTCGATTTGAGAAGTTGACGAACCGGATCGGCGGATCGCTATTGGTATTGGCGGGAGTGGGGTTGGCAAGGCTGCGACGGGCTTAAGCCGTCAGGCTAGAGGGTTCAGCTTGTTGCTGGTGCCTGATGCCTGATGCCTGGACTACAATTTCCCCATGTATCACTACGATCCCGCGACCGCCCTCGAAGAACTCAGCGAAGAAGCACTCCTGCCCAACCCAGTCCGCGTCCGCGACATGATCTTGCGCGAACGACTTACGCCTGATCGCTCTCTGGAGCTTAATCGGCTGTTCCTCGAGTATCAAAAGTTTTTTGGTGAAGCGCAGAAGCTCGGAAAAGAGATCCTGAAGCAATTGTCGGCGTAATTCGGTTCTGTCCTGGCGCGGCTGGAATCGCCAATCCTTTACAATATCCAATTCACCATGCACCGCTGGTCACAACTGTTTATCCCTACTCTGCGCGAGGCGCCGGCTGATGCCGAGGTCGCGAGCCACAAATTTCTCGTCCGCTCGGGCTACGTTCGTCAGCTTGCTGCGGGAATCTACTCGTACTTGTTCCTGGGCCAACGCTCCTTCAACAAGATCATGGCCATCGTGCGCGAGGAGATGGATCGCATCGGCCAGGAATTCTACCTGCCGGCGCTGCATCCACGGGAGTTATGGGAAGCCAGCGGCCGCTGGTCGGTGATGGGAGACAATCTGTTCCGGCTGAAAGACCGCAAAGGCGCGGACCTGTGCCTGGCCATGACGCATGAAGAGAACATGACCGAGATCGCGCGCAAGGAATTGCGCAGCTACAAGCAACTCCCGCAGATCTGGTATCAGATTCAAACGAAATTTCGCGACGAACCTCGGCCCAAGTCGGGCTTGCTGCGAGTTCGGCAGTTCACCATGAAGGACTCGTATTCCTTCGATGTTGATGCGGCAGGGCTCGACGTTTCGTATCAAAAACATCGGGAGACGTATCACCGAATCTTCGATCGCTGTGGGTTGAACTATCTCGTCATTGAAGCCCACTCGGGCGCAATGGGTGGCTCGCAATCGGAAGAGTTCATGGTCTATACGCCTGCTGGCGAAGACCAGGTAGTAAGTTGCGCGAAGTGCAAGTATGCAGCGAACCTGGAGAAAGCAACTTCGAAGCTCGAGGCGGTGGAGGAACTGAAACCCGAGGGCGATGGCACGCCCGTCGAAGTTCACACTCCAGGGCTAAAGACGATTGAAGAAGTCGGCCGGTTTCTCGGCGTCTCGCCCAAGAACAAAATTAAGACCTTGGCCTTGATGATTGAGGCCAAGGACAAGACTGGCAAACTAAGTTCCCGTCCGGTGGTCGTCCTCATGCGCGGCGATCACCAGTTGAACGAGGCCAAGCTTTCGACCGCGCTTGCCGGAAAAGAGACGCGACCGATGCAGGAGGAAGAGATTCGTGGACTCTTCAAATCTCCTGCCGGATTTCTGGGTCCGCTGGGAATCGATTGGGCAAAGAATCTCGAGAATGGCGAGAAACCTCTTCTTCTGCTCGATCAGGCCCTTGAAGGCCGCACGAACCTGATCGCGGGTGCAAACAAAGAGGACTATCACGTCAAAAACATCACGCCGGGAAAGAATTTTCAGCCGACCGCCTTTGCCGACCTGCGCGCGGTCACGAGCGGCGAGCCTTGTCCAAACTGTGGGTCGCCGTTGCGCACGGAGACAGCGGTCGAGATCGGGCACATTTTCAAGCTTGGTTACAAGTACGCCCTGTCGATGAATGCGCGCGTCCTTGACCGCCAGGGCAAAGAAGTTCCAGTGATCATGGGCAGCTACGGCATTGGAGTGGAGCGCATTCTGACCGCAGCTGTCGAACAGAGCAATGACGAAAACGGGTTCTGGTTGCCGGCTCAGATTGCGCCGTTTGAAATTGTGGTCACCCCCACGAACATGAGCGATGCCAAGCTTAAGGCGACCGCTGAGGAGATTGCGGGCAAACTTGAGGCCGCGGGCTACGACGTACTGCTCGACGACCGAGACGAGCGCCCAGGAGTCAAGTTTAAGGATGCCGACCTGGTCGGTATCCCTTTTAGAATCAATGTGGGCAAGAAAGTTACCGACGGAATGTTGGAAGTCGTCCAACGCTCGACACGGCAATCTGCCGATGTTAGCATCGGCGCTATCTGCGAGTATTTTGAGCAAGTTCTGGGCAGTACTCGCGGAAAATAGAGGTTGTGGAGCGTGGGGCTATGGGCACGTTTAAGGCGTTCTTGGGCATTTTCGTGATCGTGGGCGGACTGTATGTGGGCATGAAAGTCGTCCCGCCGTACTTCGAGAACTATCAGTTCCAGGATGCGATCAAGGACGAAGCTACGCGCGACAGTTACGCTGCCAAGAGCGAGTCGGACATCCAGGAAGCCATCTTTAAGAAGGCCCAGGACTACGACATCCCACTCACGAAAGAAGGCATTCACGTTGAGCGCCAGGGCAGCCAGTTCAATGGCACAGTCATCATCCGCGCCCCGTATGTAGTTCACATCGATCTTCCCGGGTACCCGCTGGACCTTCATTTTGAAGCCTCGACGCAGAACAAAGGCGTTTTTTAGTATCCAGGCAGGAATCAAGTCCAACCACACCTGCCATCAGTCGGGACGGGCGTGATTCGGATAAAATGGGTACTACTGCGGTAACATGAGGCTGTTTTGCTCTGATAACGAATTCCCGCGCCACCTCATCTCACAATCAGCAGCCGACGAACGCATTCGGACAAGGGTAACTACGCCAACTCAAAGTGGCCATCAAACTTAGAATTCCGCGTCAGCGAGGCAAAAGCAGTGTGCGCCACGATCCAATCCTTCGGTTCGCGGCGGCGGCATTCCTCGTTCTGGCGGCCGCATTCATAGTTTTCTTCTCCTACTTCTACATCAAGTACGACCGGATGATAGAAGCGCGCTTCCACGGCCCGGTCTTTGCCAATGCCGCCAGAATCTTCGCTGCCCCACGCTCCATTGCAATTGGCGAAAAGGCCGATCTGAAGGAGATTGCAGTTGAGTTACGCCATACGGGGTATTCGGATAAAGACGGCACGTCTTCGATGGGCAGTTATCGGCTGAGCGGATCGAGCATTCAGATTCAGCCTGGCCCAAGTTCCTACCATAAGCCGGAACCCGCCACCATCCGTATTCGGGAAGGAAAGGTCGACGGCATCGCCGACGGATCAGGCAATCAACTGCAAGCTTACGAACTTGAGCCGGAGATGGTTACGTCACTCTCCGAAGGCGACCAGCGAGCCAAGCGGCAAGTCGTAAAGTACAGCGAGATTCCGAACGTGCTGGTTGATGCGGTGCTGGCAATCGAAGACCGCAAATTCTTCGAGCACAACGGCATCAATTTTGGCCGGTTCGCCGAGGCCGTATGGATCGACATAACCAAGCAACGGCACCAGCAAGGCGGCTCAACGCTCACCATGCAACTTTCGCGCGGCTTCTTCCTGACACCCGAGAAGACCATCCGGCGGAAGCTGACGGAGATGCTAATCGCCACTGAGTTAGAGCAGAAGTTCTCGAAGCAGCAGATCTTCGAAATCTACGCCAACTGGGTTGATCTGGGCCAGCGCGGGTCGTACACCATCAGCGGCTTCGCCGAGGCATCGCGCGCCTACTTCAACAAAGACCTCAAGGACATCACTTTGCCGGAAGCGGCTTTGCTGGCCGGCATTATCCAGGGGCCAAGCCGGCTGTCTCCTTATCGTCACCCTGAGCGCGCACAGGACCGACGCAATATTGTTCTCGACAGCATGGTGGAAACGCATGCGATTACGCGCGAGCAGGCAGAAAAAGCCAAGGCCACTCCGCTCAAACTCGCTGCTCCCAATGTCGAAGCGAGTGACGCTCCATATTTCGTAGATCTGGTGCGCGACACGCTGAGCAGCAAAGTGCCTGAGCGGGAGATGAACGAGCAGGCCTATCGCATTTATACGACGCTGGATCCCGACCTGCAGCGCGCGGCAGCACAAGCGGTTGAAAACGGAATCAAATTGGTGGATGAACAAGTCACCAAACGCCGCACCAAGCGAATAAGAATCGCCAAGGGAAAATACGAAACCAAAGTCGAGCAAGGTCCACAGGCGCAGGTCGCATTGGTTGTAATGGATCCGCATTCGGGTGAGATTTTGGCCCTGGTCGGCGGCCGCAATTACGCATGGAGCCAGTTGAACCATGCCGTGGCCAAACGCCCAACCGGATCCATTTTCAAGCCTTTTGTTTACGCAGCCGCCATGAACACCGCGCTCGACGGCAGCACCGCGGTGCTTACGCCGGCGTCGATCGTTACCGATCAGCCCAGCACGTTTGCCTACGGCGACCAGATTTATGAGCCTCGCAATTACAAAGAGGAGTACCACGGCGATGTGACGGCGCGGTATGCGCTGGCCATGTCGCTGAACAACGCCACGGTCAAGCTGGCGGAAGAAGTTGGCTATGACAAAGTCGCAGACCTAGCCAAAGCCGCAGGCATTTCATCAGTAAAGCCGACGCCGGCAATGGCACTGGGGTCGTACGATGCAACGCCCCTGGACATGACCGCTGCGTATACCGTCTTCTCGAACAACGGCGTCCGCATTTCCCCTTTAATGGTCAAATCCGTCAGGAACTCTGCGGGCGATCCGGTGATGAATTTCAGCACCGATACAAAGCAGGTGCTCGATCCTCGTGTGTCTTACGTCATGACCGACATGATGGAAGGAGTAATCAACTACGGGCTGGGATTTTCAGCCGTGCGCGCTCGCGGTTTTCAACAACCCGCCGCCGGCAAGACCGGCAGTTCGCATGACGGCTGGTTCGCTGGGTATACATCGAATCTGGTTTGCGTGGTATGGGTCGGTTTTGATGACTACAGCGATCTGCACCTGAGCGGCGCCCAGACGGCGGCGCCTATCTGGACGGAGTTCATGAAGAAGGCGGCTGCGATCCCGCGTTATTCAGACATGCGTGCATTCACGCAGCCTTCCGGCGTTGTGGACGTGCAACTCGACAAGGCCACAAATCTATTGGCCACTCCATCGTGCCCGGAAACCTACAACGCTGCATTCATCGTGGGTACAGAACCGACCAACACCTGCGATCAGGGAGGCGGCGTTCACGGTGTCCTCTCAAAAATCTTCGGGCTGGGCAATCAACAGGTTACGCCGCCCGCCAACGGCGCGGCCGGAGATGGTCAGGAAAAGAAAAAAGGCTTTTTCGGAAAAATTGCGGGTATTTTCAAGGACGACAAAAAAGACGATAAGAAAGACGAAAAGCCGCCCAATTCCGTGCCGAAGCCTCCTGATGCCAGTCCCCCCTCACATTAAGGGAACCTGTAAGCACTCTTCGGTGTCATAATAGGCAAGCGCCGCTGCTCGCCAGGGAGGAGCTTATGCTGAGTTTCCACACTCGCCTGGTCGTTACCACATTTGCGTGCTTCAGTTGCCTCTGCTCTGCGCAAAGCGCGCAGAACGATCGCATTCAGGTTGCGCCTCCGCTCATGCAGGTGCAATCCCCGCCCAAAGATGCCTCGCCGCAGGAGCTTGAGAAAAAAGGCGACGAACTGCGCGCGCAAAAGGAATATCTGGATGCGATTGACTACTACCGTGCTGCGATTGCGAAGCAATCCACCCCAGCAGTGCTCAATAAGCTCGGTATCGCCGAACTGATGATCGAGCGCTATAAAGACGCTGGCCGCAATTTTGAACACGCCATAAAAGCAGACCGCAAGTTCGCCGAACCGTACAACAACCTCGGCGTCGTGAATTACAAGAAGAAGAAGTACAACTCGTCCGTCAAGCTCTACAAAAAAGCGATCGACCTTGTGCCTGATTCGGCCTCGTTTTTCTCCAACCTGGGCGCAGCCTACTTCGCGAAAAAGCAATTCGAGCTGGCGAGTCACGCGTACGCTGAGGCAATCAGGCTTGATCCTGAGGTGTTCGAGCACACTTCGCATACCGGCATCGCGGCCCAATTGGTTAGCAGCGAAGACCGGGCGCATTATGAATACGTGTTGGCAAAGCTTTATGCCAAAGCGGGTGACAAGGACCGTTCGTTCGAATTCCTTCGCAAAGCGATGGAAGATGGCTACAAGGATGTGAGAGAGGCCAACACGGCACCGGAATTTGCCGAGGTGCGCAAGGACACACGCTTTGCGGAGTTGATGCAGCAGAAGCCGCCGGCAATACCGCAGTAGCGGCTTCAGGCTTCGGCATAAGTACCCCACTTAGAAGAACTTCTAAGCCTGCAAGCTTTTTTACTTTCCACCGAAACTTTGCTGGCGTGGCCGGGGTTAACTCCGGCAGAACGAAAACACGCCCGCCGGCCGCCGACCCGAGCACGCCCCAAGCAGCGCGGCCGGCATGGGCATGTTTTTCAACCATCGCACATCCGCACCTTTGCTTCCTTCTAAAGTGGCGCCGATCGCGGCGCCACTGATATCTTTTAAATGCTCTTATGTAGAGACGTTGCTTGCAACGTCTTTTGCGGCGGATCCCTGCACAACTGCGGGGGATTGCCGCTCCACACAAGAGACGTTGCAAGCAACGTCTCTACATTCACGTCGTTATTAGGAGGATTGATGTCCTTCAGCCTTGAGGGCCGCACGGCCGTTGTTTTTGGAGTTGCAAATAAGCGCAGCATTGCATGGTCGATCGCCCAGGGACTGCACGCAGCCGGCGCAAAGCTTGCGATTACTTACCAGAATGAGCGGCTTGAGGCCGAAGCGAAAGATCTGATTCTGTCGCTTCCCGGCGCGGAAGCCTTCATGTGCGACGTCTCGAAAGACGATGAGATTGAACGTGTTTTCGGACAACTCAAAGAGCGCTACGGCAAGCTGCATGTGCTGGTGCACAGTGTGGCTTTTGCTCCAGCAGAAGAGATCAAAGGTGATTTCTTAAATACCTCGCGAGAGGGATTTCGAATCGCGCATGATGTCAGCGTGTATTCACTCATTGCGGTTTCTCGCGCCGCAGCCCCGCTGATGGAAGACGGCGGCAGCATCATGACGATGACCTATTACGGCGCCGAAAAAGTTGTCCCGCACTACAACGTCATGGGCGTGGCCAAGGCAGCTTTGGAGTGCACGGTGCGGTATCTGGCAAACGATTTGGGGCCGAAACGAATTCGCGTGAATGCGATTTCCGCTGGACCGATTAAGACGCTGGCCGCGCGTGGGATTTCTGGCCTGGGCGAGATGATGAAGTCGCACGCGGAGCGCTCGCCGCTGAAACGCAATGTAGACGTGAACGAAGTCGGAGCAACTGGGGTCTTCCTGGCCTCGGATGGAAGTTCTGGGATCACGGGCGAGACCATCTACGTGGATTGCGGTTACAACATCATGGGATTTTGAGTTCCTTCGTGAACCCTTTGTGACCTTAGAGGTTGAGGCTTTCCTGGCAAACCACAAAGGGCACGAAGGTACACGAAGGAAGTCACTTAATTAAAGCAATTGCGCGTTCGGTGTCGGAAATCCTGTTTAGCGCGATCTCGAAATCTCGCCCTCTCTGAAATCGCTCGAATTTTTCTCCCCACTCGATCAGCAACACGCTGTTCTCGGTCATGAGATCGTCAAGCCCGAGCGTTTCTAACTCCCGCGGCGTGTCCACACGATATAAATCAATGTGATACAGGGTAGCTGCCGGCCCGCGGTATTCGTGAATCAGCGTGAAGGTCGGGCTGGTTACGTCTTCCTGCGAAGCGGCGTTGAAGCCTTCCGCGATTCCCTTCACCAGGGTAGTTTTTCCCGCGCCGAGGTCTCCACGAAGGATGACCAGCTGCGGGGGAGATAAAGAGGCAGCCAGTTCCCGTCCAAGCGCGATGGTTTCCTCAGGCGTGTTGGTGGTGAAGTCGCGCGTGAGTCCGCGTTCACTGCTGATGGTTGCCATCAACCATCAGTATAGTGTTTTTGCTCTGCGACTCTGTGGCGAAAAGGTTTTTAGAACCTTCTTGCGGCGACGCCCAGGAAGCTGCGGTCTCCGGCGGACTCAACCGCCATGCGCAGCAGGTCATGTGCGCCATCGTCCAGGGCGACAAACCGGAACGGCTGAAATATACTTCCCTGCCCTTTGCCGACTGGGTGCAACATCTCCGCCATGCCTTCCACGCTGCCAGACTGGGTTTGAAAGGCGACCTCGACGAAATCGCCGATGGAGAGGGCCCGCGCGAGTTGCAGAAGCCCGCCGTTCACCGAAACAACGTGAATATTTCCTTGGGCCCGCTTGCCGTCTCCGAGCTTAACGACTACTGGTGTGGTTGCTAGTTTTACGCGATTCGCACGATGAGTAGAGTGGG
>Ga0310810_10001174_pt1 | contig 27062 bp, 21 predicted proteins | sample NCmetagenome_FD_207641 | JGI IMG/M metagenome (GOLD analysis project Ga0310810, IMG submission 207641) | Soil microbial communities from experimental microcosm in Duke University, North Carolina, United States - NC | ecosystem: Engineered > Artificial ecosystem > Soil microcosm > Unclassified ...
GCAGTGTCAATCTCCCCTGTGCGCTCTTGAACTTGTTGACGTCTGTCTGAGCGTAGCCTTCTCCGTTGTAGACGCCCGTCTGAATGTCGATGTACTTGCCGATTGGCGTGAAGTAGCCGACCCCGAAGTCCGAAGAGCCCGGAATCAGACCTTCGCGCTCGGAAAACATCGTCCCCTGGACGCGATATCGATCGATTGATTCTTCGAAATCGAGCCACGGCGTCTGATGTGCGCCAAATCGCACCCACGATCGCTCCGTCTGGAGATTGTCGAGCTCGACAAACGCGTACTTGATGCGGAGTATCAGCGAGCCGGACAGCGTGGTGTCGCTGGTCGCGCGCCTGACATCCGGAGTTATGCGAAAGCGCACGTTCCGCGCAAGTTGGCCGTTGATGTTGATGTAGCCGCGCGTCAGATCGAACACGTTGTAGCCGTCGCGATGCTCGAGCTCGGCGTCGTACTGCACATAGGAAAGGACGCCGACACGAACAATCGGGTACTCAGGTTCGGCGGCAGGGGTCGTGGCGGGTGCCGGCGTTTGCGCCTGCGCAACACCAATTGCGACCAAGATCAGTGAGAACGCGACGACGATGCGCTGTGTCATACGAATGTGATTTGTAAGACGGCGACGTTTCCGGTGAATCACCGTCGCGTTACGAGTGTGTTAATCAGCGGGTCTGGCGCGCCGGCGGAGTCTGCCTTCAGGCGGTCAATACACCGGCAGGTACGGTTGGAGTGTGCGGGCGATGACGGTGAACCGGTTCGTGAAGATCAGTATGCCGATGATGACGAGCAAGGCGCCCGACGCCAGCTCAATGGCGTGATAGTGCCTGCGGATGCGCGCGAACGCTGCGAAAAACCGGTTGATGGCCAGTGCCGTTGCGAAGAAAGGAATCGCCAGGCCGAGCGAATACGCCGCAAGCAGCCGAACCCCCTGGTCGATGGTGTTCTGTGCTGCGGCAACCGCAAGAATCCCGGCCAAGATCGGGCCGATACACGGCGTCCATCCAAACGCGAATGCAATGCCGACGAGCGTGGCTCCGAGAAAACCTGCCGGGCGCCGGTTGGTCTGGACTCGCTTTTCCTGATAGAGCCAGTCGATGCGCAACAACCCCATCGTGTGAAGGCCGAAGAGCACGATGATGGCGCCCGCGATGCGACCCAGGATCGTGAGGCGTGACATCAGAAACTGTCCGAGGGCACTCGCTGATGCCCCGAGCGCCACGAAGACCAGGGAAAAACCGAGGATGAAGGCGAGCGACGACACAATCACCCGACTCCGCACGGGGGCCGCCACCGCCGCGGTGCCCGTCCCGCGCATCTCGTCGAGCGACAGGCCCGAGATGTACGACAGATATCCCGGGATGAGCGGCAGTACGCACGGAGAGATGAACGAGAGGAGTCCCGCGCCAAACGCCGCCAGTAGGGTGACGTTTTCAATCACGGCTTGTTGCCGACCGGAGTCAGCGGTACCGCTCCGTGCGGTAGTGCGTCCTCCATCTGCACGTTGTGACCCTTGATCGGCGGCAGATCCTGATACATGAAATCCCACTTCCACCGCTCCGAGGGGTTCGAGGCCTGGAGCCAGCTCCGTGCCGGCATTGCGCGGGCGAACGTCACGTCGCCCGCCTGCGCGTAGGGTGTGCCTGGCATTGCGGCGGCCAGCGCCCGCCGGACATCCCCGCTCGTCCGGTATGACAGCCTCAGGCCGAACAGCACGCCGAAATTCGCGAGAATCTGCCAGTCTTCGCGGGCCTCACCGGGAGGCACGATTGCGCCTGCGGCACCCTGGACGCGCCCCTGGTCGTTGGTATAGATCGCGTCCTTTTCCACGTAAGCCGCACCCGGAAGGACGAAGTCGGCGGCCCCTGCGAGGTCGGTCATGACGACGCCCTGCACGACAAGCAGTGGCAGTTTTCCGGCACGCCGCGCCTCCGCGACCCACGCGACATCGCCGATCGAGCCGTCAGGTCCTGGGTCGATCACGTACAGCGCTTTGACGCGTCCCGATTCAACGGCGGTTCGCAGTTCTGCCAGATCCGGAAGGCCGTCGTTCCCCTTGCCGACGCGATAGCCAAGATCACGGGCGCCGTTGACATTAGGCGCATCAGTTGGCGGAACCTTGAACTGCGCGGCGGCAGGCTGTCTCTTTTGCGTTCGCCTCCACGAAATCGAAGCGGCACTGAGGCCATCGGTGCCGAGCAGACCTTCAATCACTTGTTTGAGCACGAAGAGTTCTTCGGTGGACGCATGGGCGGAAACCAGGAATCGAACCGAAGCGGCATCCGCCGAGGCGGCGGCGTGAACCGCATCGCGCAGTCGTGGCTCGACATCGTGCCACCCGGCGGACTCGAGCGTGTCGCCGCGCCGCAGCAGCGGTCTTCGCAGGCGGGTGTCCCCTTCGACCCAGTGGTAGTCGAACCGGCCGATGTCGCACATCCAGTAGCCGTTCACATCGGGATTGAACCGCGGCGTCATGCGAATGAGTCGCGACCCTTTCGCCCATTCCGGTTTTGCCTTCAGCCACGCACTGGTGTTGCACCCTCTCGAGCACAGGGTGCACATCGTATCGACGACGTTCGGGTTGTCCCACGGACGGCTCTTGAACCTGTAGTCGCGCGTCGTGATGGCGCCGACCGGACACACGTCCATCAGGTTTCCCGACAGAATCGAGTGGACGCCTTGCTCCTGAAACGTCGCGATCTCGCTGCCGTAACCCCGATCGACGATGTTGATCTGGGCATCTCCATCGATGTCCCGCATGAACCGAACGCAACGCGTGCAGAGAATGCAGCGATTACGGTTCAGCATCAACGTCGGACCGAAGTCGACGTCCGCCTTGACGCCTTCGCCGTCAAAGACGCGCCGCGGAAAATCCATCCGGCTTTCAGCGGGCCCAAACGTGTAGGAGAAGTCCTGCAGGGGGCACTCGCCTCCCTTGTCGCAAACCGGACAATCGAGCGGGTGGTTGACGAGCAGGAATTCGAATACGCCCGCGCGCGCGGTGACCACCTCGGGATCGCGGGTACTCACCACCATGCCCTCGGTGCAGACCATCGAACACGAGGTCTGCAGTTTCGGCATTTTCTCGATTTTGACGATGCACACACGGCAGGAACCGTCGACGGAAATGCCGGGGTGGTAGCAGTAATACGGCACGGAGATGCCGGCCTCGATGGCGGCCTGAAGGACCGTTCTTCCTTTTTCTACTGTGACTTGCCGTCCATCGATGGTCAGCGTGACCGTGTCCATATCTTGGGAATCATATCCGACTCGAACCAGAGTAGAGCTTGACCGACGCTTTGCAGGGGTCTACATTCCCAGTCCGAGGCCGATGGACGCCACGCGCGCGCGTGTCAGTTCGCTTTTCGAGTGGCTCGTGGCACTCGCCTGCATTCTCGGAGTCGTCGCCATTGGATCCATGCTGATGCGCGATATTGGCAACGTGGCCGCGATCGCTCCCGTGATCGCCCACGAAGAACCGCTTCCGGATCCTCCAGCGACCGTTCCGCCTCGCTCCGTATCCGTTCCGGTCATGCTGCTCGCTGATGGATCAGAACTGCGGGTGGGGGACAGGGCAGTAGATGCGGTCGCGCATATCGGCCCGAACTCGGAAGTCGCGCCGCCCGCCATCGATCGCACGCCGCTCGGTGAGCGGGTGACACGGTTCTATGCGCAGAACGGCCAGCGGTTCGCCGTTGTCCTGCAACCGCTCACCCGCGATGGCGACGTCCAGGTCGGCGCGATCTATCTTCCCGCGGCTCGCTGAAGTTCGTTGAAGCGCGCCAGCGCCGCCGAATCCCGATTGATTTGCACGTCGCGCACGGTTCCGCGTGTCGGAATCCGCTGCTCGACGTGTGCGTCGGATACCGGGACGATGACGTCCTGCAGGCGGCCGTCGGCGTACTGCAGCGTCACGGTGACAGGAACATCGAAGATCGTGGTGCTGTCCTGATCGAATTGCACCAGAACGTCGCGAGTCTGGATGGTCGATGAATAACGAATGGTTGGAATGTCCGAACCATGGATCCAGCGGTCGAAGAATCGATCGAGCGATCGTCCCGAGGCTGTCTCCATCGCCCGTTCGAAGTCGTCCGTCCCCGCCTTCTGGAATTTCTGCTCGCCGTAAAACCTGCGAAGACCGTTGAAAAAGGCTTCGTCGCCGACGAAGCGCCGGAGCATGTGCAGAACGGAGGCGCCCTTGTTGTAGATGATCGCGCGAAAGATGCGCCCTTGCCCCTGGATCAACCCGAGCCGGTAGCCGAGATCGACCGGACCCTGGTCCGACTCCGAGAGGCTCCAGCGCCGGAACTGACGAAGCATCGCGGTGAACGACGCATCACCGTGCGCGCGCTGCGCGTAGAGCGCGGAAAAGTACTGCGCGAACCCCTCGCTGATCCACTGTTCGTGGTAGTTCTTCCAACCGATGGCTTGACCCCACCATTGATGTGCGAGCTCGTGCGCGAGGAAGAACTCGGGCACGCCTGCAAATGCCGACGGATCGTTGCCCCAGTACAACTTCGAGAACGGCGCCGCGTTGTTGATGATGGAGAAGTACGCCGGGCTGTGACCGCCCGGCACATCGTGCTCGAGCATTGCCACGGTGAGCGATTCGTACGGCGTATCGTCCATCAGCGTTCCGTAAAACCGCATGATGTCCGCGGCGAGGGGCGCAATATCTCGACCGCGCCCTATCTGCCGCGGATTGGCTTCCACGCCAATCGACAGACGATCGTAGCGGCGCATGTCGACGCCCGGCCGGCCGGGCGCCTGATACGTCGCGGCGATTGGAATCGAACTATCGCGGACGTTGACCGTCATATCCGTGACGTGTGTCAGCCGGCTCACGACGACGGCGAAATAGCGAACCGGCTGATTCGCATTGAACACAAAGGCGCGTCCGGGTGTCTGGGTGGCTGCGTCCCGCAGCGAGACGTCGCCAGGCGTCAACTGTCCGCTCCCCACACACCCATAGCCTTCGGGCACCGTGACGCGGAGACGCGCGCGCGCATAGTCGGTGACGACATTCTGCGGATACCAGGCAGAGCGGCTGCTCAGGAGAAAATTCGGCTCCGATTGAATCAGTGAATCCGGCTCGGAGTCATCGCCGCCCTGCTGTGGCTCGAGTGCGACGGTCTCGCGATCGAGTTCCTGCGTTGGGAGACGTCCGCTATACACGATGTCGAGCGCCAGGATGGCCCCGCGCTGGGCGGACACCGGAAGGTTGATGATCAGGCTGTCGTCGTTGCGCACGCGAAAGAACAACAACCTCCCGAACTCGCTGCCGATCACGCTGGTGACGGCCAGTGGCTCTGCGAGCCGCATGGTCAATGTGGCGGCGGCGTCAGCCTGAACGCGCAGCGTCACATGTGTCCGACCCTCGATGAACTGACGATCCGGGTACACCACCGTATCGATGTTGTAGTCAATGACGTCGTAGGTTCGGAGGTCGTCCTCGTTGTAGGTCGCTCCGCGGACCGCCAGCGTGGACGGCGACGCGTACAGCGAAATGGCGCGTTTACGCGCGCGATCAAACAGCGTGACGTCTTCGGCATTGCCTCCGCTGCGCGAGTAGGTAAGCGTTCCGAACTTGTTCGTCCGAACCTCCGCGAGGAAGTCGCCGCTCTGGGGCAGGATGTACCAGGTTTCTCGACTGAGATCGCGAAGATCGATGTTGAACGACTTCGGCGCCTCCGCTGCAAACACGTCCTGTGCGCGTCTGGCCTGCCGCGGGTCGGCGGGCACGCCCCGGAGTCCCGATACGTCGACCCGGGTTTCATAGTCGGCCGGGTGCATGCGGACGAAGGCGGCGCCGAACGGTGTCGCCAGCGTTTCATTTCCGCTGAAGATTCGGAGCTGGCCTTTTTCCGTTTGCGACGGCGGCGCAAACTTCATCTCGCCGCGGCCGAGCAGGATAAGGCCCGTAACACCTTCTCCGCTCAGGACCTGAAACACAGCCCCGGTGTGAAGCGTGAACTGCACGTCCTGCGCGCGGATTGTGAACTCCCGAGCGGTGTACTGCGTGGACGCATCGAGTCGCAGGCGGTACAGACCCTGAACGAAGGTGAGGCGCGTGATGGCGACAATCCGCCAGGAATCGATCGCGCCGCCGCGCGGCCGCCGGACGTCGACCCGGGCGGTCAACACGCGCGCTCGGGCCGCCGTTTCCGTCATCACTTCGACTACGACCGAATAGCCGTCGCCCGGAAGTGAACCTTCGAGCGGAATCCGGTCGCGCTCCTTTACCGCCGCGCGAATCGTTTCATAGGAAAACAGGTCGTCAGTTGCCTGTTCCGCGTCCGCACCCGTGATGTCCGGGGTCGACAGCAGCGAAGGAAATTCGTCGCGGTTGTTCTGCTGCAGCAATTGCTCGAGGTGATTGAGCAGCTGCGCGATGCCGTCCGCCTTCGCGTCTTCGAGGCTTCGACGAGACGGGTCCGCCGGCGCCGCATCGCGGCTTTGGCGGGACAAGTCGGGTGAACCGGGTTGTGCCGCACCCTGCGTCTGGCCGTACGCAGGCATCGCGCACAGCAGGAGTGCCAGCGGGAGCGCGAAGCGGAGATTTACGGCAGCCATGGGGTCACGCGGTCACGCCGTCGCGTACCGCGTATTATCGTCTCGGCCGGAAGCTGGGGAAAACCTCAAATCACCCCAATCGATCGTCCAACCTTCGCGAAGCAATCGAGCGCGAACTGCAGCTCATCACGAGTGTGAGTGGCCGTCACGATGGTGCGAACGCGTGCTTTGCCCCGCGGGACGGTCGGAAACCCTATTCCCTGCGCGAACACGCCATTTTCGAACAGGACGTCGGACAGCTTCATCGCCAGCGCTGCGTCGCCGACGATCACGGGCGTAATCGGGCTTTCGCTCGCGCCCGTGTCGAAGCCCAACGACTGCAGGCCGCTTTTGAAAAAGCGCGTATTGTCCCACAGCCGCTCGATCAGTTCCGGCTCGCTTTCGAGCACGTCGATCGCGGCGAGGCAGGACGCGGCGACCGCCGGCGGATGCGACGTCGAGAAGAGGAACGGCCGCGCTCGGTGATACAGGAATTCAATCAAGGTACGAGAACCTGCGACGTACCCTCCAAGCGCCCCAATCGCTTTCGACAACGTGCCGACTTGAATGTCGACGCGGCCATGGAGCCCGAAATGATCGATCGTGCCGCGGCCATTGGTCCCGAACACGCCGCTGGCGTGCGCATCGTCCACCATCATGACGCAGCCGAACTCCTCGGCGATGTCACAGAGCGCCGGCAGCGCGCCGAGGTCACCGTCCATGCTGAAGACGCCGTCGCTGATGATCAATCGGCGTCGCTCGCGCGGAAGCTCCTGCACGATTGCGCGCGCCGCTTTGGCATCGCGATGCGGAAAGACTTTGATGGTGGCGCGACTGAGGCGCGCGCCGTCGATGATGCTCGCGTGATTCAGTTCATCCGAGACGATGAAGTCGTCTTTGCCGAGGATCGATGACACGGTGCCAGCATTCGCAGTGAAACCGCTCTGAAAGACGACGGTCGCTTCCGTCCGCTTGAAGGCGGCGAGCCGGCGTTCGAGCTCCATATGGATGCTCATGGTACCGGCGATTGTTCGGACAGATCCCGAACCTACACCCAGCGTTTGCGTCGCTGCGAGCGCGCGTTCGCGCAACCTGGGGTGCGTCGTCAGTCCAAGGTAGTTGTTGGAGGACAGATTGACGACAGAGCGATGGTCGATCGATGTGTGGGCTTTCTGTTCATCATCGAGCACACGCAGGCGCCTGTACAGACCTTGGGACTTGAGGGTGTCCAGCTCTTCGGCGAGATACTGCAGCGGATCGGCGCGCACGTCCGCATTCTAGTACTGAACGGCCTCAGCGGAGAGCAACCAGGACGTCGGAGCCGTCGCGGAAGACTTCGGTTGCGCCGAGGCCGAGCAGTGTCGCAGTGGTGTCGCGGCCTTCTGCGTTGAGGTACGCCGCCTCGTGCACGATTACATGAGTGACGCCCAGTTCGCGCAACGTCTCCACGGAAACGTCGGGATGACGCGGCACTTCGGAGAGCGCAACCGTTACCCGTCCGTAATGTGGCGGAAAGAACCCGCTATATCCATTGACAATCGGCCGCCAGCGCTCGATGGAGTAATACATGGCGCGCAAGTCGTAGTCGGCCTGGCCGAGCGGAAGGTCGGCGATGACGGCGTCAGGCGGCAACTGATTGACGGCCCTGTAGACGAGCGGCGCACGCCGAGGCAGCTCCAACCGCGCAGAAGGCGTCGCGAATCCCTTCACGGGTGACATCCCGTTGACGACAAACGGTGCGGCACCGGCTTCGTACAGAAACAAGGCCGCCAGGACGCCAAGTACGATCACTCCATGTCGCATGCGGGCGACCGTCGCTGCTCCAAGTGCGCCAAGCACCGCGAGCATCAAGACGACGATCATCGCGAACCGCGCGGGGACGCGCAGTCCTTCGAGGCCAGGGATGTAAGTCCACAGGAATCGATACGGCGATGCGAGATCCAGCGGCCTTCCGAGCACCTGCGGAGAAGGGCCAAGCGAGAGCCAGGCCGCGGCAATGAGCGCGAGCACGAAGAAGCCGCCGGAACGCATGAACGCCGCCGCGCGCGCGCGCATCGCAGGAGACAAGTAGAGCGCGATGCCATACGCGACCGCGCCGCGTAGGAGAAGCTGCGTCACGTCTCCCAACCGCAGGTCGAACAGCCAGAAATCGAGAACCAGACGACGAAACAGGATGGTCGTTGCGGCGGCAACCGCATGTAACACGGCGAGTACCCAGAGCAGTCGCACGACGATCGTTCGCGTGGCTCGAGCATCGGGGATGTTCACTGTTCGTGCAGCTGCCACGATTCCCACGATTCCCACGACCGTGAGCAACAGTGGCACCGCCCCGGGAAACAGCTCGCCTTCGCGTTTCGGAAAGACGTCCGCAATCCGTTCGCCCCAGAATCGTTGGGCCGTCGACGCCGTCGCATAGGCATAGACATCGGCCGACAGCCTCGTCGTTTCGGACAACGAGCGCGACAGCTCGAGCTCGCGGCTGGCGCGAACGTAGGGGATGACGAATGGCGCGATCACAAGCGCCGCGACGACGGCTGCGGCGATGAGTGCCAACCACGTTCTGCGGTCCGTCAACCGGCCTTTCCGCCACATCTCCCATAGGACATACGCCACCGCGAACGGCGAGAAGTAGAGGAGGTAATAGCCAGACGAAAGGCCTTGCAGGGTCACAGCGGTCGTAGCGCCGATCAACGCGCGTGTTCGGCCACCGTCGAAGTACCGCCGGAAGCCGTACAGGGCAAGCGGCATCCACTGCGAAGAGAGCACCTGCAGGTGCGACGATTGCGGAATCCGATACGGAGCAAATGCGAAGAGCAGTCCTCCGACAACGGCCGCCGCGGTGCTTCCGGTCGCCTCGCGGGCGAAAAGAAACATGCCGAGACCCGACAGCACGAAGGTCGAAAGAAACAGGAGGTTGTAACAGAGGATCGGGTTCTTCGTCAGCGCATAGATTGGAAAGATCTGGATCGCTTGAGGGACGAGATGCTCTGAATACGCGAGCGTCAGCGGCGCCGGGTGAAAAATATTCGCGTCGAAGAAATGTCTCAGGTGCGAATAGTGGCCTTGGAGGATGCTGCGCAGTTGCTCGCAATCCCACGCCAGGATCCACATGTTGAGCACCGAATCGCCAAGGTCCCATGCGACGTCGCGCGTAATGCCCGCCGCAAGCGGCCACGTCATCAACACCGCGACGGCTGCGTAGGCAAGCGTCGCGTACACGTTCGCGCGTGCCCGTCCCGAGCGCAGTCGAGGGGTCATTCCGCAGGTTCGGACAGAGTTTCTTCGAGAAGGACCTGCAGGATCGCGGCGGTCGGGACCGCGAGAATCGCTCCGATCACACCGAGCAGGGAACCACCAATCAGCAGCGCGATGATAACGAAGACGGGGCTGATGCCGACCTGTCGCTGCATGATTTTTGGCACGAGCAGATGATTTTCAAGCTGCTGCTGGGCGATGAAGAACACGATGACCGCCAGCGCGAGGGTCGGCTTCACGGATAACGCCACGATGATGGCGGGGACCGCAGAAAGAATCGGACCCACGATCGGAATCATCTCTCCCACCGCCGCAATCAGCGCGAGGACCCAGAAGAACGGCACCCCCATCAGATACAGCCCGAGCGCAGCGGTGCTGCCGATGATGCCGCCAAGGAGAAGCTGCCCACCGAGCCATGCGCTGATCTTCTTCGTCACCCGCCGGCAGGCGTCGTTCACCTGCGCGCGTTTTTCCCGGGGAAACAACCGCAGAAAGACGAGGATGAGCGCGCTGCTGTCCACGAGTAGGTAAAAGGCGAGCACCAGTACCGTAATGAGTCCGAAGACGCCGCCGATGACACCCAGGACAGCGTTTGCAACCAGACCCAACGTGTCCTGCGCGGTACTTGGTGCGGTCTGCTGGACCGCTTCCGCCGCGCTGATCTCGCGCGTCAGCACACCGTGGTCGATGAGCCATTGCTGCCCCTGGTGCAGCAGGCGTGGGAATTCCCGGGCAAGATCTCGCGCCTGCATGACGACCGCGGGAATCACCATTGAGGCGATCGCCACAAGCACTGCGATGATGCAGATATAGATGACAAGGATGGCGGCCCATCGCGGGACACGCTGTCTCAGTAAGCGGTTCCGTTCGAGTTCGTTGACGAGCGGTGACAGGCCGATCGCGATGAGCGCGCTGATATAGATGAGCAGGAGCGCGCCGCGCACTTCCCAGAGTGCCCAGGCGATGCAGGCCGTCACCGCCAGAGCGGCGAGTGTGTAGCGAATGAGCGCGCGTGGATCGTGCGAAGCGCTCACGCCTGCTGCAGATACCGCCGCGTGAACGCGGCAATATCAGCGTAAATCGACTGAAGTTCGGCCGGGTCCGCGAGGTAAACGATGCGGAACGAGCCGGCCTCCGGCGCCATCCCGAAGCCCGATCCATATACGCATAGGATCCCGGTCTCGCGAAGAAGGCTCAAAACGTAGTCTTCATCCGTTCGTCCAGGTGGAAGCGACACCATCGGCATCGCATAGAACGCGGCATGAGGCGCCACGCAACGCATCCCCGGCATGGCGTTAAACGCCTCCGTGGTCACGCGGGCGCGTTCCGCAAGCGCCTTTCGGAACATCACCTGATGCGATCGGTCGCCGTTAAGCGCGGCCACGACGGCGTACTGCATTGGTCCCGGACTGCAGAGTCTGCCGTCGGCGAGTTTCTTCATCGCGGCGAGCGCGTTGTTCAAACGTGGCGTGACGCCCAACACGACCCAGCCGGTGCGCCATCCCGGAGCGAGGTACGCCTTCGAGAGACTCGAAAGCGAAATCACCGCGGCGTCGCGGTCGAGCGTCCCGAGCAGCGGCACCGGACCATCAAAGCCGAGCTCGCCGTACACCTCGTCGGCAAGAATCGTCAGCCCGTTCTCTTCCGCTATTTCGAGGAGCGCGCGACGCGCCGACGGTGAATACACGGCACCGGTTGGATTATTCGGGTCGATGGTCACGAGCACCCGGGTGCGCGGAGTCACCAGGCTACGGAGATGGTCGATATCGGGTTGCCAGTTCCGCTTCGGATCGGTCCGGTAGTAACGCGCTTCGGCACCAATCTTCGCGATGACAGCGGTGTACAGAGGGTAGGTGGGCAGCGGCACGAGGACTTCTTGCCCTTCGTCCACCAGCGCATTGAGGACGAGGTCGATCGCCTCCGACGTGCCGGTCGTGATAAGCACCCTGTCCGCAGAGGTTGGAACACCCTTGGCCGCGTAATCGGCCGCGACCGCTTCACGAGCGGCGGCAATCCCCGGCGACGCGAGATAACCGTTATGTCCATCGCGCATCGCCCGTTCAACTGCCTGAATCATGTGAAGCGGTGGCTGGAACCCGAACGAAGCGGGGTCGCCGATATTCAGGTACCGAACAGGTGTGCCGGCCGCTTCGACGGCCTGCGCCTCGGCCACGATGTTGCGAATGGCGTACGAGAAACGGTTGACACGGGACGCAATGGGAATTGACCGAGCGGTCCGAGAAAGCGGCATCGTTTCCATCTTACGCTTGTACCTGCGCCGCCCTGCATGCAAGTGTAATATTTACACGCATTACGTGGTTCTCCAGCACCGGAGCCTCAAAATTCCTAATTATTGCTCGCATTTTTAACCATTCCGAGGTGGCAAGCGCATTGATATACACGAACGCCGTGACGCGGCTCCCAGTCGCACTTCTCGTGACGATGACGACCCTGACCATGACCCCTGCGGGGGTTTCGGCGCAGGTGGCACCTCCCAGCACCCCCGTTCCGGGTGGGCCGGTCGCGACCTTCAAGTCCGGCGTCGACCTGGTAACGGTATCGGTTGCGATACGCGATGGCCGTGGCCGCGTGGTCCGCGATCTGACGAAAGCGGACTTTCAGGTCATCGACTCGGGCATTGCGCGTCCGATCAAGGATTTCTATTCCGGCGAGTCACCGATCAGCCTCGCGATTCTGCTCGATATCAGCGGCAGCATGGGCGTCGGCGGCAACATGGACCGTGCGCGCGACGCGGTTCGCACGGTCCTGACGCGTCTGGCGGCGCGCGGCGACGAAGCGGCGTTTTACACATTCGATTCGAAGCTGCAGGAAGTGGTCACCTTCACTACTGACCTTAATCGGATCCGTGCGGTGAGCCTGGCGGGACGGCCATGGGGAATGACGTCGTTGTATGACGCCATCGCCGCAACGGCGAGGTCCGCGGCCGAGCGCCAGAACCGCCATCGAGCGGTGCTCGTCATCACCGATGGTGTGGACACGGGCAGCCGCATGAAGCCGCAGGAAGTCTCCGGCATCGCGAGCTCGATTGACGTGCCGGTGTACTTGCTGACCGTGGTCAATCCGCTCGATCACCCGGGCGGCGAGTACTCCGTCATCGAGGCAGCGGGTGAGCACAGCAGCGTTGCCTCCCTCTCCGATCTGGCGCGCTGGACCGGAGGCGACATGCGGATCTGCAGTATGCCGGAGCACACGGCAGTCGCAGTCGATGATCTGTTCAACGAATTACGGTACCAGTACCTCATCACCTTCGAGCCGGGGACCTCTCCTGGTTGGCACCCGCTCGAGATTCGAACACAGAAGAAGAACCTTGTTGTACATGCCCGAGGCGGATACATGGCCGCGGCGCGTTAAGTAGTCGTTTAGGAGGAAGTCACATATGCGTAAGAGTCTTCTCGCAGCATCGTTGCTGTCTCTCACTGTGGCCATGGCACCGGCCTGCGCCACGAAGAAGTTCGTCCGGACGGAAGTCGGCACGGTTAACTCGAAGGTTGACACGCTGAGCGGGACGGTCGAACAGACGCAGTCGCGCATCCAGCAGGACGAGGCGCGCATCGGCCAGGTCGATTCGAAGGCCGAGGCCGCCGGCAAGTCGGCTGAAGCGGCACAGAATTCCGCCAATCAGGCCCAGGCGGCTGCGAAGCAGGTCGACACGAAAGCTGACAAGATTGCCGCTGACCTCAGCGCGACAAATGCGAACGTCGCGGCTGGACGCAAGCTGATCTACGAAGTGACTCTGAGCGAAGACCAGGGGAACTTCAAGTTCAATAAGTCCGATCTACCCGACGAAGCGAAGGGACGCATCGATCAGGTTGTCAGCCAGCTGAAAGGCCAGTCAGGCAAGGACATCTACATCGAGATCGAAGGGCACACCGACAACGTAGGCGGCAAAGAGACGAACTACGAAATCGGTATGAAGCGCGCCGAAGCCGTGAAGCAGTATCTGTACACGCAGCACCAGATTCCGCTCCACAAGATCAACGTGATCAGCTACGGCGAAGACAAGCCGGTTGCGCCGAACAACACCCGTGCAGGACGCGCGATGAATCGCCGCGTTGTCGTCCGCGTGCTGTCGTAAACAGGTCCATCGACCAGTCTGCAAAGACCGGTCTGCCGGGTCCGATAGGACCCGGCCTCCGCGTGAAGGCGGGTCCGTTTGGACCCGCTTTTTTTGTTTGGGTTCGATTCAGCGCAGCCGCGCCAAATCCACAGTCGCTTTCGCGACGTCTTTTCCCGAATCTCGAATCACCGTCAGGTACGTGCCGCGCGCGTCGAGCGCCGCGCCGTCAAACGTGGCGATGACGCTGCCGCCGAGCAGCGGTTGGCTGCCTTGCGGTGCCGCGGAGTTCGCCACGTAGGGATACGGCAGCGTCGCGCCCGACAAGCGCGGTCCAAAGCGCGGCACACGGTCAATCGTGCGCGGTTCGATCGCCTTGCCCCCCGGCGGCATGAGAACAACCGTGAGCGACGGAACGCCGACGTAGTTGTTGAGCGGGTGGAACGTCAGCTCGACGACGATGTCGAGGCGCGAAGGGTTGTCGCCGAGTGTCGCGAGGGCTTCGCGCTGGCCGTACAGCCGCTCGCCGCCTCGCGTCCGTGCTTCGGCGTCGAGCGCGATGCGCCTGAAAGGCGTCACCACCTCGATGTAATCGACGGGAGGTTGCATTACGTCGATGTGATACGCGGCATGAAATCGGGACCGCACATCGTCGATGCGGCTCTGCCCGAGATCGATCGCCTCGGACAGGCTACGCGGATCGAGGGCGGGTTCGAAGGCGCCGACTGCGGCGGTCACTGCCGCCAGAACGACAACTACTACAACGTCCGTGCGCGCCATCGATCAATCGTAGCGCACGGACGCCGCGGAACGCGGTCTACTGCGTTGGATATTGCGGAGTGTTCGGATCGGCGACGGAAAGCTGTCCGCGGATCTCGCCGCCCGGGAAGGTCGTCGTGTGGATATTCACGTAGGCCTGGCCACCGACGATGGCCTGCAGTGCATCTGCGAACGTGTTGATGCCGATTTCGGGCCGTGGGTGAAACACCGCGCCGTCGTGCAGGCGGAAGTTCAAGGTGAAGTCGCCGGTCACTCCGCGTCCGATCGGAAAGTCGATCACGACGGGTCCTGTCACGCCCCTCGGCGCGATATGGATGTGCGAAGCTGTGGAGCCGGTGGGGAGATTGAACACTCGCATTTGCACCGCAATCTCCTGGTTTACGGTGTCGACGGCCACTTCGGCGGTCGCCACGGCGCCGCTCAGCACCGGAGTCGGCGTTTCTTCACCGCCGTTGAGCGTTGCCCGGAGAATCACGGAGTTCTGGGCCGAGGCCGCGCCGGCCTGCACGAGCAGGGCGCTCGCCGCGAGCGCGGAGATACACAGAATCTTTCGCATTACAGTCGTCTCCTTGTGGTGGATCTCGAGCTGAGGCGAGAGGCAGAGCACGAAGCAGACCACTCGAACGCCACGTCGGATCAACAGGATAGGCGCGCTTGCGCGACGATCACCTTACGCTCGGCGAAAACCGTTTCTCTCGGGGAAAAGGGATCTCCTTCCCCCTATCCTCTTTCCCCTTCATTGAAGGATAGTGATCGGCCGTGGATCCTACTGACAAAGTAGCCTTGATTACCGGAGGCCGCCGCATCGGTGCCGTTGTGGCGACCGAGCTTGCGCGGAAGGGCGCGCATGTGGCGATGGTCTATCGCGCGTCGCGCAGCGAAGCGGAGGAAACAGCAGCAACGCTGCGCGCGATGGGCCGGCGGGCGCTCGTCGTGCAGGGCGACCTGCAGCAGCCGGAGGCGTGCAGCGGCGTGGTCGAAGCAACCGCGGCCGAATTTGGACGGCTCGACATTCTCGTCAACATGGCGTCGGTGTATCGCGAGAAGCCGCTCGACGAGGTGAGCGTCGAGGATTGGGACGCGCAGTTGTCGATCGATCTCCGCGCCGCCTGGCTCTGTTCACACGCGGCTATCCGGCATATGCGGCAGTCGCGCGGAGGGCGCATCGTCAACTTTTCAGACTGGGTGGCGCGGAGCGGACGTCCGCGCTATCGAGGGTACTTGCCGTACTACGTCGCCAAAGCGGGTGTGATTGCTCTGACGGAGGCACTGGCGCTCGAACTGGCGACCGACCAGATCCTGGTGAACGCGATTGCGCCGGGGCCGATTGTGGCGCCGCCGGGCACTTCTGCCGCGGATTCGGCGGCGGTTGAACAAGCGACACCTCTCGGGCGCTGGGGCGGCGAGATCGAAATCGCCAAAACCGTCATCGCGCTGGTCGAGAGCGATTTCATTACGGGTGAGACCATCCGCGTGGACGGCGGCCGTCACGTCAAGTAGAGGCTCGTCACGCGCCGATCTTTTTCTTCTGATCGTGCACGTCGTAGGTTTCGATCTTCACCTCGGCGGGACCGGCCTTGACCTCTCCGGTGTGGACATCGAACTGCGACCCGTGCCACGGACACTGGACCGTGCCGCACATCAGCGCGCCGTCAGATAGCGGTCCGCCCTTGTGCGTGCAGCGGTCCTGAAACGCGACATAGCCTTTGCCGGTGCGGCCGACGGCGACTCGATTTCCGCCGACGTGAACCAGTTTCATCTGATTCATGTCGAGACCGTGAGCCACCTCTTCGAGCGCGTCTGCCTTTTCGCGATCCACACGCGCTTCCTGCCACTTCCCCGCGTTCGCGTAGCGATGGTCGACGCCGATCTGGTTCCGATACGCGAGCGTGCCTCCCATCCAGCCGCCGACGCAGAGCGTCGCGGTTCCAGCCGTTTCGAGCGCAAGCGGTAGTGCCCGCCGGCGCTTGCGATCAGCGAGCCAGGACAACGCAAACAACGTCAGCGAGCCGACGTTGAGAAGGGCATGTTTGGTTGCACGCTGTCTGGCGGAGCTTTGGGGTGGGACACTGCCGAGGTAATCGATGACGCCGGGAATAGCGGCGATCAGGCCCGCGGCGAGACCAGCAGGCACCAGATATCTGGAAACGGTTTTCAGATCCCGATTCTCCGAAAACGCTGCCGCGACACGGAAGCCCCATGCTCCCGTGAGAAACGCAAAGGGAAACGGGATGAGCATCGGATGAATCGGATGCGACGTGATCGAAGCTGTGCTTTTCATGCACGCGATGCGTGCAAGGCGTGAACCGCAACAGCGCCGTTCGTCGGAAGCCCGTCGCCGGTCAAGACGCGCTGACGCCGACTTTATCGAGAATCTCGCTCAGCGTTGCGGCGGCGCCGTCGAGCGGCAGATTGCTGATGTAGAAGTGACGCGCGCCAGCGTCGATCATCGCGCGCAGCGTTCTGGCGCACACGTCAACCGGCGTCGCGCCGGCGCCGAATTCACGGGTTAGACCCTCAGCCGGAACGGGCAGAAACTGCTGCAGCGCCGTGAGCGTCTTCGGATTCGCGCTTCGGTAGAAGAAGATCCCGAAGATTCCCGGCTTGTCGACGCCTCGATTCCGCGTCTCGCGGATGAATCGTTCGACAGGCTCGATGTTCAAGTGGCTGACAATCTGCGTCAGGTAGTACTCCGCGTGAAAGCGGCCGTCGCGAAGGAACGAGACCTGCTCTCCGGCATCTCCGTATGGATTGGCCCAGCCGCCGAGTGTCAGCCGCGGTTCACGTGCGCGAATCTTCTCGCGCAGCTGCCAGGCGTGCTCCACGCAACGCGGCCGTCCAACGCTCCGATCGCCGCCCAGCACGACGAGCGACGGAAACCCGTGCTGCCACGCCTGTTCGGCATACGACAGGCAGAAGTCAATCGAATGCTTGGAGGTCAGGAACGGGATGACGTGATCGCGCGCGACGTCGCGCCCCAGATTCGTGACCAGATGGCGGAGGTTGTTCTCTTCCTGTGTGCCGACGGCGCTGTCGGTGAGAAAGACACGCACGTCGCGCCGTGCGAGGCTCCGAACCGCATGGTACATGTCGATCCAGGCGTCCATCCCTTCGCGTGAATCAAGTTCGGCCCGCGGTGGCCGCAGCTCCGCCGCAATGATGGTTCCACCGGCGTTCAATGCAGCCGCGAGTGACATCCGGGAAGTATTGTATTTGGAGTGAATGTTCTCGCGACGTCTGCCGCCCCACGTTGACACCAACGCGCTGTCGCGCGCGATTGCAGCGCGCCGCGCAGCCGGACGAACGATCGTTGATCTGACGGAGTCAAATCCGACGCGCGCGGGATTCCAATATCCGCCGGATTTGCTTCGCCCGCTCGCGTCTGATGCGGCGCTGCGTTACCACCCGCATCCCTACGGCCTTGCCTCGGCCCGAGAAGCGATCGCACGGGATCATGCGCGCCGTGGTGTCGCGATCGATCCTGACCACGTCGTCCTCGCCGCCAGCACCAGCGAAGCCTATACATGGTTGTTCAAACTGTTGTGCGATCCGGGCGAGGCGGTGCTGGTGCCGCGGCCGAGTTACCCGCTCTTCGAACATTTGACGGCCTTGGAAGGTGTCCGCGCGGTTCCGTTCGGTCTCGAATATCACGGCCGGTGGGAAATCGACTTTGCGACGCTCGAGGATGCACCGTCCGATGCGCGGGCGATCATCGCCGTGTCACCCAATAATCCGACAGGCTCCTATGTGAGCGCGCCTGAAGTGGATCGATTGTTCGCGCTATGCCGGGAGCGCGGCTGGGCGTTCATCGCCGACGAGGTCTTCGCAGACTATCCGCTCGAAGTTGAGGCGCCGTTGACCGACCTCGCATCTCGCGCCGACGTGCTGGCCTTTTCCCTCGGCGGCCTGTCGAAGAGTGTCGGGCTGCCGCAGCTGAAATTGGCGTGGCTCGTTGCAGGCGGTCCGTCCGAGGTGTGTGCCTCGGCACTTGCGGGCCTCGAACTGATTGCCGACAGCTTCCTTTCCGTAAGTACTCCGGTGCAGATAGCCACGCCGACACTGCTCGAGCGCGGCGCGGGCATTCGCGGGCAGATTCACCAGCGGGTCCGTGACAACCTGGGCGTCCTGCGCGAGCTGGCGCGGCCGTTTCCAGCCTGCCAGATCCTGAAAGTCGAAGGTGGATGGTCCGTCGTCATTCGCGTTCCCGCGACACGCACCGAGGATCAGCTCATCCTCGGTGTTCTCGATGCCGAGGGAATCGTTGTTCACCCTGGGTATTTTTTTGACTTCGTGCGCGAGGCCTTCGTCGTGGTGAGTCTGCTGCCGCCGACCGAAACGTTGCGTGAAGGGGTGCTGCGTCTGCTGCGATATGTTGCGTCGTGACGGCATTTTTGTACGACGAACCCCGGCACTACGCTTGCACGATGCGTGAAGCCACCGTATGACGCCTCCGAGACCCGGCACGCGCCGCGCCGGCGCACTCATTCCACTCTTTTCCATTCCGTCATCTCGGAGCTGGGGCATCGGCGAGATCGGCGACATCGCCTCGATGATCCGCTGGCTCGAAACGGCCGGCATCAAAATCCTGCAGCTGCTTCCTATCAACGAAATGCCGCCGGGCGAAATGTCGCCGTACTCGGCGCTCAGCGCAATGGCGATCGATCCGCAGTTCATTACCATGGACGATGTCGAGGACTTCGCGGCGATCGGCGGCGAGGACGCGCTCGAACCGGCGCTGCGCACGCGGCTCGACGCTGCACGTGTGGCCGCGCACATTCAATACACCGAAGTGCGCGGCTTGAAGAACACCGCGCTCCGGCGCTGCTTCGCGCAGTTTCGCTCCGTCGATCTCGCTGGAGGCACGAAGCGCGCCGCGGCGTTCCGCGCGTATGTTGCCGAGCAGGGCTGGTGGCTCGATGACTATGCGTTGTTCCGGGCGCTCCACGCGTGTCATGGGGAACATGCGTGGTCCGACTGGCCGGAGGCTCTTCGCGCGCATGATCAGCACGCGCTCGCCTCAGCGCGTGCTGAACTCGGCGACGAGATTTTGTTCCGGCAATATCTCCAGTGGCTGGCTGGCGAGCAGTGGCGCGCTGCACGGCGCGCAACGGGTGACGTGGCGCTCTTCGGCGATCTGCCGTTCATGGTGAGCGGCGACAGCGCGGACGTGTGGGCGCGGCAGGACGAATTCCGCCTGGATGCCTCGGTGGGCGTGCCACCGGATGCGTTCAGCGAAACGGGGCAGGATTGGGGCCTCCCCGTCTATCGCTGGGACGTGCTCGCCGAGCGCGACTTCGACTGGCTTCGCGATCGGGCGCATCGCAACGCCGACCTGTTCGACGGCTATCGGGTCGATCACCTCGTCGGCTTTTACCGGACGTTCTATCGGCCCCATGACGGTAGCCCCGCGACGTTTACGCCGGATTCAGAAGACGCGCAACAGGCACTTGGGGAACGCGTGCTCCGCGTCTTCCAGGAACCGGGATCGGAAATCATCGCCGAGGACCTCGGCGTCGTTCCCGACTTCGTCCGAGCATCGCTGTCGCGCCTGGGAATTGCCGGCTACAAGGTCTTTCGCTGGGAACGGCACTGGCATGCCGAGGGACAACCGTTCAAGGACCCGAAAGAGTACCCATCAGTGTCGGTGGCGACATCTGGCACCCATGACACCGAGCCAATGGTCGTCTGGTGGGAAGACGCGTCGCGGGCAGAGCGCGAAGCGGTCCTGGCAATCCCGTCAGTGCGTGCACTGCTGACGGATGAAGACTTTGCGGCCGCTGACATGCCGAGAATGTCTCATGCGCTTCACGAGGCGCTGCTCGAGGCCTTGTTCGCTTCGGGCTCCGATACGATCATCCTGCCGATCGGCGACATCTTCGGCTGGCGCGATCGGATCAATCAGCCGGCGACCGTCAATAATTCGAATTGGACGTGGCGTTTACCCTGGCCGTCCGATCGCATGTCGACCGAGCCGGGTGCGATGCGGGTCGCCAGACAGCTTGCTGAATGGTGCGCGCGTCACGCCCGCTTTTGAATTTTCGCCCAGGAATCTTTTAACGTGACCGTCCGGTTGAACACCGGTTGGCCCGGTCGCGAGTCGGGATCGACGCAGAAATAACCCTGCCGCTCGAACTGAAAACGATGACCGGCCGGCGCGGAGATCAGCGACGGCTCCACCTTCGCACCCGCGATGACTTCCAGCGAGTTCGGATTCAGATCGTCGAGCGGGTCGCGTCCCTCCGCACCCGGGTCTTCGGAGGAAAACAGGCGATCGTACAGACGAACTTCAGCATCCCCGGCGTGCTCCGCAGAGACCCAGTGAATCGTGCCCTTGACGCGCCGCGATGCGGTGGCGCCGTTGAGCGATTCAGGATCGTAGGAGCAGCGCACTTCGGTAACGGCACCGCTTGCATCCTTGACGACGCGCTCGCACTTGACGATGTACGCATACCGCAAGCGAACTTCACTGCCTGGAGACAGCCGGAAGAATTTCTTCGGTGGTGTCTCCATGAAATCGTCCTGCTCGATATAGAGCACGCGTGAAAACGGAATACGGCGGGCGCCTGCGGACGCGTCTTCCGGATTGTTGACGGCCTCGAGCTGCTCGACGCGACCCTCTGGATAGTTTTCGATGACGAGCCGGAGTGGCCGAAGTACGGCGAGCGCACGCAGCGCGTGGCGATTGAGGTCTTCGCGTACGGAGTGCTCGAGCAGCGCGATATCGATGATGTTTTCCTTCTTCGCGACCCCAATCCGCGCGCAGAAATCGCGGACGGCTTCCGCCGTATAGCCCCGTCGTCGTATGCCGGCAATCGTAGGCAGGCGCGGGTCGTCCCATCCAGACACCAGCTGCTGTTGCACGAGGGCCAGCAGCTTGCGCTTGCTCAACACCGTGTAGCTCAGATTGAGCCGCGCGAACTCGATCTGCTGCGGACGCGACTTGAATTCGCGCGCGGTGCCGATGAGCGCGTCAACACACCAGTCGTACAGCGGCCGATGATCCTCGAACTCGAGCGTGCACAGTGAATGCGTGATGCCTTCGATAGCGTCAGAAATCGGATGCGCGTAGTCGTACGTCGGATAGATCACCCAGGCGTCGCCCGTGCGGTGGTGAGCCGCGTGCCGGATTCGGTACAACGTCGGGTCGCGCATGTTGATGTTTGGCGACGCCATATCAATCCTGGCGCGCAGGACGTGCGTGCCGTCTGGAAATTCACCCGACCGCATCCGCCGGAACAGATCCAGGTTCTCCTCCACACTGCGATCCCGGTACGGGCTGTTCCGCCCCGGCTCGGTCAGCGTGCCGCGGTACTCCCGTATTTGGTCGGCGCTGAGACTATCGACATAGGCCTTGCCGTCGCGAATCAGCTGCTCGGCGTACCTGTACAGCAGCTCGAAATAGTCCGAGGCGTAGAGCATCGCGGCCCAGTCAAACCCGAGCCAGCGCACGTCTTCCTGAATGGCATCCACGTATTCGACGTCTTCTTTGGTCGGATTGGTGTCGTCGAACCGCAGGTTGCAGAGGCCACTGAACTCCCGTGCCACTCCGAAGTCGAGACAAATCGCCTTGGCGTGGCCGAGATGCAGATATCCGTTCGGCTCCGGCGGAAACCGCGTATGCACACGGCCACCGTGCCGCCCGCTGCGTTGGTCCTCCGCGACGATCTCGCGCACGAAATCGAGCGGAGCCGCTGGCGCCGACGTTCCGGCGTCAAACTCCATATCGCAATTATATGTGTCCGCCTCCGCGCCTTCGGCGCTGCGGCGGGACAGGCCCGTCGCGGCTTTGCTGCATTGGCGAGATCGTCGAGGTGGCGCGGCGTGGAACGACTAGATCGATCCGACGTCTTCGGTGGTGGCGTCATCGGGCAAACCCATCAGCCCGATTTGCCTCAACACACGCGGGACCGTATCGATGGTCTCGGCCGGCGGCAATTCCTCCGCCGTGGTGACATTCAAGTCCTTCATCCGGCGGGCGGTGACCAGAACGCGCGATTCAAATGAGCCGGCCGCCTGGTTGTACGACTGCACCGCGCCATCGAGCTTCTTCCGAACTTCGTTCAGATGTCCCGAGAACGTTGCGAGGCGCTCGTACAGCTCTCTACCAAGGGCGGCAACTTCCCGAAAGTTTTCGGTCAGAGCTTCCTGTCGCCAGGAGTGCGCGATCGTCGTCAGCAGCGCGATGAGCGTAATCGGACTCGCGAGCAAGACGCGTTGGTCCAACCCGTACTCAATTAAGCGAACGTCGTGCTGCAATGCCGTGCTGAAGAGCGTCTCTCCCGGCAGAAACATCACCACGAACTCTGGCGAAGTGGCGAGCGCCTCCCAGTACGCCTTGCTGCCAAGCCGGTCCATGTGATCGCGGACCTGGCGCGCGTGCGCCTGCAATCTGGCCGCGCGCACGTCTTCGTCAGACGCATCCTGGGCGTCCAGAAATGCCTCGAGCGGCGACTTTGCATCGACGACGATCTGCTTGCTGCCCGGAAGATGAACGATGAGATCCGGTCGAAGCCGCCCGTTGTCGCCCTGCAGGGACGGCTGTTCGTCGAAGTCGCAGCGCTGCAGCATGCCCGCAATCTCAACGACTCTCCGCAGCTGCATCTCTCCCCACCGGCCGCGCACGGCGGGCGTCCGCAGGGCGCGCGACAAGGAGTCTGCCGTCGATCCGAGGGCGCTCACTTTTTCAGTGAGTCTGGCGTACGCCTCGATCCTGTCGCGTTCGGCCTCGGCCAGCTTGCCGTCGACTTTTTTCAGCGTGTCCGCAATCGGCTGGACGAGGCCATCGATGGCCTTCTGCCTCGAGTCGAATTGCAGCGTCGCTTCCTTCTGAAAACCCTCGAATGACGTTCTGGCGAGATCGAGAAAGGCGGTGCGGTTGGTGTTCAGTGCGTCGGCGGCAAGCGACTGAAATGTGTCACGAAGCGTCCCGAGCGCCTGCCGTTCGCGTTCGATCTGGCCGGAGAGCCACTCGTTGTCGCGTTTGGCGGCGGCCAGTTCGGCGGTGAGCGCCGCCCGGTCGTCGGCATGCTGACGCTGCGCAGCCGATCGCGTGAACCAGAAGGCCAGGACCGCCGCAACGGCTGCTGCGGTGATGCCAATCAGGACAACCATGGGAACCGGCACGAGTGTAACAGGTGTGACCGATCTGTCAGTTCGAGCGTTGCTCTCCCACCAAATCGCGTTTTTTGTGGGCGAATCCGCCCACCACTCGCGGGCGCGCTCGTTGCACGAAGGCCGGCGCGTGGTCAGACGCGCCGTCCCAGGACAGCCCTATTCGCTCGACGATGGACTCGGGTTTCGCCGGGTTGAACACGATGGGCGTACGCAGACCGAGCTCCTTGCTTTAGCGCCCGTCCTGGCGAATCACCCGATCTTTGAACAGGCAATCCGCACCCGGGCCTCGCGCTATGCGGATCTGGACATGCGATCGTTTGCGGCGCTGCGCCGAGTCGAGCGATCGGGTGCCTCGCTCAACATCGTTACCGAAGTGCCACCTGGCGTGCGGCTGTCTCACCTGCTCGCGCACCTCGAGAGCACGGGCGAGGTAGTGGCGGAACCGGCGATTTTCGAGCTCGCTTCATCAATCATCAACGCGGTCGCCTCGTTGCACGCCTGGCCAGGCGGCCTCGCACATGGCGCCATCAACCCTGCCCATATCCTGCTCACCAACGATGGTCGCGTGCTTCTCACCGATGGTGTGTTTGGCGCGGGGCTCGAGGCGCTGCAGCGAAATCGGGAAGCGCTGTGGAAGGAATTCCGGCTCGCAATGCCGGCGGCCGCGAGCCTCGCACGGTTTGATCAACAGGCTGACGTGACGCAGATGGGCGCATGTATTCTTGCGCTGATCCTGCAGCGGCCGCTGCGCGGGACCGAGTACCCTCGTGGCGTCTCCGACCTTGTGATGTCGGCGACCGAAGCGGCGTCGCTCTCCGGATCGGCGGCAGGGCTCACACTTCGCACGTGGCTGCAGGCGGCGCTGCAGATTCATGCAAAGCTTGCGTTCAGGTCGGCGGTCGACGCGCAGCGCACCTTCTCAGAACTTACGAGCACGCGGCACAGCCGCGGCGAGGGCGCAGCGGCGCTCCAGCTATTGATGCGCGGGACGTGCGCGGAGCCGTCTAATCCACCGGCTACTGTGCCGCATGAACCGGCTGCCCGGGCGGCGTTCCCCGAACGCAAAGCGCGCTAGACGATATGGAAAGACCGACCCCGGCTTTGCATCTGACGCGGGTTACTCTCAGCCTGCGACAGCTCGGAGCAGAGCCGCATACAAAGGAGGTCGGCCTTGGCGAAGTCTACTACCATCATTGCGTTCGATCAGCACGCCGTCACTACCGTTGCCGCGGTGCTGTTACCAGGTCAACGGACGCCCGTGCCGCATACGCTCACATCCGATCACGGCACAATTGTTCGCTGCGTTGATCGCGTTCGTCGCCCAGCACCGGTGGTCTGTTGTTACGAAGCCGGTCCCTGTGGCTTCGAGTTACAGCGCGCGCTCACGGCGCGCGGCCTCCGCTGTGATGTCATCGCGCCCGCGCTGATCCCTCGTCGGCCACGGCGATCGCATCAAGACGGATCGCCGTGATGCGGGGCAACTGGCCGTGCTCTATCGCGCCGGACGGCGATTCACATTCCCACCGAGCAGGAAGAAGCCGCCCGCGATCTCCTGCGGTGCCGCGAGGACATCCGCGCCGACCTGTTGCGGGCGCGTCATCGTTTGTCGAAAGTCCTCCTTCGCCACGGCCGACGGTTCACCGCGACCAAGAAGGCCTGGTCGCAACGGCACCATCTCTGGCTCCGCGGCCAAACGTGGCCGATCGCCGCGCTGGAGCAGACCCATCGCGCCTACCTCCGCGCCGTCGACGAAACGCTCGCCCGCCTGCGCGCGATCGAAGAGGATCTTCGCACCCTGCTCGACCTCGAGCCGTGCCGGGCGCGCGTGCAACGCCTCCGCTGTTTCCGCGGCATCGACGACCTCACGGCGTTGACGATTGCCGCCGAGCTCGGCGACGCGCGTCGGTTTCCGACGGCGCCCAGCACGATGGCCTTTGTCGGCTTGGTCCCGTCCGAGCACTCGAGCGGGGCCAAACGCGCGCAGGGCGCCATCACCAAAACCGGCAACGCCCACATCCGCCGCGTGCTCGTCGAATCCGCCTGGCACTATCGGCACCACCCCTTTGTCAGCAAGGCGTTGCGCCAGCGCTAACACGGTCCGCCGGCCGCGATCATCGCCCAGGCCTGGACCGCGCAGCATCGGCTGCATCGCCGCTACGTACGCTGTGCCGCGCGCGGCAAACCCAAACAGCACATTGCCACCCTGTCGCCCGCGAGCTCACCGGCTTCGTCTGGGCCGCGTTGACGCACCAGTCTGATCGGCCGACGTCGTAAAGGAAAACCCTCGAGTGTTCTATGCGATCGACGACTCCGGTCTCGACTCGCGCTTCTAGAGCGAGGCAGCTCCCGACGAACCACCGTCATGCGGTTTCGACCCGCGAATATCAGAGTGGTTCATCGTCGTTGCCGCTCGGCCGATCAGATGATTGGAGTACAGACAACGCCCGCACCCAGATGGCTTGATAAGCTGGGTGCGGGCTGATGCTGCTCGCGAAGGATGAGAAACTTCCCGGCTCGTTGACACCGGTCTTTCCATATCAGAACACAAACCTCGCCGCGAGTTGCATGACGCGTCCGTTGGACTGCGCCGTCTTGCGACCGAAGAGCGGGTTAGAGGACAGAGATCCCCCACTGATCGAATACAGCGTGTTGTCGGCAGCCGTGTAGTTCGGTCGATTCCAGATGTTGAAGGCTTCCCAAATCACGAGCAATTGTCGCGATCGGTTAATCTGAAAGCGTCGCGCGATGCGTGGGTCGACGGAGGCCTGGTAGGGCAGGCGATACTGGTTCCAAGTCGTACCGGGCGCCAGGTCGTTGAACGCGTTGCGGTCGCCGTTGAGATCACCGCTGACGTACGCGCTGAACGGGCGGCCGGTCTGCAGCGTGTACACGAAGCCCCACTCCCAATTGGCGATGAGGTTCTTGGAAAGTCCACTCCGATTCACCGCCAGCATCGACGTGTCGTACATGGTCGATACCGAGACATCGTGCTGCCGGTCCGCCTCGCCAGGCGCGCGCGTCTCGAGCGTGTTGCCCTGCATCGACAACGAACCACGGTCGTTGAGGCCGCCGAACACCATCGCGATCGGCTGTTGCGGCGTTTCAGAAGACCGCGCGTACGTATAGGCGATCGTATAGAACAGTTGCTGCAGCACGCGGCCGCGCGCGTGAAGCGCGATACCGTTGTAAACAGACTGGCCGCTGCTCTGGAACGAGATCACCCGAGCCACCTCGGGAACGCGCCCGCCGATGTTGATATCGACGGGACGCGGCAGCCGTTCTC
>Ga0310810_10001175_pt1 | contig 27050 bp, 29 predicted proteins | sample NCmetagenome_FD_207641 | JGI IMG/M metagenome (GOLD analysis project Ga0310810, IMG submission 207641) | Soil microbial communities from experimental microcosm in Duke University, North Carolina, United States - NC | ecosystem: Engineered > Artificial ecosystem > Soil microcosm > Unclassified ...
GCGTCGGCGGCGCGTTTGGCGTGCCCCTTGCATTTTATTTGCCCGGGATACGTGGGGCCGGGCGACGTCATCTATGGAGAGGAGACGCGATGACCGACGACGGCCGAGTGCGTGAATTCGTCACGGCGTTCGAAGGACTGCGCGCGGAGGTCGAGAAAGTCATCGTCGGCCACCGCGAGATCATCAACCACGTTTTGATCGGGATGTTCGCGGGCGGCCACGTATTGCTCGAGGGCGTGCCCGGGCTCGGCAAAACACTTCTCGTCAAGACGCTGTCGGAAAGTCTCGAGCTGTCGTTCTCGCGCATTCAGTTCACGCCCGATCTGATGCCGGCGGACATCATCGGCACGAACATCATCGTCGAGGATGCGGAAGCGCGGAAGCACTTCCAGTTCCAGCAGGGCCCGCTCTTCGCGCACATCGTGCTTGCCGACGAGATCAACCGGGCGACGCCGAAGACGCAGTCGGCGCTCCTCGAAGGCATGCAGGAGTCGTCGGTCACGGTCGGTGGCGTGTCGCGCCCGCTCCCCGCGCCGTTCTTCGTGCTCGCCACGCAGAACCCGATCGAGATGGAAGGCACGTATCCGCTGCCCGAGGCGCAGCTCGATCGCTTCCTGCTGAAGCTGCGCGTGCGGTATCCGGCCATCGAAGAGCTGAACGCGATCATCGACCGCACCACGCAGTCGCGACACGTCGCCGTCGAGCGGGTGATGAGCGGCGCCAAGGTCGTCGCCTTCCGCGAGCTCATCCGGGAGGTGCCGGTGGCGGCGCACGTGCGTGATTTCGCCTCGGGCGTCGTCATGGCGACGCATCCGCAGTGGGCCGACGCGCCCGACCTCACGCGTCGCTTCGTTCGCTATGGGGCCAGTCCGCGTGGCGCCCAGGCGCTCATCCTCGGCGCCAAGGTGCGCGCGCTCGCCGAGGGCCGATACAACGTCAGCCTCGACGATCTCAAGGCGCTCGTGGCACCGGCGCTTCGCCATCGCGTCATCCTCAACTTCGAGGGGGAGGCCGAAGGCATCGACGTCGACACGCTGCTCGGCCAGATCGTCGACACCGTCCAGGCGAGCACGACGCATGCGCGGGAGCCGTTCGTTCGATGACGTCGAATGCTTCGCTCGACCGGCTCATCCGCCGCGTCAGCGCGCAAGTGCGCCGGCGGCGCATCGAGCATTACGCGATCCGCGGTCTGTTCTGGGCATCGCTTCCCGCCGTGGCGTTGCTCGTCCTCAAGGGTGGGCTCGGGCCGTTCGGAGTCCCCGCGGCGGCGGGTGTGCTTGTGGTCGGTGTGCTGTTCGGCGCGCTGTGGGGCGCGCTGAAGCGGACGACTCGCGCGGACGCCGCGCGTCTGGCCGATCGCGCGTTCGGCCTCGAGGATCGTGTGGCCACCGCGCTCGAATGGGGCGAGCGTGCCGACCGCACGCCGCTCGTCGACGCGCTCGTGGCCGATGCCTCGGCACGTGTCGAGAGTCTGCCGGCGCGTACGATCGTGCGCCGCATCGTGCCGCGCGAAGCGCGGTTTCTGCCCGTGCCCGTGCTGATCGCGCTCACGCTCACGCTGGCGCCGGCGCTACCGCTGCCGTCGCCGCGCTTGCCCGATCTCACGCCGGGCGGCGCGGACGAGGAGAAGGAACAGCGCACCGGTGGCGGCTTGCTCGAGGAGCGCAGCAAGCCGGAGGCGCGCGAGCGGCTGCGACCGCCGGCGTTCGAGGAGCGCGAGTTTCAGGCGCGCAGCGGTGCCTCGGCCGCGAGCACGGCCGGCGACCTCTCCGCCGTGTTCAAGGACACCTCGCTCGCGTCGCAGCGGCCTGACTTCAACAGCTTCCTCAAGCGAGGCGACGAGCGTCTGAAGATGCTCGAGCAAGTGGATCGGCTGCCCGACCTCGCGTCGGATTTCACCGCGAGCCAGTACAAGATGGTGTTCCGCAAGTCGAAGGCGCTCACCGGCGGCACGCGTCCCGATCAGATCTCGCCGCAGAAGCTCAAGGAGCTGCTCGAGGAGATGGAGCGCCTCGGGCGCAAGGGCGGCAACTGGAGCGGCGACGTCGGCGAGGGCATGGAGGCGCTCGAGGGCGGCCAGACCGACCGCGCGATGGAAGCCATGCAGAAGGCGCTCGACAAGATGCGCGCTCAAGAGGACGCGCAGCGCTCGGGCAAAGGTCTGCGCGGCGGTCGAGACAACGAGCGCGGTGGGGCCTCGCGCGACCGGCGCGGCGAGGGCGGCGGCGCTGGCGAGGGCGAAGACTTCGGCGAGGGCGAGGGGCTGATGCCCGGCAAGGGCAAGAGCTCGTCACCCAAGGGCGAAGCAAGTCGCCGCCTGCAGGCGACGCCCTATGACGTGGGCGTCGAGGGAGAGTCGCGTCGCGGCCGCAAGGACGGCTACGACACCAACATGACGGGCCGGGGTGGACCGATGGCGTCGCGTCTCCACTACCTCGGCGTGATCGGGCAGTACCGAAAGCTCATGGAAGACGCCATCACGCGCGAAGCCGTGCCGCGCGATTACCACGCCCAGATCAAGGATTATTTCCAGGCTCTGGATGAAAGATAGGATCGGCGCCGCCGCCGCGCGGCAGACATTCTTTTCGGCCGACTTCCTCGCGCAGCTCGAACGGCTGTCGCTGCTCTCGCGACGGACCTTCCGCGGTAGCGTGAAAGGCGAGCGGCGCAGCCCGCGCCGGGGCCACTCGGTGGAGTTTGCGGACTACCGCGCGTACGGCGTGGGCGACGATTTGCGCTACGTCGACTGGAACATCTACGGCCGGCTCGACCGCCTCCACGTCAAGCTCTTCGTCGACGAGGAGGATCTGTGTCTCCACCTGCTCGTCGATGCCTCGGCATCGATGGATTTTGGCACCCCCTCCAAGCTCGACTACGCGCTGCGCGTGGCCGCCGCGCTCGGCTTCGTCGGGCTCGTGAGTCACGAGCGGGTGGGGCTCGGCATCCTGCGTGAGCGCGTCAGCGAAGGCTGGCCGCCGACGCGCGGACGCAACCAGGTCGTCGCGTTGCTCGACTTCCTCGCGGACGTGCGTCCCGCCGGTGCGACGCGGCTCACCGACGCGCTCAGCGATTACGCCCTGCGTGCGCGCGAGCCGGGGCTTGCCGTGCTCGTCTCCGATCTGCTCGACCCGCAGGGCTTCGAGGCCGGCATTCGCGCGCTCCTCGAGCGGCGGTTCGACGTGCACGTCGTCCAGGTGCTCGAGCCGAGCGAGCTCAATCCGGAGCTCGCGGGCGACCTGCGCCTGCACGATGCCGAGACGGGCGAGACGCGTGACGTGACCGTCGACGGCGAGACGCTGAGCGGGTATCGCGAGCGGCTCGCGCGCTTTCTCGAGCGCGTCGAAAGCTTCTGCCGCAGCCACGAGGTCGGGTACCACCGCGTCAGTACCGAGACGCCGGTCGAGGAGTTCGTCGTCGCGCAGCTGCGCGGACGGGTGCTCGCGTGACGTTCCTGTCACCGATCGCGTTCGCGGTGCTCGGCGTGGCCGCGCCGCTCGTCCTCCTCTATTTCCTCAAGGTGCGGCGTCGTGAGCGGCGCGTGTCGAGCCTCATGCTGTGGGGCGTCGAGCTGCGCGACCGCGAGGCGTCGGCGTTCTTCCAGCGCCTGCAGCGCGACCCGCTGCTGCTCTTGCAAATCCTGGCGCTGATCGCGCTCGCGGCCGCGCTGGCGCGCCCGGTGATCACCGTCAACGGCGAGGGCGCGCGCAAGGTCGTGGTCGTGCTCGACACCTCCGCGTCGATGAAGGCGCGCGACGTTTCGCCGTCGCGGTTCGACGTGGCGCGCAGCGAGGCGCTGTCGCTGGTGCGCAACCTCGGCGAGGCCGCCGAGATCATGGTCATCGAGAGTGGCGTGCAGCCGCACGTGACCGCCGCCCTCGGACGCGACCGCGACCGCGCGATCTCCGCCATCCGCGCGGCGCACGCTCGCGACCTGCCGCAGCGCCTGCCCGAGGCGCTGCGAACCGCGCGTGCGCTCGTCGGAACGGATCCCCGCGCGGAGATCCACGTGTTCACCGACGGCGCGTTCACGCTCGGCCAGGCGCCGGAGACGTCCGACCCGCGCATTCGCTGGGTCGGCGTGGGGCGGCGCGGCAACAACGTCGGGATCGTGAGTCTCTCGATCCGCAAGACGTATTACGGCACGTTTGGTTACCAGGCGTTCGTCTCGCTCGTCAACCACTCGCCAGAATCCCAGACGTTCAACTTCGTCCTGGCTGTGGAGGGCGACACGATCGCCGAGAGGTCGGTCACGCTCGAGCCGAATGTCCGGCGCTCGATCGTGCTGCCGTTCACGCACCAGGGCGGCGCGACGGTGACCGCCAAGATCAACGTCAGCGACGATCTCGCGACGGACAACGTGGCGTACGCGGTGATCCCGCCGCCCAAGAAGATCGCCGTCACGCTGGTCAGCCCCGGCAACCTCTTCCTCGAGAAAGTACTGCGCACCGACCCGACCGTGGCGCTCGACGTGAAGACGCCCGACCAGTATCCGGGCGGCATGGGCGAGGCCGACGTGGTCGTGCTCGACTCGTCCACGCCGCCGAAGGTTGGCCCCGGCCGCTTCGTCTTCGTCAACACCGTACCGCCCGACGTGCCGCTCGAGGTGCTGGGACGCATCGAGAACCCGACTGTCATGGATTGGGACCGGGCGCACCCGGTCATGCAGCACGTCGAGTTCGCGAAGGTGGCGATCCAGGACGCCATGCGGGTACGGCCGCTCGCCGCGGGGCGTGCGCTCGTCGAGGGTGTCGGCGGGCCGCTGCTCTACGCGCTCGAGGAGCCGGATCGCAAGGCGATCTTCATCGGGTTCGACCTCTTCAAGACCGACTTCCCGCTGCGCGTGGCGTTCCCGCTGATCCTGTCGAATACGCTGCGCTGGCTGCATCCCGCGGCGCTCGACCAGTCGAGCCTGCAGCTCGCGGCCGGGCAGCCGATCCTGCTGCCGGTCGCGCACGGCATCTCCTCGGCGACCGTGAACACGCCGAGCGGCCGCGCCGTGAAGGCGCTCGTCACGCGCGGCGTCGTGTCGTTCACGGATACCGACGAGGTCGGCGTGTACACGCTGTCGACCGCGCGCGGCGATATGAAGCTTGCCGTCAACCTCGGCGATGGCGACGAGTCCGACGTCACGCCGCATCCATTGCCGACGGCCGTGGCAGTCCCGGCCGCCGCGTCGCCGCCGGTGCCGATCCAGCGCGAGCTGTGGCCGCTGTTCGTGCTGCTGGCGGCCGTGCTGCTGACGCTCGAGGGCGTGCTGTACTGGCGGCGCCAGACCGCGGGTCGGCTGCGCCTGCCGCGGCTGTCCGCGGATCAGTGGGCGCTGGGCTTGCGCGCCGCGCTCGTCGTCGTGCTGCTCGTCACCCTGCTGCGTCCGACACTGCCGCGCTGGGTCGATCGACTCAACGTCGTGTTCCTGCTCGATCACTCGGACAGCGTGAGCCTCGCCGCGCGCGAGCGCGAATTCCGCTTCGTGTCCGAGGCCGTGCGCCACCTCAAGAGCGGTGACCGCCACGAGGTCATCGTGTTCGGCGAGGAGGCGGCGGTCGATCAGCCGCTCGCGAATCGTCCGACCGTCGACCGTCCGAAGACGAGCGTCAGCGGGCGCGGGACCAACATCTTCCAGGCGATCCAGCTGGCACTGGCGACGCTGACGCCGGGCCACGCCAACCGGATCGTCATGCTCACCGATGGCCGTCAGAATGCCGGCAACGCCCTGGCCGGAGCGCAGGCGGCCAAGGACGCGCAGGCGGACATTTATTACGTGGCGGCGCCGCTCACGTTCACCCAGGAAGTCGTCGCCGAGTCGATGCTGCTGCCGCAAGAGGTAAAGTACGGCGAGCCGTTCCAAGCCAAGGTCGTGGCGTGGAGCCTCAAAGACACCCAGGGGCGCCTGTCGCTGTTCCGCAACGGCGAATTCATCGGCTCCCAGGTCGTGCGCCTCACCGCGGGCAAGAACGTGTTCGCGTACCGCCAGGCGCTCGACCAGAGCGGCATCCACGTCTATCAGGCGGCGCTCGACGTCGATGGCGACACGATCGAGGACAACAACCGCGCGGTCGGCACCGTCGTCGTGCGTGGGCGGCCGCAGGTGTTGCTGGCCGACAAGGAGCGCTCGCACGCCGCCTCGCTGGCCGCCGCGCTGCGCTCGCAGAACATCGAGGTGACGGTCGTCGATCCGGGCGGCATCCCCAAGGACATCGCGGGGCTGCAGAAATACGACGGCGTGATCTTGTCGAACGTGTCGTCGCTGAAGCTCACGCGACCGCAGATGGCCCAGATCCGCGATTACGTCCGCGATCAGGGCGGCGGCCTGATGATGATCGGTGGCGAGGAGTCGTTCGGCCTCGGCGGCTACTACCGCACGCCGATCGAGGAAGCACTGCCCGTGACGATGGAGGTCAAGCAGAAGGTCGAGATTCCGAGCCTCGCCGTCGTGCTCTCGATCGACCGGTCGGGCTCGATGGCGATGTCGACCGACGAGAAAGTCACGAAGCTCGATCTCGCCAAGGAGGCGGCGCATCTCGTGGTCGATCTGCTCGACGAGCGTAACGAGGTCGGCGTGATGTCCTGGGATACCGAGTTCATCTGGGACTCGCCGATGCGCGGCGCGCGCGACAAGGGCGCGATCCACCACGCGATCGCGACGATCAAAGCGGGGGGCGGCACCGACGGCTATCCGGCGCTGAAGGAGTCGTACCAGGTCCTGTTCGACCGGCCGGCGCTGCTCAAGCACGTCATCTTCCTGTCCGATGGCCAGATGACGCGCGGGGACTTCCAGGGTCTGCTGCGTCGCATGTCGAAGGACAAGATCACGGTGTCCACGGTGGCGATCGGCAAGGACGCCGACGTGCAGCTCATGGTCGACATCGCGAAGTGGGGTAAAGGCCGCTTCTACTACACCGAGGACTCGCAGACCATCCCGCGTATCTTCACGCTGGAAACCCAGCTCGCGTCGAAAGCCTCTCTGGTCGAGCAGCCGTTCAAGCCGCAGCTGACCGCGCCGAACCACGAGGCGATGCAGGACATCAACTGGAGGACCGTCCCACCGCTCGGGGGCTACGTCGCGACGAGCGTCAAGCAGAACGCCGAGCTCGTGCTGATGTCGCACCAGGAGGATCCCGTGCTCGCCACGTGGCGCTACGGCCTGGGCCGCGCGGCAGCGTTCACGTCGGACGCCAAGGCGAAGTGGGGCGTCCTGTGGCTGCGGTGGCCGGAGTTCAACAAGTTCTGGGCGCAGCTCACGCGGTGGACACTACGCAGCGGGTCGCGCTCGGACACGACGGCCATCGTGCAACGCACCGACCAGACGGGCGAGGTCGTGGTCGATGCCGTGGACGGCAAGGGCGAGTTCATCAATTTCCTCGACTCGCAGATCGGCGTGGTCGCGCCGAACCGCGAACGGACCGTCGTCGACCTCGAGCAGATCGGTCCGGGGCGCTACCGGGGTCGCTTCCCCGCGCCGCAGGAGGGCGTCTATCTGGTCGGCATGGCGCAGCGGAAGGCGGATCGTGTAGTCGGCTCCCAGCTGGCAGGCCTGGTGGTACCGTATGCCCAGGAGCTTCGAGATCTCGGCGTGGACGAAACATTGCTGCGCGAGCTTTCGGAGCTGACGGGTGGCTCGGCGGTGCAGGCGCCGCAGGACGTCTTTCTCAAGGCCCGGCGACGCTCGCGCATCGCGGTCGACATCTGGCCGTGGCTGGTCGGGTTCGTGGCGCTGATGCTCGTGCCCGACATCGCTTTGCGTCGCGTGGGGCCTGGCTCGCTCGGGCGAGCGCGGTCCTGGCTGCGTCGCACGACACGCCGGACGGGGCCGGCGTCGCAACCGGCAGAGGAGGGCAGGTGATGGCGCGACGCTCGACGGTTCTCTCGATCCTGGCGGTCGTAAGCGTCCTCGCAGTGGCCTCCGTGCACGCCGCCGTCAAGCCGCGCACTATCCTCGTCGTTCCCTTCGACACGACGGGATTACCCTCAGACGAGCAGTGGATCGGCGAAGGCGCCGCCCAGGCGGTGTCTCTCGGCCTCGTGCAATCGCCTGCGTTCGTGCAGGTCGATCGCAGCCGGCTCCGGTCGCTCGGCCATCCCGAGGTATGGGGCGAGGCGGCGGTGCTGCAAGCGGTCCGGGCGATACGCGCCGACGCGGCGCTCTATGGACAGGCGAGCCGGGTGAACAACGAGCTCGTGCTCCAGCCGAAGCTCATCGAGCTGCGCGGTGGCGGCGGCGAACCCGTGGCACTCGAGCCGGTCACCGTGCCGGATGGAGAGCTGCTCACGCGGCTGGCCGCGTTGCCGTCGGCGTACGCGCGCACGCTCAAGGTCGCGCTCACGGAGGCCGAGGCGCGCCGGGTGGAGAAGGCCGCGGCGCCGACGAAGTCGCTGCGCGCATTCGAGCTCTTCTCGCGCGCCCAGATGGCCGCGGCCCGCGGAGGCCAGGAGGCGAACGACAGCGCCGTCGACCTGCTGTCGCGCGCGATCGAGGTCGATGCGAATTTCGTCGTCGCGCAGTACACGCTCGGCGCCGTGCACCAGGCGCTCGGCAATCGGTGGAAGGCCGCCGCACAGTTCCGGGCTGCCACGCAGCTCGACGCGACGTACCCCGAGCCGTACAAAGCTCTGGGCGACCTGTTCCTCGCCGCGCCGCGCCGGCTGTTCGACCAGGCCGTCGAGGCATATCAAAAGGCGATCGAACTGCGGCCGTTCTACGCCGACGCCTACGTGGGGCTCGGCGACGCACGCGCGGCGAAGGGCGAGACCGACGCGGCCATCGCGTCGTACCAGAAGGCGCTCGCGTACAACGCGATCAACCCGAGAGTTCACATGAGTCTCGGCAAGATCTACTACGCCGAGAAAGGTCTCTATTACGAGTCCGTGCAGTCCTACAAGCGCGCGATCGAGCTCGATCCCACGTCGGTCGACGCGCGCATGGGCCTCGGCGAGGTCTACGAGGACAAGGGACTCTACAAGGAAGCCGTCGAGGAATACCGCAAAGTCATCGAGCTCGACGACAAGAACACGAACGCGCTCTCCAGCCTGGCGACCGTCTACGAAAAGACGGATCCCAAAGAGGCCATCGTGCTGTGGGAGAAGTACATCGCGCTGGCCTCCCAGATCCCCTCCGAAAAGGACTGGGTGGACGTGGCGCGCCAGCACCTGCGTAAGCTCAAGGGTCAGATCAAGGACTGACGCCACTCGGTGGACGAGCTCCGGAAAGACCCGACCCGTGGGCAGTGGGTGCTCATCCGTCCGAAAGGTCCCTGGGCGCCCGACGCGCCGTGCCGTTACTGTCCCGGCGCCGAACAGCTGACCGGCGCCGAGATCGCCGCGTATCGTAAGGACGGCTCGCTCGCGAATTCGCCCGGCTGGTCCGTGCGTGTCGTCCCCGAGAATGACGCGTATTTTCGGATCGAGTGGGAGCTGGTGCGGGAAGGCGTCGGCATGTTCGACATGATCACGCCGCGCGGCGCCAGCGAGCTGATCGTCGAGTCGCCGAACCACGACGACACGCTGGCCACGATGGATCCCGAGCAGATCGAGGCCGTGCTGTGGATGTACCGTGATCGTCTGCTCGACCTCAAGCGCGACGGCCAGATTCGAGACATTCTGATCAGTCGCCACCACAAGAAGCCGGGTGTGCCCGTGCACCATCCGTACTCGCGTGTCACGGCGATCCCGATCGTCTTCGACGAGACGCGGCGCGAGCTCTACCAGGCGCGCGACTACTTCCAGTACAAGCGCCGGTGTCTGTACTGCGACATGCTGCGACAGGAGATCGCGGCGGAGGAGCGCGTGGCCGCGCTGACGCCCGGCTTCGCCGCCATCGTCCCGTACGCCTCGCGCACGCCGCTCGAGACCTGGATCGTGCCCCGCCACCACGGCTGCTCGTTCGAGGATTCGTTGACAGCCGACACCGGACGTGACCTGGCGCGGATCGTGTCGGCCTACTTCCGAACGCTGGCGCGCGCGTTCGGCGATCCCGGGTACGAGATGGTCCTGCACACGGCGCCGAATCTCAAATCACGCATCCTGCAGGGCGACTGGGCGACGATCCGCGACGATTATCATTGGCACATCGAGATCGTCGTCAACCCGGAGCGCGCCAATCGGGTCGGCGGCATCTTCGTAAACGAGACGCCGCCCGAGCAGGTCGCCGCAGAGCTTCGGCGCGCGCTTGCGCCTCAGGGATAGAGGCCGCGGACCCGGTAACCTTCGGCCACGCGGCGGATGCCCTCCATCAACGCCGCGGTCCTGAGGTCGGTGCTTTCCTTCGACGCCACCGCCCATACGCGGTTGAACGCGCGGGTCATGACTTCCTGCAGCCGTGAGGTGATCTCGCTCTCGCGCCAGAAGTAGTACTGCAGGCCCTGCACCCACTCGAAGTACGAGACGACGACGCCGCCGGCATTCGCGAGGATGTCCGGCACGACCGTCACCCCGCGCTCGCGCAGGATGACATCGGCCTCCGGCGTCGTCGGGCCGTTTGCGCCCTCGACGATCATCGACGCCTTCACGCGATCTGCGTTGCTCTTGTGGATCTGTCCGCCCACCGCCGCGGGGATCAGGACGTCGCACGGCTGGACCACGAGGTCGTCGTTGCTGATCGGATCGCTGCCGGGGAAGCCGACCACGGAGCCTGTCTCCGCCACGTGCGCTTCGAGCTGCTTGACGTCGATGCCGTCCGGCTTCCAGATGCCGCCCTTGACGTCGCTGATGCCGGTGATGACACAGCCCTCGCGCCAGAGCAGGCGCGCCGCGACGCCGCCGACGTTGCCGAAGCCTTGCACCACGACCTGCCGGCCGCGTAGCTCCTGGCCGAGATGGCGCGCCGCCTGGTACAGGGTGTAGACGATCCCACGCCCGGTCGCCTCGCGCCGGCCCGCGGAGCCTCCGACGATCAGTGGCTTGCCGGTGACCACGCCCGGAACGCTCTTGCCCTGCGTCATGGAGTAGGTGTCCATCATCCACGCCATCGTCTGCTCATCGGTGCCGAGGTCGGGCGCGGGGATGTCGAGGTCCGGACCGATCAGCAAAATGATCTCGCTCGTGTAGCGGCGGGTGAGGTTTTCCTTTTCCTGCATGGACATCCTGCGTGGGTCGCACCGCACGCCGCCCTTGGCGCCGCCGTACGGCAGCCCCATCAGAGCGCACTTCCACGACATCAGCATCGCCAGCGCGGTGACCTCGCCAAGGTCGACGTCCGGCGCATACCGGAGGCCACCCTTGGTTGGTCCAAGCACCGTACTGTGGTGAACGCGGTACCCAACGAAGACCTCGGTCTTTCCCGAGTCCATCTTCACGGGGATGGACACCACGAGGGCACGGCGCGGATAGCGGAGGCGCTCGTGGATGTCCGGGTCGAGGCCGAGCCGCCCGGCGACCCGGTCGAGCTGTGCGATCGCCGTGCGATGCAGCTCGGAGTCGAACTCCGAATTCGCGTTCGATTTCCCAGTCATGCGCGGTCCTTTTCGTTGACAGGTGGCAATCGCGGTGGGAGAATCCGACCGAAACAGTCGCCGATTAAAAGCGTCGGCGATATGCTGAAATCGAACGGCAAGGACGAGGACACAGCATGCTCCGCTTCACCAAGCGCGCCGATTATGGGCTGATGGCGATTCATTATATCGCCATCAACGACGGCTTCGGCGCGGTCAGCGCCAAACGGATCGCCGAGGCGTTCACGATCCCGCCCGAGCTGATGGCCAAGATCCTCCAGCGGCTGGCCAAACAGGGGCTGATCGTCAGCACGAACGGACCGAAGGGCGGATACGCGCTGGCGCGCCGGCCGGCGGAGATCACGGTTGGCCAGGTGATCAGGGCGCTCGAGGGGCCAATCAACATCGTGTCGTGCCTCGAGGACGCCGACTGTCCACAGATGGGAACGTGTAACTTGCGGCGTCCGGTGCAGAAGATCCAGGCGGCGATCAGTCACGTGCTCGACACGATGAGTCTGGCGGAGCTGACGAACGCCGACGTTCCAGAGCTGCTGTCCATCAGGGGTTGACGGGAGAAGCGAATGGGGCTGAAGTTTCCGATTTTCATGGACGCGCAGTCGACAACACCGTGCGATCCGCGTGTCGTCGAGGCGATGCTGCCGTATTTCACCGAGAAGTTCGGACATCCCGCGAGCCGTAACCATCCCTTCGGCTGGGAGGCCGAGGGCGCGGTCGACGCCGCGCGCGCGAAGATCGCCGCGCTGATCGGTGCGCGCGACCCCAAGGAGCTCGTGTTCACGTCGGGCGGCACCGAGGCGATCAACCTCGCCGTCAAGGGCGCGGCCGAGATGTACCGTGAGAAGGGGACTCATCTCGTCACCACGGTCATCGAGCAGCGCGCCAGCATGGACTCGTTCAAGCGTCTCGAGCGACAGGGGTTCTCGGTCACGTACGTGCCCGTACAGCCCGATGGGCTGGTCGACGTCGAGGAGATTCGCAAGGCCATCACCGACAAGACCATTCTGATCTCGGTGATGTTCGCCAACAACGAAATTGGAACGATCCAGGACATCGCGGCCCTCGGCCGTCTCGCCAAGGAAAAGGGCATCATCTTCCACACCGATGCGACCCAGGCCGTGGGCAAGATCCCGGTGGACGTGGAAGCGATGGGGATCGATCTGCTGTCGTGCACCGCTCACCTCATGTACGGCCCGAAGGGCGTCGGTGCGCTGTACGTGCGGCGTAAAGGCCCGCGGGTCCGGATCGCGCCGATGATCGAGGGTGGCGGCCACGAGCGGGGCATGCGGTCGGGGACGCTGCCGGTGCCACTCATCGTCGGCTTCGGGCGTGCCGCCGAAATCGCGAAGGCCGAGATGGCGACGGAGGGCGCGCGGCTGGCGAAGCTGCGGGACCGGTTGCAGGACATGATCCTGTCGAGCGTCGACGAGGCGTTCCTGAACGGACGGCCCGATCGGCGCCTGCCGCAGAACCTGAACATCTCGTTCGCCTATGTCGAGGGCGAGTCGGTCCTGATGGGCCTCAACAAGGAGACGGCGTTGTCGTCCGGCTCGGCCTGCACGTCGTCGACCCTGGAGCCGTCGTACGTGATCGCGGCCCTGGGCGCCTCCGCGGAGCTCGCACATTCGTCGATCCGCTTCAGCCTCCATCGGTTCACGACCGAGGAGGAGGTCGAGTACGTCGGACAGCGGACGATCGAGGTCATCAAGCGGCTGCGCGAGATGTCGCCGCTCTACGAGCTGGCGAAAGAGGGTGTCGATCTCAAGACGATCAAATGGAAGGCCGAGTAAGGGGGCAGCGCGATGGCCTACAGCGACAAAGTGGTCGATCACTACAACAACCCGCGCAACGTGGGGTCGTTCTCCAAGGACACGCCGGGCGTGGGCACCGGGCTCGTCGGGGCGCCGGAGTGCGGTGACGTGATGAAGCTGCAGATCAAGGTCAACCTCGAGACCGGTGTCATCGAGGATGCCAAGTTCAAGACCTTTGGCTGCGGCAGCGCCATCGCGTCGTCCAGCCTGGCCACCGAATGGCTCAAGGGCAAGACGGTCGACGAGGCGGCGAAGATCAAGAACACCGACATCGTCAACGAGCTGAAGCTGCCGCCCGTGAAGATCCATTGCTCGGTCCTCGCGGAGGACGCGATCAAGGCGGCGCTCGCGGACTACAAGGACAAGCACGCATCGGCCGAGGCCGACGCGGCGTCGAAATAAGAGGGAGGAACGGGGACATGGCGGTCGGGCTGTCCGAGGCGGCGAGCAAGCAGGTGAAGCAGCTGAAGGCGGATCAGAACCTGCCGGACACCGTCTTTCTGCGCATGGGCGTACGCGGCGGCGGCTGCTCGGGGATGTCGTACGTGCTCGAGTTCGACTCGGAAAAGGGGCCGCACGACAAGGAGTTCGACATCGACGGCGTGAAGCTCGTCGTCGACAAGAAGAGCTACCTCTACTTGAACGGCACGACGCTCGATTACGTCAAGCAGGGCCTGACCGGTGGCTTCACGTTCGTCAACCCGAACGCCAAGTCGTCGTGCGGGTGCGGCACGTCGTTCACCGCCTGAGGCGAATGCGGGGAGGATGACGCCCCGGGCCCGTTCGACGGGCCCGTTGGTGTTTTAGGGAAACCGTGACGAGCAACGATTACTTCGAGGTGTTCGGGCTCCCGCGCAAGCTGGCCATCGACGCCGGCGAGCTGCAGCGCAGCTTCTACGCGCTGGCGCGCGAGCATCATCCCGACTTTCACCAGTCGGCGCCGCCCGACGAGCGCGCGCGCGTGGAGCAGCGCTCCGCGCTCGTGAACGCCGCGTACCGCACGCTGCGCGACCCGATCGCCCGCGTGGATTATCTGGTGCGACTCGAAGAAGGGCGCGAGACACGCGAGGACGATCGCACCAAGCCCAAGGCGCCGCCGGAGCTGCTGCAGGAGATGTTCGAGATCCAGGAGGCGCTCGCGGAGGCGCGCGTCGGCGCGCTCGACGAGGCCACGCGCACCACGCTCATCGACCAGCGGGCGGCCCTGCGCGCACGCCTGCAGAACGAAGACGGGCGGCTCACGGGGCCGCTGAGCCGTCGCTGGGACAGCGCGGCGCCCGCCGATCGCGCGGAGGTGCTCGCCGCGTTCAAGACCGCGCTCGCCACCCGCGCCTACCTGCGTACGGTGATCGGCGATCTGACCGAAGCGCTCGGCGAGGAGACGGATGCCGTCCATCATCGGAATTGACCTCGGGACGACGAACAGCCTCGTCGCATATGTCGAGGACACGACGGGGTTGCCGCGCGTCATTCCGGACGCCGAGGGCCGGCCGCTTCTGCCGTCCGTCGTCGCGTTCACGCCCGACGGCATCGTCGTGGGCGAAGCCGCGCGCCGTCAGCTCGCTCGGCGGCCCGCGGACACCGTCTACTCCGTCAAGCGGCTGATGGGGCGCGGCTTCGAGGACGTCAAGGACGAGGCGCGCTATCTGCCGTTCCGCGTGCTGCCTGGCGATGGCCTCGTGAAGCTCGCTGTCGGCGGTCGTGAAGTCACGCCGCCCGAGGTGTCGGCCGTGATTCTCAAGGCGCTGAAGGAGCGCGCCGAGCGCCACTTCGGGGAGCCGGTCGAGCGTGCCGTCGTGACCGTTCCCGCGTACTTCAACGATGCGCAGCGTCAGGCCACGAAGGACGCCGGCCGCATCGCGGGTCTCGATGTCGTTCGGATCGTAAACGAGCCGACGGCCGCCTCGCTCGCGTACGGGCTGCAGCGGCTGTCGGAGGGCGTCATCGCGGTCTACGACCTGGGCGGCGGCACGTTCGACATCTCGATCCTGCGCGTGAAGGACGGCGTTTTCGAGGTGCTGGCCACGAATGGCGACACGCATCTCGGCGGCGACGACTTCGACCGCGTGCTCGCGCTGTGGCTGCTCGAGGACATCGCGGCGCGGCACCACGCCGAGCTCGATCGCGACTGTGTCGATCTCGCGCGCGATCCCGAGGCCATGCAGGAGCTGCGCCTTGCCGCGGAGGCCGCGAAGATCCGGCTGTCGGCCGACGAGCGCACGACGCTGACCATCCCGTTCGCCGGGTTCACGTACCGTCGAGAGCTGACGCGCGCTGATCTGGAGCGGCTGATCGAGCCGCTCGTCGCGCGCACACTCGGGCCGTGCCGGCGCGCGCTCGCCGATGCCGGCCTCACGCCCGCGGACATCGCCGAGGTCGTCCTCGTCGGCGGCTCTACGCGCGTGCCGCTCGTGCGTCGTCGGGTCCAGGAGCTGTTCGGTCGAACGCCCCACAGCCAGCTCGATCCCGACGAGGTCGTCGCGCTAGGCGCCGCGGTGCAGGCGCAGATCCTCGCCGGCGGCATCACGAACATGCTCTTGCTCGACGTGACGCCGCTGTCGCTGGGGATCGAATCGCTGGGCGGGATCGTGAACGTGCTCATCCCGCGCAACACGACGATCCCGACGAGCGCCCGCGAGATGTTCACGACGTCCGTCGACGGTCAAACGGTGGTCGACCTGCACGTGCTCCAGGGCGAGCGCGAGCTCGCCAAGGACTGCCGCTCGCTCGGCCGCTTCGAGCTGCGGATCGATCCCATGCCTGCCGGCATGCCGAAGATCGAGGTGACGTTTCTCATCGACGCCAACGGCATCCTGCAGGTCCAGGCCAGGGAGCAGCGGACGGGCAAGGCCGCGTCGATCGAGGTGAAGCCAACCTACGGTCTCACTGAAGCCGAGGTCGCGCGCATGATCGAGGATTCGTTCACCTACGCCGAGGCCGACGTGGAGACGCGCATGCTGATCGAGGCGCGCAACGAGGCCGACACGGTGCTGGTGCACGCGGCGCGTGCGCTGCGGCAGGGGGCCGAGCTCGTGAGCGCCGATGAGCGGACGTCGATCGAGTCGGCGGTGGCGGGGCTGCGCGCGGCTCGCGAGGGGACCGACCGCGACCGGATCCACGAGGCGACCACCGCCGTCAATCGCGCGACGGAGCACCTGGCCGAGGTGCTGATGGACGCCGCGCTCAAGGGCGCGCTCGGGTCGCGCCGCGCGAGCGAGATTCTCGGCGACGGCGGCTGATGGCGATTCACCGCGTGACATTTCTGCCGCTCAACAAGACCGTCGAGGTCGACGACAGCCGGTATCCGCTCGCGGATCACGGGAAGCCCGGTTCGCTGCTCGACATCGCACTCGCCAGCGGCATCGAGCTGGAGCACAACTGCGGCGGCTCGTGCGCGTGCACGACGTGTCACATCATCGTCAAGGAAGGCGAGGAGAACCTGTCCGAGATGCAGGAGGACGAGGAGGACCGGCTCGACACGGCCGAAGGCCTCACCATCCACTCGCGTCTGGGCTGTCAGGCCGTCGTGCGGGGCGACGTCGTCGTCGAGATTCCGAAATGACGTGGCGGGACGCCGAGGACATCGGGATCGCGCTCAGCGAGAAATTCCCGGATACCGACCCGCTCACGGTGCGGTTCACGGATCTGCACCGCTATGTCACGGAGCTGTCGGAGTTCACCGACGACCCGAAGGCCAGCAACGAGAAGCTGCTCGAGGCGATTCAGATGGCGTGGCTGGATGAATATCGAAACCGGTAGCGCGCTACCACGTGGCCACGTGATCGGCGACGAAGACCGCTTCGAGCAGCCGCTCGTACGACCAGTCTGCCGGGACGCGATGCACGGTCACGCCGGCGGGTACGTCGGGCGCCGCGGCGCCGCTCAGGAGGGCGACGGTGACGTCGTCACCCGCGGCCTTCTGCTGCTCGATGGTGGCCGCCACCAGCTCCGCATGGCGGCCGCTGACGATATGGAGCGACCGCGCCATCAGAAGACGAGCACGCGCCGCGCGACACGGACGAGATCGGCGATCTGCGTCCGGGTGATCGGCACGATCGTGTGGCCATCGGCGTTCCACTCGGCGTCGCGCGGGACCGCGGTCGTCTCGACGTGGAACGGCACGCCGAGCCGCTTCAGATTGTCGCGGAACTTCGCGATGTCGTCGCCATCCACGAGGTCGTCGGTGTCGTCGTCCAGCAGATGGATCGCGGGACCCGTGAGGACGAACGTCACGTCGTTTTCGCCCGCGACGATGCCGATGCCGATGCGCATCGCCTCGAAGGCGCGCCCCGTGACGCGCGGGTCCTGGGTGATGAGGACGAGGACGGGCGCCTCGGCCACCGGGCGCGACTCAGTTCAGCGCGACGAAGCGCTCGGTCGCGTTGATCAAATCGGTGAGCACGACGAGGCCGCAGTACGTGACCCGATCGGCGTGGTCGAGCGGAATGCGCCGCTTCTGACAGCCGTACGCGCACACGAACAATCGTGCGCCGCGATCCGGCAGCGCGCGCACACGCGCGTCGTCCAGGGCGCGGACGCCGTCGTCGATGAGATACAGGTACACATCGGTCCCGCGCGCCAGCGCGGCCTCGGACAGCCCGACCGCCGCATCGAGATTCGTCGTGTGCTCGGGAGCGGTCGACAGCAGCATCCCGAATTTTTTTCCGGACAAATCCATCGCGGGCGCAGCGTAGCATCGCGCATGGGGGAGAGCAAGGAATGACACGTCGAGTGTATCTCGATCACAACGCGTCGACGCCTGTCCATCCTGAGGTCGTGGCGGCGATGCTTCCGTATTTCTCCGATATCTACGGCAATCCGTCGAGCGTGCACGGCTTTGGCCGCGACGCGCGCGCGGCCGTCGACGCGGCGCGCGACCGCATCGGCGCGTTTCTGCACGTGCGGCCCGACGAGCTCGTGTTCACCTCGGGTGGCACGGAGTCGGACAACTTCGGCCTCAAGGGGCTGGCGCAGGCGCGTGGTGGCGGTCATCTGATCACGTCGACGATCGAGCACCACGCGGTGCTGCGCTCGGCGCAGGCGCTCGAAGCGCAGGGCTTTGCGGTGACGTATCTGCCCGTCGACGGTCACGGCATGATCGATCCCGACGCCGTCCGCCGCGCGCTGCGACCGGACACCATTGCAATCTCGATCATGCACGCCAACAGCGAGGTCGGCACGATCCAGCCGGTGGGTGCGATCGGCGCCATCGCGCGCGAAGCGGACGTGGCGTTCCACGTCGATGCCGTGCAGACCTTCGGCAAGGTCGACATCGACGTCGACGCGATGGGCATCGACGCGCTGTCGTTCTCGGGCCACAAGATCTACGGACCCAAGGGCATCGCGGCCCTGTACGTCCGGCGCGGGACCAAGATGGTGTCGATCCAGCACGGCGGCGAGCACGAGCGCCGGCGCCGGGCGGGAACGGAAAACGTCCCCGGCATCGTCGGTCTCGGCAAGGCGGTCGAGCTGCGCGCGCGCGACATGAAAGCGGAGGCCGAGCGGGTGAGCGCGCTGCGCGATCGGATGTGGAACGGCATCCGTGCCGCGGTGCCGGACGTGCGCCTCAACGGCCACCCGACCGAGCGGCTGCCCGGCACCGCGAACATCTGCTATCGCAACGTGGAGTCGGAATCGATCGTTCTCGGGCTGGATCTCAAGGGCATCGCGGTGTCGGCGGGATCGGCGTGCACCGCGGGCAGCGTCGAGCCGTCGCACGTGCTCGTGGCGATGGGCGTGCCGCTCGACTGGGCCATGGGCGCGGTGCGCTCGTCGCTCGGCGGGTCCACGACCGCGGAGGACATCGACTATGTCATCGCGGCGGTCACCGAGGTGGTCAGCAAGATCCGAAAGGCGATGCCGGTGGGCGCCGCGTGAGGTACAGCGCCACGCTTCTCGAGCACTTCCTCAACCCGAGGAATGCCGGGCTCATGCGTGACGCCGACGGCAGTGGCAGCGACGAGTATGCCGGCTGCGGCGACCTGACAAGGTTCTTCGTCCGCGTGCGCGACGGTCGCCTCGAGGCCGTGCGCTTCCAAGCGTATGGCTGCGGGCCGACGATCGCCGCCGCAAGCGTGGCCACCGAGTTGGTGACGGGCCGAGCGCTGGAAGAAGTGCTGGTGGTCAAGGCGCACGAGATCGAGGATGCGCTCGACGGGCTGCCGGAGGACCGCAGGCATGCCGCCGAAGTCGCGGCGGGGGCGATGCGGGCGGCGGCCCTGGACGCGATGCGCCGCCTGCGCGGCTCACAGGGGGAAGCGTGATGTTCGATCGTTTGCGCGACGACATTCGCACCGTACTCGAGCGTGATCCGGCCGCCCGCTCGACCGTGGAAGTCCTGGTGTGCTATCCGGGCGTCCACGCGCTTGCGTTTCATCGGCTCGGCCACCGTCTCTGGCGCGCCGGTTGGACGACGACGGCGCGCTGGGTGTCCCATCTCGGTCGCTTCTTCACGGGCATCGAAATTCATCCGGCGGCGCGGATCGGGCGGCGGCTGTTCATCGATCACGGCATGGGCGTGGTGATCGGTGAGACGGCGGAGATCGGCGACGACGTCACGCTGTTGCAGGGCGTGACCCTGGGCGGCACGAGCCTGAAGCGCGAGAAGCGCCATCCCACGCTCGGCCACAACGTGACCGTCGGCGCGGGCGCCGCGATCATCGGCGGTTTCACGATCGGCGACAACAGCCGCATCGGCGCCGGCTCGGTCGTCGTGCGCGAGGTGCCGCCGAACTGCGTTGTCGTCGGCGTGCCGGGCCGAGTAACATACAAGGACGGACAGCGGGTCGGCGGTATCGACATGAATCAGACGGACTTGCCCGACCCCGTGAGCAAAGCGCTCGAGCAGCTGGTGGAGCGGATCCGCACGCTGGAGGCGGAGATCGAGACGCTCCGCAAGACGATCGACAAGGAGGAACGCGCGTGACGCCGAAGGACGTGCTGAGCCTGGAAGAAGCCTCGCGATATCTCGCCATGGAACAATCTGCGCTGAGTGTCATGGCCGCGGAGCGTCGTATCCCGTGCCTGGAGCTGAACGGCGGCTGGGTGTTTTCCAAGAAGTCGATCGACAAGTGGCGGAGCCAGCAGGCCGTTCGTCAAGGCTGAGTTCTGCCGTCGGGAGGCGATGACATCCTCTCGCGCGACGACGCCTGGTCGATCCTGACGGAGTTCACGAAGGGCGAAAGCCTCCGCAAGCACGCGCGCGCCGTCGAGGCGTCCATGCGCGCCTACGCGCGCCGCTACGGCGAGCCCGAAGAGACATGGGGCGCCGCCGGGATGCTGCACGACTTCGACTACGAGATGCACCCGCGCGCGCCACATCATCCGCTCAAAGGCGCCGAGATCCTGCTCGCGCGCGGGGTCGACCCCATCATCGTCCACGCGATCCTCGCTCACGCCGACTACTCCGGCGTGCCGCGGCGCAGCCTGCTGGACCGCGCGCTCTACGCGTGCGATGAGCTCACCGGCTTCGTGCACGCGTGCGCGCTCGTGCGTCCCGGCAAAGTCATCGACGGGCTCGAGCCCGCGTCGGTGCGCAAGAAGCTCAAAGACAAAGGCTTCGCGCGCACGGTGAATCGCGAGGACGTCTATCGCGGCGCGGCCGAGCTCGGCGTCGAGCTCGACGCGCACATCGCGTTCGTCGTCGACGCGCTCGCCTCTGTCGCCCCCGAGGTCGGTCTGGCGCGAGCCTGACCGTGGCCGCGCCGCGCGCGATCGTACACATCGACATGGACGCGTTCTACGCGTCCGTCGAGCAGCGCGACCGGCCGGAGCTCCGCGGCCGCCCCGTGATCGTCGGCGCCGATCCGAAGGGCCGTGGCGTCGTGTCGGCCGCCTCGTACGAGGCGCGCGTGTTCGGCGTGCGCTCGGCCATGCCGATCAGCCGCGCCGCGCGCCTGTGCCCGAACGGCGTGTTCGTGCGCGTCGACATGCCGAAGTACGTGGCGGTGTCGCGGCAGATCATGACCATCCTCGACGAGTTTTCGCCGCTGGTGGAGCCGGTGTCGGTGGACGAGGCGTTCGTCGATCTCACCGGTACGGAGTCGCTGTTCGGACCGGCGCCCGACGTGGTCGCGCGCATCAAGGCGAAGATCCGGAGCGACACCGGTCTGACGGCCTCCGCGGGGCTCGCGAGCAACAAGTTCATCGCGAAGATCGCTTCCGACCTCCGTAAGCCCGACGGCCTGGTCGTCGTCGTCGCCGGCGGCGAGGCCGAGTTCCTCGCGCCGCTCCCGATCGAGCGATTGTGGGGCGTCGGCAAGGCGACGGCCAAGGATCTGGCCGCGCTCGGCGTGGCGACGATCGGTCAGCTGCAGCGGCTCCCGCGCGCAACGCTGGTGGCCCGGCTCGGTGATCATGGCGCCGACCTGCAGGATCTCGCGTTCGGGCGCGACGAGCGAGCCGTGGAGCCATGGACCGCGCCGAAGTCGATGGGTGCCGAGACGACGTTCGAGCGCGACACCTCCGACCGTGCCCGCCTCGATTCGACACTGCGCGCGCAGGCCGAGCGGGTGGCGCGCGAGCTACGCGCGGAGCATCTGGCGGCCGCGCGCGTGACGCTGAAGCTGCGCTTCGCCGACTTCCGAACCCTGACGCGCAGCCACACGAGCGAGCCGACACAGGACGGTCTCGAGCTCTACCGGCGGGTCGGCGTGCTGTTGTCGCGCGAGGCGCTGCCGCAGCCCGTGCGGCTGATCGGTCTGTCGGCGTCGGCGCTGATCGACGAGCAGACCGGTCAGCTGGCGCTGCTGGAGTCGGACACCGTGCGTCGTGAGCGGCTGGCCCGCGCCGTCGATCGCATCACCGGCCGATTCGGCGCCGATGCGATACGCCCGGCCGCGCTGGTGCGCCCAACGCCGGTCTCGCGCGGCTCGGACACGACCGACGGCTCGGCCTGAGCCCGCATCGAGTACGCAACCCGGTCGCTGTCGCCGCCGGCCCGGGAGCTCGCGGACGCCGTCTCCGCAGCCTGTCGCATATCGGCGTGAGCCTGTCGGCGCGTCGGCCGCGTGCTACACTTTTGGCTGAATAGCCGTTCATTGCCGCGGAGGCCACCGTGGACCGACCGATCGCCTACGACAAGCTCGCGCGCGAAGACCGCTTCGTGCGCATGCGCGCCCGCGACGTTGCCCAGCTGAAGGTCGAGCAGGGGTTGTCGCCGTTTCCCGACCTCGCCAGCCGCGAATCGATCCGCGAGCGCGTGCACGGCATCATGGTCGGCGAGCTGCAGGCCATGGAGGGCGCGGGCCGCACGGTCTACGATTTTCCGGACGCGCCGTGGGAATTCACGATGGACATGGCGCGGCAGGTGTGGGATGAGTCGCGCCACGTCGAGATCTATCTCGACCTGCTCGAGCATCTCGGCGGACGCGTCGGCGAGTTTCCGGAGTCCACGATCTTGTGGCGCTGCGCGTGCGCCGAGGACGCGGCGGCGCGCGTGGCCGGCGTCAATCGCGGTCTGGAAGGTCTCGCGTGCGACGTCTTCAACCAGCTCATCCACATCGCGCAGAAGATCGGCGATCCGATTATCGAAAGGGCGGTGGATTACGTCTTGGCCGACGAGATCACGCACGTGCGGATGGGCTCGCGCTGGCTGAACGAGCTGACGCGCGGTGACCCCGAGCGACGGCGCAAGGCGATCGAGTTCCAAGAGACGATCGACGAGCGCTTCAACCTCGGCGGCACGCGCCGCGACGGCGACCACGACGCCGTGCCGATCTCCATCGCGAGGGATGCCCGCAAGCTCGCCGGCTTCACCGACGAGGAGATCGAGCGGCTGGTCAAAAGCACCCAGCGCTCTCAGGTGTATTGAGCTCCGAGCGTCTGGCCGGCCACCTTTCGGTCGACGAGTCCGCACGCCGCATTCGCCAATATCGGTACGCGGAAGAGCGTCTCATGCGCGTGCTCGGCGGCTGGATCGCGCTGACGCCGGAGCTCCCCGCCAAGCTGCTGTTCGGCCGGCACGTGTGGGATTGCGCCCAGCACGCCGATGTCTGGGGCCGTCGGCTGCCGGAGCTGCGAGCGCCGGCGCAGGAGTCAGAGCCGGCCAACGAGGGCGTCGTCGCGTTCATGCAGCTCCTCGAGAGCCTAGAGGCACCGCAGCAGACGCTCGAGCGTATCGCGGGAGCGTACGGCGTCCTGAAGCCGCATCTCGTCACCGTGTACGCGCGACACCTGGCGTCGACGAATGCCGTGTACGAGCCTCCGACACGCCGAATCCTGGCTCGCTGCGTCACCGAGGAGCGACGCCACGCCGCCGCGGGCGCTCTCGTGCTCGCGCGACTCGCCCGCGAGGAGGGCGCGCGCGCACGCGCGGAGGCCTGGCAGCAACGTCTCCTGCGAGCGCTCGAGAAGGCGGGCGGCATCACCGGCGACGTCGCGGCGCCGCTCGTCGACCACGCGCTCCTCGGCGTGGCCAGCGACGCGGCGGTCGCCGATCTGGTTCAGCCGCCTCCCGATTTCGAGCCTCGCGTCATGGCCGAGGATCTGGCCCGCGCCGTCGACGCGCATCGCGCGTCCCTGCAGTCGGGCGATGAGGCGGGCGCCGCCGCGTGGGTGGCACCTGCCGCGCGCGAGCCGGTGGCGGCGGCGTTCGCCGCGATGCGCGGCCGCGTCGCGACCACGCGCGTCGTCGGCCTTGCGGCGATCGGGCGTCAGAACATGGTGAAGCTCCGCGTCGAGACCGGTGAAGCGACCGCGCTCGTGCAGATCCGCTGGGAGCCGACGACGTCCGGCTGGCGCATTGCGGCGGCCGACGTCGTCGCAACCGAGCCGCTGTCGGCCTTGTCCTGAGCGTGTTTCGGACCGTTCTCGTCGCCAACCGTGGAGAGATCGCGCGGCGCATCGTGCGCGGATGCCGCGCGCTCGGGCTCCGCACAGTGGCGGTGTACTCCGAAGCGGATCGTGACGCGCCTCACGTCGGTCCGGCGCCCGCGCGCCAGTCGTACCTCGATCTCGAGCGCCTGCTCGCTGCCGCGCGCGAATCCGGCGCCGACGCCGTCCATCCCGGTTACGGCTTCTTGTCCGAGAACTGGCGCTTCGCGCAGGCCTGCGCCGACGCCGGACTGACGTTCATCGGTCCGTCCCCCGCGGCGATTCGCGCGATGGGGGACAAGACGGAGGCGCGCCGCCGCATGGCCGCCGCCGGCGTGCCGACCGTGCCGGGGAGCCCCGACGCGGTCGCCGACGTCGGTGACGCGGAGATCGTCGCGCGCGAGATCGGCTACCCGATCATCCTGAAGGCCGCTGCGGGCGGCGGCGGTATCGGCATGGCGCGCGTGGCGCGCGAGCAGGATCTGCCGACGGCGTTCGCGAGCGCCACGCGCCGCGCCGAATCCGCGTTCGGGCGGGCCGAGGTCTACATCGAGCGCTATCTCGAGGTTCCGCGCCACATCGAGGTGCAGGTGTTCGGCGATTCGAAGGGTACGGTCGTTCATCTGTTCGAGCGCGAATGCTCGATCCAGCGGCGGCACCAGAAGCTGGTGGAGGAGTCGCCCGCGCCGAATCTCGACACGCAGACGCGCCGCGACCTGACGCGGGCGGCCGTCGCCGGCGCCCGCGCCATCGGCTACGTCAATGCGGGCACGCTCGAATTCCTCGTGGACGCGCAGAGCCGCTTCTACTTTCTCGAGATGAACACGCGGCTGCAGGTGGAGCACCCGGTCACCGAGGAGGTCACCGGGATCGATCTCGTCGTGACGCAGCTCCGCGTCGCCGCCGGTGAGCCGCTGGCGTTCTCGCAGGAGACGGTCACGCGGAACGGTGCGGCGATCGAGGTGCGCGTGTACGCGGAGGACCCGGCGAAGAACTTCCTGCCGTCGCCGGGAACGATCACGCGGCTGACGCTGCCCGACGGCGACGGCATCCGTCTCGAGTGCGGCGTGGTGGAGGGCAGTGTCGTGTCCGTCCATTACGATCCGCTGCTGTTCAAGCTGGTCGCGCGCGGCGCCGACCGCGCGCAGGCCATCGACCGGCTGGCACGGGCACTGGATGCGTGTGTGGTCGAGGGCGTTAAGACGACACTGCCGTTGCTGCGGACGATCGCCGCGCATCCGGCGTTTCGCCTCGGACGCGTGCACACTCAGATGGTCGAACAAGGAGCGTTCCATGGCTGAGGAGATCCGCGCACACATCACGGGTGTCGTCTTTCAAATCACGGCGAAGGTCGGCGACCGGGTCGCCGCCGGCGATCCCGTGATCGTGCTCGAGTCGATGAAGATGGAGATCCCCGTGGAGGCGCCGCGCTCCGGCGCCGTGACCGAGATCCGGGTCGCCGAGGGGCAGACGGTGCAGGAGGGCGACACGGTGGCGGTGCTCGACTGATGAGCGCGGCGATGATCCGCGACCTTTACGACTACCATCGCTGGGCGAACCGGACGCTGTTCGATTTTGCGGCGGCGCTGGGCGACTCCTTGTGCGGCCGCGACGTCGGTCCGCAGTTCAGCCATTCGAAGGTGACGCGCATGTTCGGCCACCTCTACGGTGCGGACCTCATCTGGCTGCGCCGATGGAAGGGCACCTCGCCGACCGAGCAGCCGGGTGCCGAGTTCACGACGATGGCCGCGGTGCGCGGCGCCTGGGACCCGCTCGAGGCCGAGCAGAAGGCGTTCGTCGATGCGCTGGGCGATGCGGAGCTCGGCCGTGTCGTCGACTACAAGAACACGCAGGGCAAGGCATTTAGCGCGCCCCTGGGCCCGCTCCTGCAGCACGTCGTCAACCACGCGACGCACCACCGCAGCGAGATCGCGACGATGGTCACGATGCTGAGCGGCTCGCCGCCCGACACCGGCATCAATACCTGGATCGTTGCCCCCAAGCGCTCGACGCGCTGACACCGGCGGCGTCGTGGCGTCGATGAAAGACAAGGCGGACGAGCTCGCGGGGCGACGCGAGCAGGTGCTCCGCATGGGCGGCGCCGAGGCCGTCGCGCGACAGCACGCCGCCGGCAAGCTGACGGTGCGCGAGCGCATCGACCGTTTGTTCGACGCCGGCACATTTACCGAGATCGGCATTCACGCCACGCACGCGGGAATCGCTCCCGAGCTCGCCCACCGCTCGACGCCGGCGGACGGTGTCGTCACGGGTTTCGGCCGGATCGACGGACGGCTCGCCTCGCTGATCGCCTATGACTTCACGGTGATGGCCGGCTCGATGGGGCGCAACGCGGAGAGCAAATGCAATCGCGCGCGGGAGATTGCCTACACCAAGCGGATGCCGATGATCTGGCTCATCGATTCCGCGGGCGCGCGGATCCAGGAGGCGATCGGCTCGCGCTGGTTCGCGGGCTCGGGACTGCTCTTTCGCGAGCAGTCGATCATGTCGGGCATCGTCCCGCAGGTGGCCGCGATGATGGGGCCGGGTGCGGCGGGGACCGCGTACATTCCCGCGCTCGCCGACTTCGTGCCGATGGTGAAGGGGACGAGCAACATGGCGCTCGGCGGGCCGCCGCTCGTGAAGGCGGTGATCGGGGAGGAGATCAGCGCCGAGGAACTCGGCGGCTCGAAGGTGCACTGCGAGATCTCCGGCGTCGGCGATCTCGAGGTCGCGGACGACGAGGCGTGTCTGTCCGTCGTGAAGGAGTACCTGTCGTATTTCCCGTCGCACAACCAGGAGCCGCCGCCGGTGATCGCGAACGACGACCCGGTCGATCGTCGCGACGACGCGCTGCTCACGATGCTGCCCGACAACGCGCGTCGGGCGTACGACGTCAAGAAAGTCCTGCGTGCCGTCGTCGACCACGGCCGCCTGTTCGAACTCAAGCCTGCCTGGGCACGCAACATCGTCGTCGCCCTCGCCC
>Ga0310810_10001176_pt1 | contig 27041 bp, 21 predicted proteins | sample NCmetagenome_FD_207641 | JGI IMG/M metagenome (GOLD analysis project Ga0310810, IMG submission 207641) | Soil microbial communities from experimental microcosm in Duke University, North Carolina, United States - NC | ecosystem: Engineered > Artificial ecosystem > Soil microcosm > Unclassified ...
CATCTCGGATCATGCGGTCCGTTGGACCCATCTGGCTATCATGCGGCTAGCTGAACTGACGATCCTAGGCCGGGTGACCCTTTCCTGTCGTCTGAAGAGTCTCTGAATTGTTCGTCAGGATTCGGCCTGCGCTCTTCGGCACCGTAATCCGGAAGATGCTGCCTTGCGGGCCCGATTGCTCGAGCGTCAGGCGGCCGCCGAGAGCTTCTACCCCACCTTTGGCCAGGGACAACCCCAGTCCGGTTCCGACCGCTTCGTTCCCGTCGATACGGTAGAAACGGTCGAAGATGTGCTCTCGGGCTTCGGCTGGCACGCCGGGGCCGGAGTCGATGACGTCGACCACCGCCAGCGACGGTGTCTCGGTGAGGCGGATGCGCACGGATCCCGCCTGCGGCGTGAACTTGATGGCGTTATCTACGAGATTGATGAGCGCCTGGCGGAGAACCAGCCGATCCGCGCGGGCGCGCGGTGTGCCGATCTTCTCGATCGCCAGCGTCTGTCCTTTCTCCTCCGCGAGGACGCCGAGGTGCGACACCACGTCCTCGGCGAGGGTCTCGAAATCGACCGTGTCGAGCGAGAACGGCGCGTGCTGGATGCCGGCCCGCGATAGCGCCAACAGGCGATCGACGAGCTGCGACAGTCGATCGACTTCTTCCAGCATGCTGCCGATGATGCCGCGATACGACGCCTCAGTGCGGTGGCCGCGCAGTCCAACTTCGCCGACGCTGCGGATCGCGGTGAGCGGCGTTCGCAATTCGTGTGAGACATCCGCGGTGAAGTGCCGCATCTGGTCGAACGACGCTTCGAGGCGGCTCAGCGTCTCGTTGAACACCGAGGCCAACCGGCCCATCTCGTTCTCCGGGTTCGCGACCGGGAGCCGATCGCTCAAACGCTCGGCAGTGATGGTGCGCGCCCGATCGGTCATCTCCTCGATCGGCGCCAGCGCGCGACGCGCGAGCGCGTATCCACCGAGGCCCGCGATCACGACGCCAACGGGCAGCCCGAAGATCAGAATCAGTGAGAGCTCACGCAGCTCCGCGCGCATCGCGGCTTCCGACCGCGCCACCAGGATCGTCACCGGCCGGTCCACGATGTAGCTGCGGCGGCTGAGGACGCGAATCGGCACGCCGCTCGTCGGAATCGACTGAATCATGTCGGCGCCCATGAGAGCGAGCGTCTGGCTTTCGGGAATCGGCCGCCGGCGGGCCTCTTCGTTGCTCAGGAGGATCGTGGTGCCGTCAGCACTCCACACCTGCACCCACGGCGACTCCTCCTCGAGCAGCAAATCGATTTGCGGGAACGGCATGATCAGGCCGTCGGGCCCCTCGTCCACGGTGGCGGCCGCCCAATAGAAGTCGGCACGAAGCCGTTCGTCGAGCGACTCGGAAACGCTGCGGCTGACGAAGGTATAGACGCCGAAGACGTACACGCCGAGGACGACCATCATCGCGGCGACGTACCAGAGCGTCAGGCGCACCCGCACGCTGTGCGACCGCCACCATCGCCCGGCCTTGCGCGCCGACTGATCGATCACGGTTCGCCCTCTCGCAGCATGAACCCGACGCCACGCACGGTGTGGATCACCTTGACGGCGTGCTCGAGGTCCACCTTCCGGCGCAGACGCGCGATGTGCACATCGATCACGTTGTCGAGCGGGGTCGTGCGTGCCGTCTCTTTCCAGACGTCCCGCGCCAGCGTTTCCCGCGAGACGACCTGGCCCTGGTAGCGCATCAGGAATTCCAGCAGCTCGAATTCACGAACCGTGAGATCGACCGGACGTCCGCCGCGCAGCACCTTGCGCGTCACCAGATCCATCTCGAGGTCGCCCACCGCCAGCTTGGGCGCATCGGCGACACGGCCGCGCCGCACGAGCGCGCGGATGCGCGCGAGCAGCTCGGCGAAGGCAAACGGCTTCACGAGGTAATCGTCGGCGCCGGCATCCAGTCCGGTGACGCGGTCCTCGAGCGAATCGCGAGCCGTCAGCACGAGCACCGGCGTTTCCATCCGGCGCTGGCGCAACGCACGCAGGATCTCGAGACCGTCTCGACCGGGCAGCGTCAGATCCAGCAACACCACGTCGAAGATCTCCGTGTTGACACGAAAGAACGCCCCTTCGCCGGTTCGCTCGACGACGACTTCGTAGTGCTCATCTTCGAGGCCCTCGCGCAGCGCGTCGGCCACTTTCTGTTCGTCCTCAACGACGAGGATTCGCATTCGCCTCCGAAGGGGGCGAGCCGTCCCGCTCCCCATCTGAAATTCTCCGTCAGAATAGAAGCCGATGGATAGCGGCACCCCACCAGCGGACCTGCCCTTTTCGCTGCTCGAGACCATGCGTCTCGAACACGGCCGCCTCGAGCGCCTCGAGCGTCATCTCGCCCGAATGGCTGCCGCGGCGCGGGATTTCGGCTACATCTGGACCGAACCAGCCGTGCGGGACGCGTTGAGCTCCGTCGCCGCTGGCCATCCCACCGGATGTTGGCGCGTGCGCCTGCTGTTGTCGGCGTCCGGCCACCCGACCATCGAGTGCACGCCCCACGTGCACGACGCGCGAGTATGGCAGGTGGGCTTCGCCGAGCGGCCGATCGACGCACGCGACCCGTTCGTGCTCCACAAGACCACTCGCCGTCAGGTCTACGAAGCCGCCCGCCGAGCGCGGCCGGCGCTGGACGATGTCGTGCTGTGGAACGAGCGCGGTGAGGTCACCGAATCGACGATTGCGAATGTCGTCGCCGAGATCGATGGCGTGCGATACACACCGCCCGTTCATTGCGGTTTGCTCGCTGGCACCTTCCGCGCCGAACTCCTCGACGCGGGCACGATCATCGAACGCGTCTTGTCGAAGACCGACGTCAGGTCCGCGCCGCGTCTCTGGTTGATCAACAGCGTACGAGGATGGGTCGAGGCTCTGATATCGTTCCAGTATGATTGACTACGCGCAGATTGAGCGTCGGCTGACCGATGTCCTCCGGTTGTCTCGACGCCCCGTGGCCGTTGCGTTTCGCGACGCGCCACCGCCCGGCGTGATGACGCTCTCCGGCTCGCAGCCTTCCGGGTGCAGCTTCTGGCGTGTGGCCGCCGCGGGGCAGGTCTTCTACACCGTGCCGTCGGATCACTACAACTGCCCGATCGGCAGCTACACGCACAACATCGCGCTGCCGCCGGAACGGGAAGCGGAGCTCACAGGCACACTTGGACTGATGGTGGACGTCGGCTACATCAAGATGGAGGAAGTGCCCAGCGTCCCGCGCCTCGCGAGCACGCCAGCGGCGACGGTGTACGCGCCGCTGTCGCAGACGCCAGTCGATCCCGACGTCGTCATCGTCGCGGGCACGCCGCGCCATCTGATGCTGCTCCACGAGGCGGCCACCCGCGCGGCGAAGAACGTCCTGCCACTCCTCGGCCGCCCCACGTGCATGGCGATTCCGGCGGCACTCTCTGGCGGCGTGGCCTCGAGCCTGGGCTGCATCGGCAACCGCGTGTATACCGGCATCGGCGACGATCAGTTCTACACCGTTGTCTGCGGGTCCGATCTCGACGTGATCGTCAACGAGCTCGATACGATCGTGTCGGCCAACGCGCAGTTGGCTGAGTATCACCAGAGCCGTCGAGCGACTCTTGCGACTGCGTAGACTCGAGGTTTCGGAGAGAACGGATTAGCCACGGAGAAGCGGAGCAACGGAGGGCAACGCCGGTGACGCGCTCTGCGCGGAATGGATGGAGCGATACCTCAACCCACAAGCCGCCGGAGATCAAAAGCGGCTTGTGAGTTGGGATATCGCCCGATCCATCAGCCGCCCGAAGGGCGGCTTCACCGGCGTTGCCTCACGACGTACCATTTCGCTCGTCCTCCGTTGCTCCGCTTCTCCGTGGCGAACCGTTGCCTCCGTCTACTCCGCTAGCTCCAGCCGGTCGCCTGCAATCCATGGCCGGCGCTGCGCATGTTGAGGCGCGCGAGCAAATCGAGGTACCTCGAGTCCTCTCGCAACATGGCAAATCGTGGCTCGACGGCGACATGAGGCAACACCGGATCGCGATCGAGGCACGCACGCTCGAGCAGCGAGAACGCCTTCCCGAGATTGCCGAGACCGATGTAGGCGAGCGCCAGGTGATAGGCCGGAACGTGCCTCCTCTTTTCGAGCGCTTCGACACGAGCGATCGTGCGCCGCGCATCTTCAGTGGCTCCGGTCACGCCTTGCGCATGTGCGAGCCATGACAGGACGACGGGATCGGCCGCGCCGATGGCGGCGGCACCTTCGAGCGCAGCGAGCGCCTGGCTTGTGCGACCGACCTGCAGATACGATGCGCCGAGCAGACGACGAGCGGGGAGATACTCCGGATCGAGATCGATCGTGTTGCGACACCGCGTGATCGCCGAGTCGTAGTCGCCCGCGGCGTAGCGGGTCCACGCGGCGCTCGTGGCGTTCACCAGGCAGAACGGATCGATTTCGATCGCCCGATCCGACTCGCGGACCGCCTCTTCGTGGCGGCCAAACGTGGACAGGATGAAAGCCAGCGATCGCCGCGCGCCCTCGTAGCTCGGGTTGAGCGTGATCGCTTTCACCAGGCTCGACTCGGCTCCATTCCAGTCGTGATCGAGCATGCGTTGCACGTCGGCGAGCGCGAGATAGCCTTCCGCCTGATTGGGATCGAGCTCCAGCGCGCGGAGCGCCGATTGGCGCGCACGCTCGAGCGCGAGCCGCGGAACATCACGGTAATACTCGGCACGTGCCACCATCGCCCGCGCCATTGCCGCATGTGCCGCGGCGAACGTCGGCGCGATCTTCAGCCCCTCGCCGAAGAACACCAGCGCCTGATCGAGGCCCGAGTCTCCCGGCTTGTTCCAGTAGTAGCGTCCTTTCAGGTACGCCTGATAGGCATCGGCGTCCGGGGCGGGTGGACCAGGCGCGGGCGCCGGGGCCAGCTCCATCGCCAGTGACCGGGCGATTTGCGTCGCCACTTCCGTCTGCACCGAAAGGTAATCGGTCACCGGCCGTTCGTAGGTCTCCGACCACAGCTGCGTTTCCTCGCGGGTTTCGATGAGACGCGCGGTAATGCGCAGGCGCGCACCCTCGCGGCGGACGCTGCCTTCGAGCAGGTAGTCGGCGCGGAGCGCCTCACCCACCTCGCGCGCACGCTGCAGGCTGCCCTTGAACACCATCGACGACCATCGCGCGAGCACGCCCACGCGTCCGCGGCACAGCGTGCCGAGCTGCGCGATCATCTCCTCTGTCAGCCCGTCGCTGAAGTACTCCTGCGCGCTGTCGTCGCTCAGGTTGCTGAATGGCAGCACGGCAAGCCGAAGCCGCGGCGCCGGTGCCTCGGCCGCGGCAGCGGCAGCGAGGTCACCCGTGGTCACAGTCGCAATGAACCGATAGCCGCGGCGTGGGACGGTCTCCACGAATCGCGGATGATCCGCATCGTCGCCGAGCGCCGCGCGCAGCCGCTTGATCGCAGCGTTCAGGCTGTGCTCGAAATCGACGAACGTTCCCTCGGGCCACAACTGCCGCCTGAGATCGTCGCGTGTGATCACCTCACCCGGGTGCGCGAGCAGCAGACGAAGGATCTCGAACGGCTGGTCCTGCAGGCGCACACGACGCGTGCCGTCGCACAACTCGCGCGAGCCGCTGTCGAGCTCAAACGATCCAAATCGAAGATGCTCGTTGTGCATAGGACCTGGAAGATTCGTTATGCCGTACTCCGCCGCGATTGAGAAGGGCTGTGTGTCATGTCGGGCTGACAAGTTACCAACATGTCACCTCCGGTCACCCGCCAGTGCATTGAGGCACCTGCCGCCGGACCTCACAGTGAGCCTCGTGAGCACGCCGCTCACCCAGCCACAGGAGTCCGGCCATGTCCGCTCGTCATCTGCTGCCCGTTGTCGCCGTGATGGTGTTGCCGCTCCCGGCTCAGGCGGCCGAGACTCTCTGGACCGAAGTCGTTGTCCGCGTATACGACGCGACCGGGATGGCGGCGGCCGAGCGGCGCGGCGCGCTCGACGTCGCGGCCGCTCTCGTTTCGAGCGCGTCGATCGAGCTGATCTGGAAACCGTGCGACGGATCGGCAAAGAAAGGTGAGCGATGCTCGACGCCACTCGCCCCGGGGGAACTGACGGTGCGCATCGTCCGAGCCGGTTCACGTGAGGCGAACCGTGGCGACCTCCCGCTTGGCGACGCGATGGTCGACACGGCAAACGGCGCCGGCGTCCTGGCGACGATTTACATCGATCGCGTCAACGGGATCGCGGCGCAGACCGGCACCGATCGACAGACGCTGCTCGGCCGTGCTATCGCGCACGAGCTCGGCCATCTTCTGATGGCGACGAGCGCGCATGGCGCGCACGGCTTGATGCAACCGGTCTGGTCGAGATCCGACCTGCGGCGCGGCGCGAAGACCGACTGGAGCTTCTCGGCCGCGGAAATCGCAGAGATCAGAGCGCGGTTGCTCGCCCACGCGGGTATGCCTGCCTCGACTCTCGCGATGCCGTAGATGCCACCCATCACAGGCGGCAACCGTATGGCTACGAGCGCGCGACGGCGAGCACCGCAGCTCTTAGTGTGCCCACATCGACGTCGAAGATGCGCGCCTGGCCCGCCGCTCTTTTGCCGACCCCGGCGCCGCGCGATGATCGTCCGGCCACTTGAGCGGCCTCGTCGTGAGCAGCGGCTCGAGCTCTCGCGAAGGCGCATCGTATTCCGGCTGCTCGGTCTGCTGGCCAAGCACCTGGCGCGAGTGGAGCATCTCCTCGACCTTCCGGCTCGAGAGCGGCGGCGAGAAGAAGTAGCCTTGCGCGTGCCGGCATCCGAGCCGAGTGAGCTCCTGCGCCTGCAGCGCGCTCTCGACGCCCTCCGCCACAACGCCGGTGTTCAACGTGCGCGCCAGGGCCAGGATGCTCTCGACGATGGCCGGGCGCTCGGGGAGCAGGAGGCTCCGGATGAACGAGCGATCGATCTTGAGCGCGTCCACCGGAAGCTTGTGCAAGTGGCTCAACGACGAGTACCCGGTGCCGAAGTCATCGAGATAGACCTTGACGCCGAAGTCTCTCAGCTCGCGCAGACCCTCCGCAGCCAGATACGGACTCCCCATCAACGTCGTCTCGGTGATCTCGAGACGGAGGTCCGACGGTTTCATGCCGGCGTCCTGGACCACGCGCTTCACCAGGTCGAGGAAAGTCGGCTGCATGAGTTGTCGCGTCGAGACGTTGACCGTGATGCACTCGAGGCCGTAGTCGGGGAATCGCCGCTGCCAGCGCGCGAACGTGCGGCACGATTCCTGGAGCACCCAGGTGCCCAGCTCCTCGATGAGCCCGAGCTCCTCGGCCACCGGGATGAATTTCGCGGGCGATGTCGGCTGACCGTTGCGCGTCCACCGGACGAGCGCCTCGAAGCCCACGCAGAGCCCCGAGGTCAGCGACACGATCGGCTGATAGTGCACCTCGAAATCCTGACTCTTCACGGCGTGCCGTAGATCGTTTTCCAGCCCGAGCCGGTCGAGCGCCTTGGCATGCATCTCCGCGTCGAAGAGCTCGTGCCTCGCCTTGCCGCGCGCCTTTGCGTGATACATGGCTGTGTCGGCGTCGCGCATGATCTCTTCAGAGTTGTTGTACTGCGGTGCGCTGAACGCGATCCCGATGCTGGCGGAAGTGAACACTTCGCGGCCGCCGATCGAAAACGGCGCGCTCAACGCATCCTGAATGCGGAACGCGATCGCGTTGGCTTGCGTTTCGTCGTCGAGCCGGTTGAGGAGCACCGCGAACTCGTCGCCACCGAGGCGAGCGAGGGCATCCCCTTCGCGCAGACACGATTCGAGCCGGCGCGACACGGCGGTGAGCAATTCGTCGCCGACCATGTGGCCAAGGCTGTCGTTCACGACCTTGAAGCGGTCGAGATCCAGGTAGAGCGCCGCGAACCGGCGGTTATGGTCCTTCTTGAATTCGGCGAGCGACCGGCCGAGACCCTCGACAAGCACCGCCCGATTGCAGAGACCCGTGAGCGGGTCGCGGAGGTCGACACGGCGGAGCCATTCCTGCGCCGTCGCGCGCTCGGTCACGTCGGTGAGCGATCCCGCGATGCGAACGCAACGCCCGCGACGATCCCGTGCGGCCACGCCGCGACAGAGAAAGCGCTTGTAGCTGCCGTCTTCGTGACGAATGCGGTGCTCGTGCTGCAGTTGGTCTGACGTGCCGGAGAGATGTGCCTCGATCGCATGACGAAGCGCGGCGCTGTCGTCCTCGTGCACGCGATCGAACCAGTCTTCCGGACGCCCCGGACCGCCGCGCGCCGGCAATCCCAGCATCGCCCTCCATCGTGCCGAGAAGTGGATCTCCTTGCGGCGGATCTCCCACTCCCACAAACCGTCGTTGGCACCCGCCTCCATCAGCGCCACCCGCTCTCGACTTCGCCGCAGCGCGTGCTCGGCCAGCGACTGATTCGTCAGGTCGTGCCAGAGGACGGTCACGCTGTCGGCTTCGGGCAGGATCTTGAGACGCAGGACGCGCACACCGCTCGCGGTCCGGAGCATCAGCTCGGGCAGCATCCGCGCTCCGCCCTCGCTCACCGCCTCATCGACCGCGCGCTGGAAGTCCGTTTTGGCCAGCATCGGCACCGCGGCGTCGAGCGATCGACCGAGCGCCCGCTCGCGCGGACACTCCAGGATCTGCTGCAACGCGTCGTTCCACAGCACGACACAGCCTTCGGCGTCGATGACGCACATCCCCTGATCGATCGACTCGATGACCTGGCCATGACGACGCTCGCGCTCCAGACGATCGAGGTGGCTGAAGTAGGCGCGATAGACGAAGACCAGTGGCACGGCCGCCACCAGCAGGAGCTCCCACATCTCGTGATCGATCGCGGCGACGATCACCACAGCCGCTCCCGCGCCCAGAAGGTAGTCAGGGATGTGATGCAGTCCGTGTCGCAGCCACGAGAAGTCGACCGTCTCGCCCCTGAGGAGCGGCACCACGCCCTCGAGCGCCGCGTACATCACCACGCAGTACGCGATCGCCGCTGCGGCAATCGGTATTCCCTGCCACGGCCACTCGAAGGGGGCCCGCGTGCCGCCGAGTACACCGTGCAGGACGCCGGCGGTCTGCGTGGCGACGATAGCCGCGGCAAGGTCGATGACGACACGACACCGATCGAAGTCCACCAGGCCGCGCAGCACGACGCCGACCGACGCCACGATGGTCGCTGCCGCGGGGCCAGCCATGATCAGCGCGGCGAAGTTGATGACGAACGACAACGGCGTCGGACCGCTGACCGATGGCGACCGGCGCCGCTCCACGGCGACGTTGAACACCGTCGCCAGCATCAGGCCGGCGAATTCAACCGCGCGGACAGAGGGCGGCCGGCCCGCGAGCCCCAGGAGCACGGGGGCGCCAGCGGCGATCGCCATCGCGACGTAGACGCACGCCGCGCGTGAGGGCGCCCGCCCCCCGACCGGTCTCGACACGGAGTTCGACCAGGCAGTCACGCCCCTGGCGTGAGCAAGTCAAAGACCAGAGTGCCCGCCTGCGCGCCAAGTGACTGAACCGCAGTGTGTTGAACGGGATTTAGCGAGCGAAGAGGACGCAGTGCAGACTCGCACCGCGTTCCAGAATGAGCCAAGCGACGGCAACGCGTGCGTCAAAGCAGCACATGACGGACGCGCCGTGCGTGAGATCGATCTGCGCAGTTCGCTCTATTTCTGCGAGCCGCCAGCCGCCGCCTCCTCCGCGCGCGCAGCGCTGAGGATGTTCCGCATCGCGTAGTTGCCTTCGTGACAGGCGTACTCGAAGAGCGGCTGATGCGGATCCGCGGTCAGGGTCATCCCGAAGGTCCACGGTTTGGTCCAGGTCTCGGGGTCGTCCACCGTCATGGTCCAATCGATCCTGTCCGCCGCAACCGGCTTGAACCGCTCGACGAGTTTCATCTTCGACGATCCGTTGCGATAGGCCGAGCGCGGATCGAAGTTGATGGTCTCGACCACGAGCGTATCGCCTTCGAAATGTCCGCGCGCCTCGCCCATATGCGACATCAGGCCGGTGCGTGGAGTCGACGTGAGCGGGATGATGCGTGTCTCGTGCACCATCTCGTAGCGGATCGCCACCATGCCCGGTGCCTGCGTGATGTCGTACGCGTTGCCGTAGATGGCCGGCATCATCGATCCGGGAAGCCCGCGGGTGATGCAGCGATCGTAGAGGCTGCGATCGAGCCACGAGTCGGCACGACCGCCTTCACCGGCTCCGCCGGCGCGTCCCCCGCGGCCCCCGGCGCGCCCGCCGAGACGCGCGATTGCCGCCGGCGTCTGCTGTGGGATACGGCCGTCAGGCGGATCGGTCACCATCCACGCGCGGCTGTTCTTCGCGCCGTAGTGCTCGTACCAATGCACGGGACCGGCGCCGGTCTCGCGGCCGCCGATGGCCGCTGCGCCGCGCTGCCGCGCCTCGTCGCGCTCCTTGTCCAGTTCCGCGAGCTCGGAGTCGTCCACCTTTTCGAGCTGTTTGCCGGCGAGCGCATCCGGGCGTTCGAACGGAATGCCGTTCTCGTTGACGTTGGTCCAACCGCCCTGCAGATCCGGGTCGCCCCACGGTGTCTTGGGTACCGCGTACGGCTTGGCCGTCGCTGCGCGCGCGGCAGCGCCGCCGTTCGAGCCCTGCGTATTCACGCTCGCCGTTGTCCCGGCTACGACAGCCGCCACCACGACGCCGACCGCGATTCCAAGCCTGGCCATAGACACGACCTCCAACGACGAAGTGTACACCCGGGGCACTCGTCGGTGCGATTACCGATGCTGGTCGGTGCGATGTGAAATCGCACCAACGAGCGTCAGACGAATTGCACCGAAAATTGACCGAATTTACGTCGTCGCCTTGCCGCGTCGCAACTCGTCGGTGAGGATGATCGCTTCGGCGATCTCCTTCTTCGTCTTCCGCCGCTGCCGGCTCTGTCGCTGGATGGTGAGATAGGCCTCTTCTTCGGTCAGTGCGAGGTCACGCTGCAGGATACCTTTCGCGCGATCGAGCACCTTCCTCGTCTCCAGCCGCTCGGAGAGCTGCGAGTTCTCCACCTCCAGGCGGGCCGTTTCGATTTCAGCGCCGACCAGGAATCCGATCGTGGAGATGAGCTGAATCTCCCGCTGGGTGTGGTTGTGCGGCCGGCGGTCCTGCAGGTTGATGACGCCGACGAGCTTGCCGCGCGAGAGCACAGGCACCGAGAGAAACGCCTCGTAGCGATCCTCGGGGAGCTCGTTGAACGTCTGAAAGCGCGGATCGTCGAAGGCGTGGCTGCCCACCGCAACCGGCGTGCGATGCTCGGCGACCCAGCCGGTGATGCCCTGACCGACGCGCATCTTCAAGCGGTCGACGACGTCGGGGTGCGGCGTCTTCGAGGCGCGCAGCACGAGCTCGTCGTCGTCGAGCACGTACACGAAGCACGAGTCGCACTGGACGATGGTCGAGACGAAATCGACGACACGTGACAGCACGGCGTGCAGCGGATCGGCGGCCGCGATGCGGCTGCCGATCTCGTGCAGCAGATCGATGTCGGAACGTTCGCCCGTGTCAAACAGGGGCTCGGAGGACTCGGACGGTAAAGCGGTGTTGGCCTGCATGGTCGTTACCCGGATCGAATGGATCGACGATACACACCATCTGGCCACGCGGCAAGGGGGTGCGGTGCGACGTTTGTGTAGGATCAGTCCACGGATGAGACAGTATTGAATGACTTGCCCACTTAGGCGACTCCCTCATCGTCCAGACTCAGACGCGCACGGTAGGAATACACGCCCGCGCGCTGTGCAGCCGCCAGCTCCCAGCGCTGCGTCCAGCGGGTCCCGAGTTCGAGCAGCATGACGGTCCCGCACAGGAACGCCGCCGCGCAACCGTAGAGCCCTCCGGAGTACGAGCCGGTCACGTCGCGCACCACGCCCAGGAGCGAGGGCAGAAAGAAGCCGCCCAGCCCGCCGGCCGCGCCCACCACTCCCGTGACGAGACCGATTCGCTGGGGAAACCTCTGTGGCACCAACTGGAAGACGGCGCCATTGCCCATACCGAGCATGGCCATGCCGACGAACAACAGCGCCACCGCCGCCCGCACCGGCGGCATCGTCCCGACCAACGTCACGCAGACGGCAAATCCCGCCAGCAGGATCACGAGCACGCGATATCCGCCCACGCGGTCCGACAGCCAGCCACCGAACGGGCGAAGCAGGCTCCCCGCGACGACAACCATCGTCGTGAGATCGCCGGCGTCCACTCGCGACACGTGATAACCCTCGTAAAAGAACGTCGTCAGGAAGCTGGCAAAGCCGACGAAGCCGCCGAAGGTCAGGGCGTAGAGCAGCGAGAGCGAGAGCGTATCGGGTTCCCGTATGACAGCAGCGTAGTCCGCCACTGTCGCGGGCGTCTGACGGCTCGGGCTCTCGCGTGCGACGAGCGCGAAGACCAGCAGCACCACGGCCATCGGTACCATCGCGATCCCGAATGTGGATGACCATCCAAAGTGCTCCGCCAGGCGAGGCGCAAAGAGCGTGGCGAGGAGCGTTCCCGAGTTTCCGGCACCGGCAATGCCCATGGCCAGACCCTGATACTCCGGCGGATACCATCGGCTCGCGAGTGGGAGCGCCACGGCGAAGCTGGCGCCCGCGATCCCCAGGAAGAAGCCGAGCACGTAGAAGTGCAGCGTCGTGTGCGCGAACTGCCACCCCGCGCCAAGCGTGAGGAGCGTGAGCGCGAGGCCAATCAGGCCCGTTCGCCGGCCACCGATGCGCTCGCCCAGCATGCCGAGCAGCGGTCGAAACAGCGAGCCGCCGAGGAGTGGAATGGCGGTGATGAGCCCCTGCTGCGTTGCCGAGAGCCCGAGGTCCGAGCGCAGGAACGGCGCGAGCGGACCGAGCAGGACCCACGCCATGAAGCTGACGTCGAAGTAGAGCAGCGCCGCGACGAGCGTCGGCGTGTGTCCGGCGCGGAGGAATCCCTTCATGCGACCTGCTCCTCCACGAACGCCGCCACTGGCACCGCCACGACGATCACACCGTCGTGCACCCGGACCGGGTATGTCTCCACGCATCGCTCCTTTTCACTGGCCGGACGCTCGACCGAGCCGTCCGCGAGGTTGACCTTCCATGCGTGCAAGGGGCAGACGACGGAGTGGCCGGTGACGATCCCGTCGCACAGCGGTCCGCCCTTGTGCGGGCATGTGTTGCTCGTGGCGAGCACGCGATCGCCAAGATTGAAGATGGCGATCGTGCGGTCGCCAATCTGCACCGCCCGTCCTTCACGCGCCGGGATGTTCGACAGCTCCGTCACCTGTATCCAGCGCGCCTCGTTCATACGAGCACCTTCTCCTTCACCGTGATGGGCACGAACTGCGTCGGGTTGCGTGGGGACTGACCCTCTTTCCACGCGTCGTAGGAGCGGGCCTTCGATTTGGCGAGCCGATCGAGCAGCCCCGCCTTCACCGTGTCGGTGGCATAGACGGTTTCCTTGCGCACCTTCTCGATCCCGAGGCGCTCGACGAAGTCGTAGGTGCGTTCGAGGTAGTTGGCGTTCTCGCGGTAGTACTGGAAGAACAGCTCCGACGCTTCGAGTGCCTGCTCGGTGGTCTCGACGGTCGTCAACAGGTCGGCCTTCCGTACGCTCTTCCCTGCGGCGCCTCCCACAACAACCTGCCAGCCGCCTTCGACGCCGATGAGCCCGATGTCCTTCACCGTCGCTTCTGCGCAATTGCGCGGGCAACCGACGGCAGCCATCTTCACTTTGTGCGGGGTAAAGAGCTGCTCGAAGCGGCGCTCCATCTCGATGCCGGCCGCCGTCGAGTTCTGCGTCCCGAAGCGGCAGAACTCGGTGCCGACACACGTCTTCACCATGCGCACGCCTTTCGTGTACGCCTGGCCCGATGGCATGCCGAGATCGGCCCAGACCTTCGGGAGATCCGACTTCTTGATCCCCAGCAGATCGATGCGCTGACTCCCCGTGACCTTGACCATGGGAACCTGGTACTTGTCGGCGACGTCGGCGATCCGTCTGAGCTCGTCGGGCGTCGTCACGCCGCCTCGCATGCGCGGGATCACGGAGAAGGTTCCGTCCTTCTGGATGTTGGCGTGCACCCGATCGTTGATGTAGCGCGCCGATCGGTCCTCGTCGTGGTCGCCACACCACAGCATGTCGAGCATGTAGCTCAATGCCGGTTTGCAAATCTCGCAGCCGACCCCGTTGCCGTAGATCTCGAGCACGTCCTGCACCGAGCGCAGCTTCTGGCTGCGCAGGATGTCGCGCAGCCGGTCTTCCGCAAACGGGACGCACGCGCAGATCGTCTTCTTCTTCTCGTCTTCGAAATCGGGCGCGACCGCGCGCAGCAGGTCCTGGCAGAGCGACGTGCAGCTTCCGCAACCGGTGCACGCTCGCGTCGCCTCCTTCAACTGCGAGAGCGTGTTCACCCCGCGTTCGTGAATCGCATGGATGATGGTGCCCTTGGTCACGCCGACGCATCCGCAGACCGTCGCGCTGTCGGCCATCTCGGCGACGTCCAGACCGACATCCGCCGCAGGCGGAGGAAACAGCAGATGACGCCGCCGCTCTGTGAGATCGGCATCGGTCCGGAGCCACTCCATATAGCGATGGCTGTCGGCGGTATCGCCAACCAGGATGACGCCGGCCAGCTTGCCGTTGCGGAGCGCGACCTTCTTGTAGATACCGAGTGAGGGATCCTCGTAGCGCACAGCCTCGGCGCCCTCGTCCTCGATGTTCCCAGCCGAGAACATCTCGACGCCGACGATCTTGAGCTTGGCCGCCTGCACGGTGCCCTCGTAGGCCGGACCGCGGCGGCCGGTCATCGTCGCCGCGAGCACCTTGCCCTGATCGAAGAGCGGCGCCACGAGCCCGTAGCAGACACCGCGATGCTCCACGCATTCGCCGACCGCGAAGATGTCGGGATTCGACGTCTCCATGTGGTCGTTCACGACGATCCCGCGCTTGACCTCGATGCCGGCCTTGCGCGCGAGGTCGACGTTCGGGCGAATGCCGGCCGCCACGACCACGAGGTCGCAGTCGAGAGACTCGTCGCCAGTGAACTCGACGCCTTCGACCCGTCCTTTGCCGCGAATCGCCGTCGTGCTCTTTCCCAGCACGACGCGGATGCCGAGCTCCTTCATCTTCGCCATCAGGAATCGTCCGCCCGGCGGATCGAGCTGCCGTTCCATCAGCGTCGCCATCAGATGCACGACGGTGACCTGACATCCGTGCATCTGGAGCCCGCGCGCCGCTTCGAGTCCGAGCAGCCCGCCGCCGATCACGACCGCTCGCGTCTCGGGTCCGGCGCGCTGCAACAGCGCGCGCGTGTCATCGAGCGTGCGGAAGGTGAAGACGCCGTCTTTGTCGAGCCCTTTGATCGGCGGCATCCATGCCGTGCTGCCGGTCGCGAGGAGCAGCGTGTCGTAGGGCGTCACGCTCCCGTCGTCGCCGGTGACGGTCTTTCTCGCGGAGTCGACATCGACGATGCGGACGCCGACACGCAGGTCGATCTCGTTCGTGCGATACCACTCGCGGGAGTTGATGACGATGTCGTCGGCGCTCTTCTCGCCGGCGAGCACCGACGACAACATGATCCGGTTGTAGTTGACGTGCGTCTCGTCGCCGAACACCGTGACGTGAAACATCTGCCCGTACTTGAGGATCTGCTCGACGCAGGCCATCCCGGCCATGCCGTTGCCAACGACGACAAGACGCTTCATCGCACGCCTCTCATCCCGGCACTCGGCACTCGGGCGCCGGTGTTCGCGGCGTCCACGTTGGTCTTGGAGCCACGAGGCAGGATCGGAATCGTCGAGCCGCGCCAGGAACGGATCAACGACAGGCTGTTCCTCACGACCGGCCGATCCCAGATGCCCTCCTCCGCGGATGCTGCTTCGATCCGCACCGCCGACTGCTTGTAGTTGGGCTCGCGCGAGATCGGATCGAACGCGCTCTGGGTGACCTGATTGGCATTGGCCTCGAAGTAGTGAAACGGGGCGAACAGTTGGCCTTGCGCCACCGTCTCGGTCACACGAAGCTCCACGTTCCGCACGCGGCCGCGTCGCGAGACGATGTCCACGCGCGCCTGGGGTTTCAAGCGCAGCGTGCGCGCATCGGCTGGGTTCATCTCGACCCACGCGTTCGGAGACAGGCGCTCGAGGATCGGCACCTTCGCCGTCTTCGTGCGCGTGTGCCAGTGCTCGACGGTCCGGCCGGTGTTGAGGACGAACGGAAAGTCGGTGTTGGGCTGCTCGGGGAACGGTTCCCACGTGCACGGAATCAGGCGGGCACGCCCGTCGTCGGTCTGAAACGTCCCGTCCGCGTAGAGCCGCCTCGCCAGACCGTCATGCGGCACGCCCGCCGGCAGCGGCCACTGGAGTCCCCCGTGCTGTTCGATCGTCTTGTAGGTCATTCCCGAGTAGTCGCAGAGACGGCCCGCAGAGACTCGCTTCCACTCCTCGAATGCATCGGCCGGTGTGGACCAGCCGGCGAAGATTTCGTCGCGCACGCCGAGCGCGTCGGCCACGCTCAAGAAGATGTCGAAGTCGGAGCGCGCCTCGGCCGGTGGCGGCACGGCGCGGTTCACTTTGCTGACGCGCCGTTCCGAGTTGGTGTACGTGCCTTCCTTCTCGCCCCACATCGCCGCCGGCAGCATGAGATGCGCGTACTCGGAGGTCGGTGTCGGGTGATACCCGTCCTGGACGACGAGGAACTCGAGGCCTTCGAGCGCCTGGCGCAGCGTGCCGAAGTTGGGAAACGACACGACCGGATTGGTCGCGATGATCCAGAGCGCGCGAATCCGGCGATCGAGCGCAGCTTCGATGATGTCGGGGTAGGCGAGGCCGCGGGCTGACGGAATACGGTCCTCGGACACGTTCCATAGCCCCGCCAGCTCCTGTCGATCGGCAGCGTTCTCGAACTTGCGATAGCCCGGCAGACTGGACGCGAAGCCGGCCTCGCGCGTGCCCATCGCGTTGCACTGGCCGGTGATCGAGAACGGCGCCGCGCCCGCGCGGCCGATATTGCCGGTGATGAGCGCGAGGTTGTTAATCGCGTTGACCGTCTCGGTGCCCTTCGTGCTGTGGTTGACGCCCATCGTCCACCCGATGAACGCGGCGCGCGCATGCGCGTAGGTCCAGGCCGTCCGGCAAATGAGCTCGGCCGAGAGTCCCGTGATCTCCGCGACGCGCTCCGGGGTGTAGGCACGGACCGACTCGCGCAACTCCTCGAAGCCGCTGGTGTGACTCTCGACGTAGTCGTGATCGACGAGGTCGTTTTCGATGATGAAGTGAATGAACCCGTTGATCAGCGCGAGATCCGATCGTGGCTTCAGCGGCAGGTGGAGGTCGGCCAGCATCGCCGTCTTCGTCACGCGCGGGTCGACGACGATGATCGTGGTATTGGGATTCGAGCGGAGGCGCCAGCAGAGAATCGGATGGTTTTCCGCGACGTTGGCGCCAATGAGCACGATCACATCGGCCTGCTCGAGATCCTCGTACGCTCCCGGCGGTCCGTCGCTCCCGAACGAGCGTTTGTAGCCGGCGACGGCCGTGGACATGCACAGCGTCGTATTGCCGTCGATGTTGGGAGTACCGATGCCCAGTTGCACGAGCTTGCCGAGCGCGTAGAACTCCTCGGTCACGAGCTGGCCGGTGCTGATCACGCCAACCGCGCCAGCGCCGTGTCGCGACTGAATGTCGCGAAACCGCGTCGCCATCGCCGTCAGCGCCTCGTGCCAGCCGACGCGACCGAGCTCGCCGTTCTTGCGCAGGAGCGGATAGCGGGCGCGATTGTCCGCAGCGATGGTGTGGTGCTCGGACAGTCCCTTGGGGCAGAGCATGCCGCGGTTGACCGGGTGGTCGGGATTGCCGCGCACGGAGACGGCGCGCCCGCCTTTCACACCGATGAACATGCCGCATCCCACCGAGCAGTACCCGCACGTCGTCGCCACCCACTTGTCGGGCACGCGCTGCGATGAGACGTACCCGGCCACAGGGTCGACGGCGTAGGAATAGCGGTCGGCTCGAGTGTCAAGCCCGAGGAGTCGCTTCAGGTTCATGTGGCCTCACTTGCGGATGCGATGTAGGGGGCGGCCAGGTGCTTGGGAACGACGCTGACAAAGAAGAGATATCGCCCGACGATCTCGCCGGCGATGGCCAGTAACAGCGCGGCGAAGAGGACGGAGTGTCCGGCACCGGCCAGCGAAGCCGCGCCAGTGGCGAAGGCGACAGCCGGACCTGGACCTGCCAGAAGCGGCAGCACGATCGCACCGAGTCCCAAAAGAAGCCCGCGCAACAGGAGACGCCCCTTCAGCACCGTGGACAGCAGACGCGCCGTGCCACGCAGTTCGAGGCTGTCGGACGAAATGCAGCGGAACAGCCTCAGGGCGAGCAAGATGAATTGCGATGTCGCCATCGCTGCCGCCCCGATGGCGAGCCAGCGAAGGTTGCCGCCGCCCACGACGGCAGCAAAGAGAGGACCGAGGAGCGCCGCAGTCAAATTGAACTGGAGAAGCGTGTACGGCGTATTCCACGCCGGCCGCGACGGCACACGGTAGATGCACGCGCTCGCCGTGACGCCCGCAATCCCAATCGCGACCGTGAGCGCGCCGACGTAACTTCCTCCGGGAACGCCGAACCAGAGCATCGCGGCATACACACCCGCGACCATGGAAAAGGCAGAGAACAGCAGCACCTCACGGCTCAACCACGAGCGCCGCCACATGCGGATCGCGCGGTAGGCATGAATGGGCCGGCCGAGGTGCAACGTCGATGCAGACAGCGCGAGTCCGCCAACCAGGAGCGACGCAATGGCGGCAGCACCGAGATTTGCCGCGGCGCCAAACACCTGCGAGAGCCAGATGGTGGAGAACGCACCAACGGCCAACTGCGTGAGCACGGTCATGATCACGAGCGGCCAGTGCGGGTGCTCGGGCACGACGTTGGTCATATCCACCGGTGTCGCATTCGGCGGCAGCGACTCCGGCAGCGTCACGCGCGTTGTCGACAGGCTCTGGTCACCTGCTGGCAGTCCGGCCTTCGACGGGCTGGCGTCGATCGACGCTCTCCAGGCGGCCACGTTCACGACTTCGATCGCAATCGCACCCTCGGGACACGCGCTCACGCACGCGGGAGTCTGCCCCTGCGACAGACGGCCGTGACACATGTCGCATTTGCCGACCACGCCACGCTCGGCGTTGTATTGCGGGACGCCATACGAGCAGTTCCAGGTGCAGTACTGACAGCCGATGCAGGCGTCGGCGCTGTGGCGCACGATGCCGGTGGCGGGATCTTTCGTGTACGCGTCAACCGGACAACCCTGAAGGCACGTCGGCTCGAGGCAGTGGTTGCACCCCATGGAGAGGTACGACCGCGAGGTGATCGGAAACCAGCCGCCCTCGATCTCGCGCACGCGCCGCCAGTTGATCGACGCGGGGTTGCCGTTCTGCTCGTTGCAAGCCACGACACAGCACTTGCAGCCGATGCACTTGCCCATGTCGACGTGAAATCGGTACTGCTCGCCAGGGCCGGGCGCACGCTGCGGCATGCGCGCCTGCTGTGCCGGCGCGACGGGGCCTCGCAGCGCGCGAGTGTCGGGCTCGCTCACGAGAGGCAGCAGCCGGCTTCCACGCTTGGTCAGCGCGAAAGTCACGCCGTCTTCTTTCACACGCGTCAGCAGCGGCAGCGTCGACATCCAGGCGGCTCCCCACGATCTCGAATGCAACGTTCGCAAACGCTGGCTCTCGGCCTCAGCGTCGACACGAAGGCTCGTCCTGGAGCGGAAAGCGATCAGGTCCGGCTCGAGCCGGACGCTAGCGGCGCGTGCAGATCACTCGTTCTCACCTGGAACGAGCGCAGCGCCTGATGACGGGGCCAGCGGTGCTGGCAAGGAGATGCGCGCAGCCGGGCGCGCAGCCATTTCGAAGATACACGTCGAACACCGTCTCCACAAGGGGGCGGGAGGCGACGTCGATGTTGCCTCACGCACCGAAACATACATTCGTGTACAAACGGCGCGCTTCGCCGTAACGAGTTGATTCAACGGGCATTGATGCCGTTTCACGGAGAGGATCAGACGCGGCGAGCCCGACGTTGTTGCAGCGAAGCCGCTATGCGGTGCCATTCGGGGCCGTGCTTCACAGCGAAGAAGCAGTGCCTACGCGAATGTCTGAACGACGTCGTCGTACAACAGACTTGTGGGGCGCAGTTTCGAGTTCAACATCCGATACTCCGTCGCGTGCGCGCGCGGTAGTAAAGAAACCATCCCACCTGCTCGCGTGGTTGCACGCGACGGAACGCGACTTGCTCTCGACGCGACGCGACGGCTCAGACGCCCTCGGCGGGACAGGCCACGTCGCCTCCCTTGGTGATTCACCGAATCGACTTCGTCAGGGAGCGTGCGCGTGATCCGTTCTTTCGTCGTGTCCGGCTTCAGCCGGATTCGCATCGTAACGTCCGGCCTTAGCCGGCTCCACACCGTAGCGTCCGGCGTCAGCCGGACCGTACTAGTCGTAACGCTCGTCATGGCCACGTCAACGATGGCCTCGGCGCAGAGCGCGTTGCCAACCGAACCCCCTGCCCCACCACAGGCGAGCCAGACACCGCCGCCAGTGACACAGACGGCGCCACCGCGCGCATCACCGCCACCGATGTTCAATCGCGCCAACGAAATCATGCCGTCGTGGCTGCGGGTGCGCGGCGAGTTCCGCGAACGATTCGAAGGCTTCAACAACAGCAACTTCATCGAAGGCCGTGACGACGCCTACGCGCTGAGTCGCTTTCGTTTCAACGTCGCGGTGACAGCCAACAAGCATCTCGCGTTTCAGGCGAACCTGCAGGACGCGCGCGTGGCGGACAAGGAAGTCGGGCCAACAACGGCGCCCTTCCGCGGGCCATTCGATCTCCGCACCGCGTTTGCCGACGTTGGCGATGCCAAAGCGCCGGTGGCGTTGCGCATCGGACGCCAGGAGATCGTGTTCGGCGAGTCGCGGCTCCTCGGTTCGCTCCCATGGGTGAACACCGGCCGCAGCTGGGACGCCGCGCGCGTGATTCTCCGCACGTCGATGTTCCAGGTTGACGTGTTCGGCGCGTCGCTGGTGCGCAGCCTGCCCGACGAATTCGACAAGAGCGGAAACGGCAACCGACTCGCGGGCGCGTACGCGACCTCGACCACGCTGCTGCCGCACACCACGGTCGAACCGTATGTGTTCTGGCGGCGCGACATCAATCTGCGCAGCGAGCTCGGCACGCTCGGCACGCTCTCCCAGACGACCGTCGGCACACGCGTCGCGGGACAGTTGCCGGCCCGGTTGGACTACGGCGTGGAGATGGCGCTGCAGCGCGGCGGCCTCGACGCGGACTCAGTCAACGCCTGGGCCGGGCACTGGCAACTGCGCGAATCCTTCTCCGGTTGGGCAGCGCCAAAGGCCACCTCCGAATACAACTACGCGACGGGCGATCGTGCCGCGAACGACGGCCGGCGGCAGACCTTCGATCAGCTCTACCCCACCGGACACGACAAGCTCGGTCTCGCCGACCAGATCGGCTGGCGCAACATCCATCACATTCGCGAGGGTGTCGAGATCACCCCGTTCAAGGCGACTCCCATCTCGCTCAACTACCACTCGTGGTGGCTGGCTAGCGCCACCGACGGCCTCTATGCGGCAAGCGGCGCGTTGCTCGTACCGCGCGTCGTTGGCGGCGCGGCGAATACCCATGTCGGCCAGGAGCTCGACCTGCAGGTGTCGCACCCGATCACGCCGCAACTGCAGCTCGCCGCCGGCTACGCCTACATGTTCAGCGGCGCATTCCTGAAAGAAGCGACACCAGGGGCCTCCTACAGCTACCCCTACGTGATGGCCACGTACGTCTTTCTCGCGGAGAAGTAGATGACCGAAGGGCAAAAGGCAAAAGGCAAAGGGCAAAGGTCAGGGCAAAGGTCTCAAGTACAAGGTACACAGGGCCAGGGACAAGGTGAGAGTTCGCGTCGGGTATTCATCAAGACCGCGACCGCGACTGCCACGGGCGCCCTGCTCTCGGGACTTCCCGCGGGATGGGTGGGAGGCGTGTACGCGAGCGACGCCCCGGAGACGTCGTCGATCCGCTTCGGCATCATCGCGCTGACCGACTGCGCGCCGATCGTGATGGCGCATGAGTTGGGCTACTTCAAGAAGTTCGGGATCGACTCGGTCGTCTCGAAGGAAGCGTCGTGGGCCGTCATCCGCGACAAGCTCTCAATCGGGGAAAACCAGGCGACGCACATGCTCATCGGCATGCCGCTCGCATCGACCATGGGCCTGGCGGGGTCGCCGGTGAAGCCGATGATCGTGCCCTGGCTGCTCAATCGCAACGGCCAGGCGATCACGCTGAACAACAAGTTGAAACAGGCCGGCGTCAAGAAGCCGCAGGACGTCAAGCCGCTCGTCGAGAAAGCCAAGGCAGGGGGCGAGCCGCTCACCTTCGCGATGACGTTTCCCACCGGCACCCACGCCATGTGGATGCGCTATTGGCTCGCCGCCGGCGGCGTGCACCCGGACAAAGACGTCAGCCTCATCACGATCCCGCCGCCACAGATGGTGGCGAACATGAAGGTCAACAAGATGGACGGCTTCTGCGTGGGCGAGCCGTGGAACAACCGCGCCATCGAAGACGGCATCGGCTTCACGGTAACGACGACACAGCAGATGTGGAAGGACCATCCGGAAAAGGTGTGCGCCTTCACAGAAGAGTTCGCTGCGAAGAATCCACGGACCGTCAAGGCGATCCTCAAAGCCCTCCATCTCGCGAGCGTGGATCTGGACAAGATGGAGAACCGTCCGAAGTTCGCCGAGGTGATCGCGCGCCCCGCGTACATCAACTGCCCGCCCGCGATCATCCTCGAGCGGCTGTTGGGCAAATACGAGTACGGCGACGGACGCGTCGAGCAGGATCCCTTCTACATGATCTACTCGAGCCGGAACACCAATTACCCGCATCAGATCTACGCGAAATGGTGGCTGACGCAATTCCGGCGCTGGGGGATGACCAAGGGCGCGCCCGACTACGCCGGCATCCCGAAGCGCGTCTTACGCCCGGACATCTATCTCGACGCGATGAAGGAGTTGGGCGTGACCGTGAAGGTGACCGAAGAGCAGTCGATCACGCTCTTCGACGGTGTCTTCGACGGCAAGGACCCGGATAAGTACGCGCGCTCGTTCGCGATCAACAGTCTCGCTGGCTGACATGACCAAACGCATTCTCAATCTCCTGTTGCCTCTGTGCGGCATCGCGCTCGCCCTTGTCGCCTGGTGGGCGGCGAGCCGTGCCGTTCCGGATCTGCCGTCTCCCGCGCGCACCTGGGAAGAGAGCAAGCTGTACATCGTCGAACCACTGACCAAGCGAGGCGAGACCGACCAGGGGATTCTGCTGCTCGCCTACTACAGCCTGGTGCGCGTGGCGCAAGGCTTCCTGCTCGGCATCGCGATCGCGACGCCCATCGGCTTCCTGTTGGGAGTGTCGTCCACGCTGACCAGGATGTTCGATCCGCTCATGCAGGTGCTGCGGCCGATCTCGCCGCTCGCCTGGCTGCCGCTGGGGCTCGTGCTCTTTCAGAAGTCGGAGCCGGCAGCGCTCTTCGCGATCGCTGTCTGTTCGATGTGGCCGACGGTGATCAACACGATGCTCGGCGTGCGCGCCATCCCGCAGGACTATTGGAACGTCGCGCGCGTGCTGCGTCTGTCCAGGGTGACGACGTTCACAAAGATCATCGTCCCGGCCACGCTGCCCTACATGTTCACCGGGTATCGCCTCAGCCTCGGGATCGCCTGGCTGGTGATCGTCGCCAGCGAGATGCTGACCGGCACGCCGGGGGTCGGAGGATTTCTCTGGCAGGAATACAACAGCCTGGTCTACGCGCACATCCTCCTCGCCATCATCACGATCGGCGTCGTCGGCTTCGCGCTCGATCGGCTGATGGGATTCGCGGAAGCAAAGTTGCGCGCCGTGTAAGCGGATGTCGGCGGGTCGATTGCACACGGGAGACCTTATTGGCGTTCATCGAAGTGCGCGGAGTTCACAAGTCGTTCGCCACGAACGCGCCCGTCCGGCACGTCTTGCGTGACGTCTCGCTCGATGTCGAGCGCGGCGAGTTCGTGTCGGTCGTCGGGGCGATGGGGAGCGGCAAATCCACCTTGCTCAGCCTGCTCGCCGGCCTGACGATGCCGGATCGCGGGACGATTGCGATTGGCGGCGAACCGGTCACCGGCGTCCACCGCCACGCCGCGTTCGTCTTCCAGAACTACTCCCTGCTGCCCTGGTTCACGGCGCTCGAGAACGTCCGGCTGGCGGTGGAAGCCGCCTTCCCGGCACTGACCGGCCACGAGCAGCGGGCGCGCGCGCGCGACGCGCTCGCCAAAGTCGGCCTTGGGAACGCGCTGCACCGGCGCCCTCGCCAGTTGTCGGGCGGCATGCGCCAGCGCGTGGCGATCGCACGCGCGGTCGCCACCGAGCCGCAGGTCTTGTTCCTCGACGATCCGTTTGGAGCGCTCGATGCACTGACTCGCGAAACGCTTCAGCAAGAGCTCGCCGGACTTGGCGCGACAACGGATCGTCCGGTGACAACGGTGATGATCACGAACAGCGTCGAGGAGGCGATCCTGCTGTCCGATCGGATCGTGCCGATCATGGCCGGCCCTTCGCTCGATGCGCGGGGCGCCGCGAACAGGGCCGAACGGGCGCCGGCGACGCTTGGCACACCGATCCCGGTGGAGCTTCGGCGGCCGCGGAGCATTGCGCAGCTCGCGCACGATGAGCAGGCCACCCACGTGCGCGCACACGTCGTCGCCATGCTGACGGCATCGCCAGGACGGCTGCGAACCCACGCGACAGAGCCCGCCGTTTCGACACCGGTCCTCCACACGATTGCCAAGGAGATGCAATGAGTTTTCCGTTGGAGCTGACCGGGCTGTCGAAGGTCTTTTCCACACCATCGGGCCCCTTCATCGCCGTCAAGGACGTCAACGCGATCGTCGAGACGGGCGAGTTCGTCGCAATCCTCGGCCATTCCGGATGCGGCAAGTCCACGGTGCTCTCGATCGTGGCCGGCCTCGATCACGCCACCTACGGCGGCGTCGTCATCGATGGGCGTGAAGTCGATGGTCCCGGAGCGGAACGCGCGATCGTGTTTCAGTCGCCGTGCCTGCTGCCGTGGATGACGGCGCGCCAGAACGTCGAATTGAGCGCCGCACACGGAGCGGCGAAGAAAAGCCGCGCCGAAATCACCGAGACGGCGAATCACTATCTCGAGCTCGTCGGCGTGGCAAGCACTGCAGAGCAGCTGCCCACCGAGATCTCGCTGGGCACGCAGCAGTGTGTGTCGCTGGCCCGCGCCTTGGCGGCGGAGCCGCGCTTCCTGCTCCTCGACGAACCGTTCTCCCAACTGGACTCGCTCACGCGCTTCGATCTGCAGGACATCCTGCTGCGCGTGTGGGAGCGGTCGGGCAAGACGGTCGTCATGGTCACGCACGACGTGGATGAAGCGCTCTATCTTGCCGATCGCCTGATTCTCATGACGGATGGACCGGAGGCATCAGTGGGGGACATCCTGACCGTGCCGTTTCCGCGTCCTCGATCGCGCGCCGCCGTGCTCGGCCACCCGCGCTACCATGAGTGCCGTCGCCACGTCATCGACTTCCTCGAACATCACGCCCACCAATCGCGGCCGAGCGCGCTCGATGAGGTGTTGCACCTAATCTGATTCGTCTCGGTGCGATCACGACACTGGTCAGTGCGACGCAGATACTTGTCGGATAGAATCCCTCCACAATGAAGCACACGATGATCGTCGTTTGTGCGTTTGTCGCGTCGCTCGCCTGTGTGCCCGGGAGAGCGACGGCGCAGGGACAATCCAACATGTACGGACCCACGATTACTGCCGACCAGGCGAAGAGCGTCGCTGCCGCGGCTGTTGCCACAGCGCGGAAGAACCAGTGGACCATGGCTGTCGCGATCGTCGATCCCGCCGGCGATTTGGTCTACTTCGAGAAGATGGACAACACGCAAGTTGGCAGCATCAACGTCGCCATCGAGAAGGCGCGGGCATCGGCCCGCTTCAAGCGGCCGACGAAGGCGTTTCAGGACGCGCTGGCGGCGGGCGGTGAGGGATGGCGGATCTTGTCGCTCGAGGGCGCCGTGGCCGTAGAAGGCGGCATTCCGCTCATCGCCGGCGGAAAGATCATTGGTGCGATCGGGGCATCAGGCGGCGCCTCACAACAAGACGGCGTCACCGCAGCAGCCGGGGCTGAGACGCTGAAGTAACCGCTGCGACCCACCACGCTTGCCGGTCAATCGGCGCCCCTCCGCTCCGGGCGCGATCAGGATCGCCCCGGCACGCGAGGGCAGCGTCGGCACCGACAAACGAAGAGAGCTCATGCTAGATTCATCTTTCCATGAGCGCGCATGCCATCCTGGTCACGGTGATCGATCGTCCTGGGATGATGTCGGCCCTGACGACGGTTATCGCCGATCATCACGCCAACATCACCCACGTCGACATCCACGCCGGCCACCCCACATCGGGGATCTACTTCGAGGTCACCACCACCGAAGACGGAAAAGCCGATGCCGTCGTCGACGATCTCAGATCGGTGAGCGGCGTCGAATCCGTTCGCGAGACACCGGCCGTCGGCAAGATCTACGGAAAACGCGTGATCGTCATGGGCGGCGGCGCGCAGGTCGGCCAGGTGGCGATGGGCGCAATCACCGAAGCCGATCGTCACAACATCCGCGGTGAGCGCATCTCGATCGACACGATTCCGCTGGTCGGCGAGCAGGAGCTGGCTGCCGCCGTCCGTGCAGTCCTTCGCCTTCCGCGCGTGCAACTCCTCGTGCTGGCTGGCGCGCTGATGGGGGGCGAGATTACCAAGGCCGTCGAAGAAGTCCGCGCCAACGGCCTGCGCGTCATCTCGCTGAACATGGCCGGCAGCGTGCCCGACGCCGCCGATCTCGTCGTCAGCGATCCCGTGCAGGCGGGCGTGATGGCAGTGATGGCGGTCGCCGACACCGCCAAGTTCGACCTG
>Ga0310810_10001177_pt1 | contig 27040 bp, 18 predicted proteins | sample NCmetagenome_FD_207641 | JGI IMG/M metagenome (GOLD analysis project Ga0310810, IMG submission 207641) | Soil microbial communities from experimental microcosm in Duke University, North Carolina, United States - NC | ecosystem: Engineered > Artificial ecosystem > Soil microcosm > Unclassified ...
ACAGGTAACGGTGACCGGTGGCGTCTCGGGCGTGCCGTTCTGGTTCGCGTCGCTGCCATACCCGAGGCGGTAGTAATAACCGCCGTCCTGCCATTCCCACCGAACCGTCTTCGGAAGCGACTGCCCCAGTTTCAGAGTCTGGATGTAGCCACTCCCCGAGCCGATCGGAAACGCGACCATCGCCTCGAGGATGTTGACGCACTGCCGCGTCGAGCCGTTCCCGAACGGAACGGTGCCCTCCACGTACTGTCCTCCGAAATCGACGCACGCGCTCCGCTGCGGCGGCAGTTTGCTGTTCGCCTGCGTCGAGAAGCGGAAATTCCCGCTGATTCCCGCCAGCACGTTCTGCAGCCCGTCGACATAATCTGCCTGACCGCCGCTCGAGGTCAGCTCGGTTTGTCCGTCGCTTGCGAGGGCCTGCCCCGAGCCGTTGTCGAACGAGAGATTCACGGGGATGTCAGGTGGCGTCGGGGCGGGCTTGCCGGCCGACACGACCACCGCGCTCATCGCAAGCGCTGCTGTCAGCATTCCCAGGGTTCGCATGTGTATCCTTTCGCTTCCCGCAGGCGGTTCGCACGCGCACCTGAGCGCTTGCGCAGCCCGCTTCCTGACTAAATGCCGTGCCCCTGAAAAACGGACGCGCGGTGCGAAGGGACGCTGATACTATTCCGGCCCGTTCGACGGCGCGACGGGCCGGAGGCCCGTCCTGGAGACACGGCTTCGGCATTTAAAAAGACAGAGTGCGCGGTTGACGAAGACCCTCTCGGGAGCTGACCAGTGGACGACGCCGAGTTCGAGCGGCTGAGCGCCAAGATCCTCGACGGCGAGGTGCCGGACTGGGAGGCGCTCGAACGCGCGACGCCGCCGGAACAACGCGCCCGGCTGGACGCGCTCCGTGCGATTTCCCAAGTGGCCGCGGCCTCGCACACCGCGCTCGGCGAACGGCAGCGGGAGCGCTGGGCGGGGTTCGACCTCATCGAACCCGTCGGCCACGGCGGGTACGGGGACGTCTGGCGGGCGCACGATCCGCAGCTCGATCGCGAGATCGCGCTCAAGCTGATTCCCGCCGAGGACGAAGACGTCGACGATGTGCTGCGCGAAGGCCGCCTGCTCGCCCGCATCAGGCATCCCAACGTGGCCACGATCTACGGAGCCACCCATGTCGACGGCGAGATCGGCGTCGCGATGGAGTTCATCGGCGGCGACGATCTCGACACAATCGTCCGCCGCGATGGACCGCTCCCCGCGCGCGACGTCATCGACATCGGCCTGCAGCTCGCCCGCGCGCTCGACGCGGTACACCGCGCGGGTGTCCTGCACCGCGACATCAAAGCGTCAAATGTCAAGCGGACCGAAGAGGACCGCGTCATCCTGCTGGATTTCGGCAGCAGCCGCGAGCTGAGGCTACACACGATCGAACCCGCCGATGAAGCCGGAACGCCTCTCTATGTCGCCCCGGAAGTGTTCGCGGGCGGCACCGCGAGCGTGCAGTCGGATCTGTACAGCCTCGGCGTGCTGCTGCACTTTCTCGCGACCGGCCGGTATCCGGTCACCGCGTCGTCGTTCGCCGATCTTGCGGCCAAGCATGCTGCGCGGCGATCGACGGCGACGAGCATCGACGCGACGCTGCGACTTTCGCGCCGGCTCACCGCCGTGCTCACGCCCCTGCTGGCGCCGGATGCGCAGGCGCGGCCGCGCAGTGCCGCCGAGGTTGCGCGCCGTCTCGCGCGGCGGCGGTCCCGGTACGCGATCGCCGCGGGCACCGCCGCGATCCTCATCGCCGGCGGCAGTGCGTTCAGTGCCCGGTTCCTGGCCCGCACGTCGGGGTTCGGAAGGGAACCTGCGTTTTCTGTGCGACGGCTCGATTTCGCGATTGCCCCGGCGACTGTTGGACGACCGTCCCGCGATGGCCGTGTCCTGCCGTTCGTCGATCGCCGCAACGGCGGGCTCGCGCTGATGCACACGGACACGGGCAGTATCGATCTGCTCACGTATCAAGGCGACATGCTGCACCACTACGTCGGCGCGTCGGTCGCGTCGCCCGACGGCCGGGAGATCGCCTACGAGTGGCAGGGCAATGGGAAAGAGCAGCTGCAGGTGCTCGATGTCGCCAGCCGATCGAGCCGCGTCGTCTGGCAGCCGGGCCGAGGTGAGATCCAGCCCACGGCGTGGTCGCCAGGCGATCGGATGATCGCCGGCGTGCTGACGGACGGCGATCGGCGCGACTTATTCGTGTTGCCGGCCGACGGAGGGCAGCCCAGAGTCTTCGCGGTGGGAGGAGTGGATGCGCCGTCGTTCAGTGAGAACGGCCGGTATCTCATCTTCCAGAATACCGGCGACAACGGCAGCACGCTTTGGAAGGTTGCCGTCGATCGAGGAGACCCGGAGCCGATCGATATCGTTGCTGGCGATGACCAGACACCTCTCTGGAGCGACGGCCGGCTCGTGTTCGTCAGCAATCGGGGTGGTGAGAGTTCCGTATGGTCGGTTCCGATGAACACGGATGGAAAGCCGGCCGGTGCGCCGGCCGAGGTGCCTGGTACGAACGGCATCGTTGAACTGCTCGGCGTCCTCCCTGACGGGTCACTGCTGGCCAGGCGCGGTGAGGGAACTTCACAAGTCCTGAGCGCGAATCTCGATGGCTCCGCCGTCCACGAGATTTCCACCGGCCCGGGCACGCATCTCTCACCCGACTGGTCACCTGACGGGACGCTCGTCGCCTACATCACCGAACCTCCCGGGCCGTTCAGGCGCGTGCTGCGTATCCGCAACGTCGTCACCGGCGAGGAGCGCTCGCTGCGGGACCTCGGCCGCAACAGCGGCGCTCCCGGCCATATCGGGTTGAACCCGCGGTTTTCGCCCGACGGCCGGCGCATCCTGGTTCGTACGCTTCCAAACGTGCCCAAGAACGGCTTCATCGTCGTCGATTTGAAGACCACCGCGGAGTCGGGGCCGTACCTGACACACCGATCCTACAGGGACGTCGAATGGGACGACGACACACACGTCGTATTCGGGGAGAGCGAACGCGGGATTTCGAGGCTCGATCTCGAAACGGGTCACGAAGAGCTTCTGTCCAAGGTCCCCCCGAATCTGTACGTCGGCCGTGGCGTGGCGCTGACGCCTGATCGAACACGGATTGCGTTTGTGCTCGAAACCGAGGCGTCCGCCACATCTCACATGATGGTGATGAACCGCGACGGATCGGATGTCCACGAGCTGTTCGCCAAGTCGCGTCCGCGTCCGTATGGAGGACTTCCCCAGTTTTCCGCAGTTCCCCTGCTGCTCGGACAGTGGACGGCAGAGGGACGCGAACTGCTCTTCGCCTCGACGGACGTGCTGCCAAACGGCTACACGAAATGGGACACGCGGCTGTGGGCTGTGGCTGCGGAAGGAGGCGCGCCACGCGCTACGGGGCTCGTGATCGCCGGCCTTCGCGATATCCGCGTCAACCGGGCTGATGGCCGGCTCGCGTTCAGCATGTTCACGGTACAAACGGAGGCGGTCGTCCTCCCGGGCGTGCTGCGGCAGCCGGAAGCAGTGCGGTAAATGGTCTGAGGACATGAGCGATGGATCAGGTTGACCCGGGCCACGAGCCGCAGCCCACCAGGTGGGGCGAGTTCGATTTGATTGAACGCGTCGTGAAGCGCGGAGACAGTGAGATCTGGCGAGCGCACGATGCCGCGCTCGATCGCGACATCGCCTTGCTGGTGCTGCCCGCCGGCGATGCGGACCTCGACGACGTTCTTCGCCGTGCTCGTCTGCTCGCCCGCGTTCGCCACCACAAGCTCGCGACGATCTACGGGGCGACCCGCATCGACGCCCAGATCGGCATCGCCATGGAATTCGCGGGAGATACGGACCTCGCGGCCGCCACCGATGTCGCGAACCGGCTGGCGCACCGGCCGCGGCGCTACGCGCTGGGCGCAGCGGCTCTGTTCTTGACCCTGTTGCTGGCCGGCGCATCAGGGGTGCGGTACCTGCGCTCTTCAGGTTTCGGCGCCTCGACGGTGCCTTCGGTGCAGCAACTGCAGTTCGCGATCGGGCACGGGAACGTCGGCCGTTCCTCGCTGGACGGACGCATTCTGCCGTTCGTGGATCGCCGCAACGGCGCGCTCGCCGTCATGCACGTCGAGACCGGTGCGATTGATGTGTTGATGAACAACGGAGACGTTCCCGCCGACCGTGCGGGCGACTCGGTCGCGTCGCCGGACGGGTCTCGCGTGGCGTTCCAGTGGTATGGCGATCGTCAGGAACTGCGCGTCATCGAACTCGACTCGCGGCGTGTGTCGATGATCTGGCAGGCGCCCGACGCCGAGACGGAAATCATCCCGACGGCGTGGTCACCCGATGGACGAGACATCGCAGGCGTGCTCTCCCCGCCGAACGGTACCCGGCAACTGTTTCTGTTTCGGCCTGGGGACCGCGCACCCCGCATTCTCCACGCGGGCACGGTGGGGTGGCCCTCGTTCAGCGACGACGGTCACTCTCTCGTGTTCCAGGAACGGGACGCGCAATCAGGCAGTGCCGCGATTTCCGTTCTCGATCTCGCGACGGACCAACTTCAGAAACTCGATCTGGTCGGCGGTAACGATGTCACGCCATTCTGGTCCGGAGGCGTCCTGACCTTCGCCAGCGAACGCGCGGGCGGGAGCTCGGTGTGGCGCGTGAGTGTTGACCCCTCGGGCCATGTGCTCAGCGCGCCACAGGAGGTGCCTGGCTCGCGCGGCATCGTCGACGTGCTCGGGGTGACCCCACGAGGGTTGATTATCGGAGAGGAGACGGCCGGCGGCGCCCAGATCATCGTCGCGAATCTCGATGGCTCCGATGCGCACGAAGTCTCGCGCGGCGTCGGATCGCACTTCTCTGCCGACTGGTCGTTTGACGGGCATCGTCTGGCGTACCTGACGGAGCCGCCAGCCGGTTTCACTCACGTCCTGAAGATCCATGACTTCGACACGGGCACCGACGAGGCCCTCGATGCACTCGCCAGCAGCTTCGGCAAACCGGGCGGGATCGGCTATAACCCGCGCCTCTCGCCCGATGGCCGCCGGGTCTTGTTGCGCGGCCCTCGAGGCTTCTTTCTCTATGACTTCGACACGCGTCGGGAATCCGGCGCATTCTTCGATGGGCGTCCCTACGGCGACATCGAGTGGGACGACGACTCGCACGTGTTCGTGCTCGATTTCGAGCACGGGCTTTCGCGCGTCGATCTCGACACGGGCAAGGAAGCGCACATCTACACCGTCGCGGATGGGTATTTCATGGGTCGCGGCATCTCTCTGTCGCCGGACCGGACGCGGATTGCGTACGTGTTGATGAAGGGACCCGCCAGTCACGAAGCGAACATTTGTGTTGTCAACCGGGACGGCTCGAAGCCGCGTGTCGTGCTCACGAGGACGCAGCGTTTCTACTCGGGGATCCCAGGTTTTGCCGCCGTACCGCTGCTGCTCGGCGAATGGACCCGGGACGGGCGCGACATCCTGTATGCCGCCACAGAAATTCTGCCCAACGGCTTCGTCAGGTGGGAGACCGACTTGTGGGCCGTACCTGTTGACGGCGGTACGCCGTATCGAACAGGGTTGTCGGCCCAGGGCCTTCGCGACATACGACCCTCGCCGGACGGTAAGCGGGTGGCCTACACGCTCTTTACGGCGCACACGGAGGTCGTGCTGCTGCGTGAAACGCCGGAATCATTTCAAGGGATTCATTGATGTACACCAGGTCCATCAGGTCCGTCGTGCTGTCCTTTTGTGCGCTGCTGTTCGTCGCGTGCGCCGCGGTCGCGCAGACCGTCCAGGACGGCACGATCGAAGGCACGGTACGCGACACCACCGGCGCGGCGATCGTCAACGCATCCGTCAGTGTCGAAAGTACATCCCTCGTCGGCGGGGCGCAGGCGGCGCATACCGATGCGGGCGGCGGTTACCGAGTTGTCGCGCTGCCCTCGGGAACCTACGTCGTCACAGCGCTCGCCGGCGGCTTCGGGCACGTGAGGCGCGCCGACATCGACCTTGCGCCCGGGCGCAGCGTCACGGTCGACATCGTCCTGCCGGTCGCGGGATTCGAGCAGCGGACGACGGTCTCCGCCGAACCGGTCGCCGCGGACACGCGCAGCACGTCCACGTCGATCGTCATCGGCAAGACCATGCTCGAGAACCTGCCGCTGCAGCGCGATGTCACCGCGCTCATCAATCTCGCGCCCGGCGTGAAGAATTTCGCGGCGCTCGGCGGCGCTGTGTTGGGGAATCCGCTTCAGATCGACGACATGAGCGCCAACCATCCGAACGTCGGCACGCCCGCGGTGTTCCCGAATCTCTACTGGGTTCAGGAAGCCCAAATGATCGGCGCCGGCGCGGACGCGCGGTACGGGGACTACACGGGCATGCTCATGAATCTCGTCACGCGGTCGGGAACCGATACCTTCTCCGGCATGGCTCAGTACCAGATCTCGAGGAACAACTGGCTCTCGAATAACCGCGGCGACGCGCCCGAAACCGTGCGGAGCCAGTTCCAGCCGCTGCAGTTGTTGAAAAGATGGGATGGGTTCTGGCAACTCGGGGGGCCGGTACGGCGGCAACGGCTCTGGTTCTTCGGTGGGTGGGAACGGTTCCGTGATAACACGCGGCCGGCGACCTTCTCGACTGGACCACGCAGTCCGGACGAGCCGAGTGTCGACACAACGGAGAACAATTTCACGGCAAAGCTGACCGGTGCCGCCACGTCTGCGCTGCGCCTCGACGGCGTCGTCGAGCGGATTCACAACGATCGAAAGAACTTCAACGCAGGACCACTGGTACGGCCAGAGTCGCTGGCGGACGATGACAACCGCCAGACCCTGGGGAACGCGACGGGGACGTGGGTGGTCGACAATCACACGCTCGTCGAGATGCGCGCGGGCATGAACAAGGTCGCAGAGGATTTGGGCGGCCCCCTCGCGCGGCGAAGCGGTCCGCCAGGACACATCGACGCGCTTACCGGCGTCTCGTCGGTCAATGCGACGGGCTTCAGCGTCCGCCACAGCCGGCAGGCGTCCGCCGCGGTGTCGCTGACGCGCTTCGCAGACCGCTTCCTTGGGCGCGAACACAAGTTCATGTTCGGTGCGCAAATCGAGCACAGCGCAGACCGCACCGAAGGCGGCTACCCAGGGGGAATGCTGTACTACGACCTCGGCGGGGCCCCATACCTGGCGTTCGAGTTCGCCGGTTTTTCGAAACGTCCTCACGGCACGACGACGACCCTTTATGCGCAGGATGCCTGGCATGTTGCGCCGCGCGTGACGGTCACACCGGGCGTGCGCGTCGCGTTCGACTCGGGGGCCGTTCAGGACCTCGGGCACGTGATGTCGGAGCGAACGATCTCTCCGCGCATCGGCATGGCCTGGGACGTCACCGGCGCGCACCATGTGATCGTCCGTGCGCATTACGGCCATTATCACGAAGGCTTTGCAACGGGGTTCTACGACTTCCTCGATCCCCACGCCTCGGCGCCGACGATCGAGGCGCAGGTCGTCGCGCCAGGCGTCCTGGTGCCGCTGGGCACGTTTGAATCGACCGATGTGTACGAGATCGCGCCGGACTTCCGGATGCCGTACGTTCGTGAGGAGATCGCGTCGGTGGAATACGCGACGAACCGGCAAGCGGGAGTCACGCTCCAGTGGATTCGGCGCGACTGGGAGCACGTCGCCGGCATCACACGGCCCGACGCGATCTGGCAGCCGTTCCAGTTCGTCGACCCCGGTCCGGACGGTCTCGCCGGGAGTGCAGACGATGGCGGTCCGCTGACCGCGTATACGCTCCAGAATCCGGGGGCCGCACGGTGGGTCCTGACCAACCCTCCCGAGGCCCACCACAGCTACGACGCCGTCCAGGCGATTGGGCGAGCCCGCGTCGCAAACGTCGACATCCAGGGATCCTGGTCGTGGTCGAGAACGGTTGCGAACTTCGCCAATAGTTTCAGCAGCAACATCGGCATGAACACGGCAGGTCCGAATGCAACGTTCTCGAACCCGAATCGTGCCGTCAACTCATCGGGGCGAACTATTTGGGACGTGCCGCTGGACGTGAAGGTGCTGGCGACGTGCGTGATACCGAAGTGGACCGGATTGCGTGTGAGCGGCGTCTACACGCTTCAGAGCGGCGGGCTCGGCGGGCGGGTCGTCGTCGCGGGCCGCGGCGCCGGGCAGGGATTGGTCATCGTCGCCGCCGAGCCGCCCGATCGTCGTGGCCCGGCCACGAACACGCTGGATTTGCGTGCAGACGAGCCGCTGACGGTCGGTCATGGGGCATCCCTTCACCTTCTGCTCGACGTGTTCAACGTGTGGAATCAAGGGATCGCGACCGGCTTTACGCCGCAATCCGGTCCGAATTTCGGCGTGCCGAACGGCTGGAGCGCGCCGCGCTCCTTCCGCGCCGGCGTGCGCATCACGTATTGAGCGCTCCGCGCGAACTGAACGCTCCGCGGTGCGGTTCCCGGTGCGGCGGTGCGGCGGTGCGGCGGTTCGTTTTCGGGTTCGCGGTTCGGGTTCGGGTTCGCGGTTCGGGCCCGCACTCCGCACTCCGCATTCCGCACTCCCGCGCCTCCCGCCTCGCGCCTCCCGCCTCCCGCCTCCCGCCTCGCGGCGTCCCGCCTCGCGCGTCATAATACAAAGACGCCCATGCCGGTCCTTGATCGTTTCGACCGTCCGCTGCGCAGCCTCCGCGTATCCGTCACCGATCGGTGCAACCTGCGCTGCCAGTATTGCATGCCGGAACCGGATTACGTCTGGCTTCCGCGCGACAGCATCCTGACGTTCGAAGAGACCGCCACGCTCGTGAGCGCTTTCGTCGCCTGCGGCGCCGATCGCGTCCGGTTGACCGGTGGTGAGCCGCTGCTGCGCAGGAATCTTCCCGAACTCATCGAGCATCTCTCGGCGCTTCCGGGGATCGCGGACCTGGCGCTGACGACCAACGGCGTGCTCCTCGCGTCACAGGCACCGGCCCTGCGGGCGGCGGGACTGCGGCGGATCACGGTCAGTCTCGATACGCTCGACCGCACCCGATTTCAGCAGCTCGCGCGCTTCGACGAACTGCCGGCCGTCCTCCGCGGTATCGACGCCGCGGCGCGCGCCGGCTTCGAGTCGATCAAGATCGACACGGTCGTCATCCGCGGCCGCAACGACGACGAGATTCCGGCGCTGCTCGACTTCGGCGCGTCGGTCGGCGCGGAAGTCCGTTTCATCGAATACATGGACGTTGGGGGCGCGACCCACTGGTCGATGGACGCCGTCGTCGCGCGCGCCGAGATCCTGGCGCGGCTCGAAGCCGTCTATGGGCACCTCGAGCCCGTGGCGGGTCGCGGATCGGCACCGGCGGAACGCTTCCGTCTCCCGGATGGGAGGACGTTCGGCATCATTGCGTCGACCACGGAGCCCTTCTGCGCCGCATGCGATCGCAGCCGCGTGACCGCCGATGGTATGTGGCTGCTCTGCCTTTACGCCCGTGGCGGCCTCGACCTTCGCCGTCCTTTACGCGAGGGCGCAAGCGTCGAAGATCTCGTGCACCTGATCCGCACCGTCTGGGCGATGCGCGCGGATCGGGGCGCCGAAGAGCGGCTGGGGACCGCCACACGAGACGCGTTTGTGCCCATTGCCGCACTCCGAAAGGATTCCCATCTCGAGATGCACACGCGGGGCGGCTGATCACGGCTTGTTGATACTGGGATCAGGTATGTAAAATCCCGGCGGTGGCTGACGCGCTCTCCCCCGCCGCGGACCGGTTCCTCCGCGACTGCATCACCTCGGCGCTGCAGCTCGACGCGCTCGCGATCCTCCAGAGCGACAGCGACCGCTGGTGGACGACGACGGCGATGGCGACGCAACTGCGGACGTCGGAACCCGCGGCGGCCGCCGCGCTCGAAGCCCTCGGGCGGTCGAACGTCGTGGACGTCCGGGTGGGCGCCTACCTCTCTTATCGGTACGCGCCCGTGGACGCCGCGCTCGCGCGCGTCGTCGAAGAGATCGCCGCGGCGCACTACCATTCGCGCGATGATCTCGTCGCGCGCGTTCCCGGCCTGCGCCGTACGAGCGGCGCCGCACGCCGGATCGCGGACGCGTTCAGAATTGGCAGGAAGCCGGATGCCTAGCCTCGTCTACGGATTGTGCGCGGCGGCGAGCCTGTTCTGCGCCGCGATCGTTTTCTCGCAATACCGGCGTCGCCCGGACCGGATCCTGCTCTGGCTCGTCCTCGCGTTTTGCGGGCTGGTCGCCAACAATCTGCTGCTCTTTTTCGATCTCGTCCTCGTACCCGCACGCGATCTTTCGCTCGCGCGCAGCATCACGGCGGCGGGAGCGATGGCACTCCTGCTGTTCGGACTCATCTGGGACGACGTCTGATGGGAACGCCGTTCAACCACTTCCTGTCCGGGATCACCGTGTGCAGCTGCTGGGGCGCGGCCGTGTTCTTTCTCCGCTACTGGCGCGACACGGGCGATCGCCTGTTTCTCCTCTTCGCGGTAGGCCTCTTCGTGCTGTCGCTCAACTGGGTGGCGCTGGAAATCGTGCAGCCGGTGGCAGAGACGCGCCATTATTTCTATGTGATCCGGCTGGTCGCTTTCGCCTGCATCATCGCCGCGATCTGGGACAAGAACCGGCGACGTTAGCGCATCCGATTCCCATCTTCCAATTGCGAACCCGGAGATCGATCAGTTGGGGATCGAGAGTTGGGCGTTGGGATTTTTCTCGTCGACGTTCAATCGATAGAGCCGGAGCACGTCATCGAGGGCGAGCATGCCGACGACCAGCGTCGGGTCGGCGCGATGCACGACCGGCAGGAAGGGACGTTCCTGAAGCGCGCGCAGCGCGGATTCGATCGATTGGTCGGGATACAGGTACGGCCGCGCAATCGGGGGAATGAGCGAGCCGAGCGGGCGGGTGAGGTCGCCGCTGTCACGCATCGCAAGCAGGCCCGCTCTCGAGATGCCGCCCCAGGCGGCAGCGCCGAGACGGACCAGGAAATACTCGGTCGAGACCTGTCCTGCCCTTGCGATCGCCTGCTCCGCGGTTTCGTCGCCATCGAGCATGACGCCATCCGCGCTGCGCATCGCGTCTTCGACGGTGTGCACCTCTGCTTCGCGTTCCTCCTCCATTGAAGGAAGATCGGTGCCGTCCTGCCGCCCGAGGACGTCGAACAGCGCATGGCGCTGGAACTGTCGCGAGACCAGATACGCCAGCGTGTTCGCGATCATGACCGGCAGGATGATCGAGTAATTCCCGCTGACCTCGACAATCATGAACACCGACGTGATCGGCGCGCGCAGGATGCCCGCGAACGTCGTGCCCATGCCGATCAGCGCATACGCGCCGATCGGTCCGGCAATGCCCGGCGCGATCTGCCGCTCGACCCCGCACACGGCGGCCCCGAGCATCGCCCCCATGAACAGCGTGGGGGCGAAGAGCCCTCCCGGTGTACCCGTGACGAAGGACGTCGTGGTCGCAAGCAATTTGAGGATGCAGAGCGCAGCCAGCACGCGCCAGTCGAAGGCGTCGTGCATGGCCTGATCGATCGCGTCGTAACCCGCGCCCATCACCTGCGGAAATCGCAGCGCGACGATCCCGATGAGCGCGCCGGCGATGGCCGGCTGGATGTACCACGTCCACGGCGGCAGCGATCGCAGGCGGGGACGAAACGTGGCCACCAGTTTGACGAACAGCAGCGATACGCCGCCGCCAAGAATCCCGAGGACCGCGTACGCCAGCAGCTCTGACGTGTGCTCGAGATGATACGGCGGCACTCGGAACAGCGGCTGATCGCCGAGGAACCACTGCTCGGTGACAACGCTCGAGACCGCGGCGAGGACGACGGCGCCGAGCACGCCCGCCGTCCAGCGGCCGATGACCTCCTCGATGACGAACAGGACAGCCGTGATCGGAGCATTGAACGCGGCGGCAAGGCCCGCGGCGGCGCCGACCGGCGCGACGTAGCGGAGGCGGGCGCGCGAGAGCTTCAAGCGCCGCCCGATGAACGACGCGATACCGGCGCCGATCTGCAGCGACGGGTCTTCGGGGCCGAGCGACTGGCCGCTGCCGATCGCGAGCGCGGAGGTGACGAACTTGCCGATGACGGTGCGAAACGAGATGAAGCCGTCATAGATGTAGAGCGCGGCCTTCGTCTGATTGACCCCGCTGCCCCGCACCGCCGGGAAAAACCGCACGACGAGCAGCGCGACGGCGAGACCGACGGCAGCGGGCACGAGGACCACGCGCGGAAACGCCGGCACGAGCGTCGACCCGAGCACGCGCAGCCGGAACCATTCGATGGCGATGCGGAAGCAGACGACCGCCAGGCCGGAGTAGATGCCGACAATGACGGCCAGAACGAGGAGGACCTGTTCCTCGGGCAGCGTCGGACGCAGCCGGATGCGGTTCATTGCGGCCGCCCGTTCCGCTGGCCTGCAATCAGGCGAAGCGCGCGATCCTGCGGCGAGTCCGCTCCGCACGCCGGGTCCTGCAGCTTTTCGATGTCGAAGACGAGCGTCATCACGTCGTCCAGCGCTTCGGCATCGTGCGCGAGCGTCCGCTCCGATTTCCTGCGCGCGGCCGTCAGTCGATCGACGAGCTCGTCCGGGACGCGTTCACCGGTCTGACAGCGTTGCAGACGATTGCGGGACACGTCGAGGGCCGCGAGCGCGCGCCTCGCCCTCTCCGCACTCCGCAATCCGCGCAGGTATGGATCCAGCGCAAGCACCGCGTCGGACTCCATGAGCATTTCCTGCGCCTCCGCGTCGGATGGATCGGCGGCGCGCAAGTGCTCGCGGGCGGCGCGGTAATCCTGATCGCGAAACGCGAGCGTGCCGGCAAGCCGGGCGGCCGTGCGATTGTGGCGATCGAGAGAAAGGGCGCGATCCAGGAGCGCCTTCGCGCGGGTGGTTGCGCCGGCGTCCATGAGCAGCCCGGCCACGCGCGTGATGAAATCGCTGTCTGACGGCAGATCGTCGATGAGCGCAATCAGTTCGGATTGCGCGCTGAAGTGCTCGCCGTGCGCGAGCAGCAGCTTCGCCGCTTCGAGGCGCGCCTCGCGCCGCGCCGTGGCGGCGCCGGTGTCCCAGGATCCGTCAACCGCCGCGTGATAGTAGCGAACGGCCTGCCGCACGTCCCCGTCCGCGGCCGCCAGCCTCGCGAGTTCCAGATTGATCCGGCCGTTCCCTGGCTGCTCTGTCCACAGCGTCAGGAGCTGAGCGCGGGCCTCCACGGGTTCGCCCGCGCGGATCAGTGCGTCGGCAAGCCGCAGCCGATCCGCAGAACGCTCGGGGCCGAAAGAAAGGGCGGTTTCGAAGTCGACAACCGCAGCCGCTGGAGCACGGGCCACGTCACGCTGCCCGCGCACACTCCATTGGGCGGCAAGCTGCTGGCGCGAGACACGATACCGCGCGACGAGCGTATGCGTGAGTGCGAAGAACGGAATCAGCGCGGTGATGGCCAGTCCCAGAACTGTCCGGCGATCGAACGGCGCAAACCCCACAGATCCTCAGATTCTAACAGGTACACGCACCGAGTATGGGTCTCTCGGCCAGGGCCCCTCGCCCGTCCGGGCCTCAGGTTCCGGCGGTCGGTAGATCGGCAGCGATCGGTGCAGGCAGACGGGCCGTGAATGTCGCCCCCCGCCCGGGGCCGCCGCTCTCGGCTGTCACGGTGCCGCCGTGCAACTCGACGAACTGACGAACGAGTGCCAGTCCCAGACCGAGCCCCGCACTCGGGCCATCGCCTGGCCGCTGCTGCCTGAACGGCTCGAACACGTAGGGAAGGAAGTCGGCCGGAATGCCGTCCCCGGTGTCGCTGACCGTTATGCGGGCGTGCGAGACGTCGTACTCCAGGCGCACGGTCACGACGCCTCCGGCGGGCGTGAACTTGATCGCGTTCGCCAGCAGGTTCGACACGACTTGTTCCAGCCGGAGCGCGTCGCCGCTGACGGGCCGCCGCTCGGTCGCGAGATCCCTCTCGAGCCGCACGCGCCTGGCGTCGGCCGCGAGTTGATTGATTTCGACAGCGGCGACTACGACGGCGTGCAGGTCGACGGGACCGACGTTCAGGCGGAAGCGCCGTTTCTGCAGCCGCGACAAATCGAGCAGGTCCTCGACCAGACGCGTCAGCACCTGCGCGTTGCGGTCGATGGTCGCCGCGGTTTTCGCCAGCGCGTCGCCCGACACGTGGTTGTTGGCCAGCGACCACGACAGCCCGCGGATGACGTTGAGGGGCGTACGCAATTCGTGGGAGACCATCGCGAGGAAATCGTCCTTCGCGCGGCTCGCGTCGCGCAGCTCCGCCATCAAGCCGCGGATGTCGTACTGCCGGCGGCGCGCGCGGAGCGCCGCGTTGAGGGATCCGAGCAGCGCCAGAATCCGCAGCGGCCGCTCCAGCGGTGTCGCGTTCCGCAAGGGCCGCAACAGCTCGATAGACGCGGGGCGCACCCCGTGGTGAACGATCACCAGAATCGGGAGATCCGACCACGGAGGCTGGTCGGCCAGTTGCGCGGCCAGCTGCTCCACCCCTCGCGGGAAGAGCGCCTCTTCGGCGACGAGCAGCGCTCCGGCCCCGCGCTCCGCCTCGTCGCAGAGAGCCTCCAGATTGGCACAGACCACGGCATCGAGGCCGTTGGCGGCAAGGATTTGCTGCGCGAGGGCGCCGTCGCGGCCCGACGGCGCGAGAATCAGAATCCGCTCTTCGTCACGTTCCGAGATGGGTCGAGTGCTCATGCTCCGGAGACAGGAGGCGCTCCTCCTCTCCGGTGTACCGTGGTACACCGGTCATCACACCCTGGAATTCGGCCAGCGCTGCGCCGACCCGCGGGCCGTCCCGCGTGATCTGGTATTCGCGAATCGTGCGCTCGTGCGCCCCCGTCCGGTTCTTGACGACGGAGATCGCCTGCCGCACCGCGCCAGCCGCTTCGAAGAACCGCATCAGCACCAGCGTGTCCGCCAGATAGCTGATGTCGAGCGGCGCGCCCATGGCGCTGCCAAGCACACCGTGCTGCGCCACGACGAGGACGGTCAGCACGCCGCGCTCGTTCAGATACGTCAGCAGCTCGTGAAGCTGCACGAGGACGGCGCTCTCGTCCTGCATCGCGCTCAAATATCCGTTGAGGCTGTCGATGAGAACGAAGCGGGCGCCGTCCTGTTCGACACAGGCCCGCAGGCGCGTCGCGAACTCGCCCGGGGTGACCTGGGCGGGATCGAGCTGTTCGACGTGAATACGACCGTCGGCGATGAGCGGTGACAATGGCGCGCCGACCTGCTCGCTGCGATGGAGAAACGTGTTGAGCCGTTCGTCGAACAGGTAGATGGCCGCGCGGTGGCCCGCACGTGCGCTCGCCGCCGCGTAATGCGTCGCGAGAACCGTCTTACCGACGCCCGCGGGTCCGATCACGGCCGTCGTAGTGGCGGCCGACAGCCCGCCGCCGAGCAACGCATCCAGCCCGGAAATCCCGCTCGGAAACACCTCGACTCTTGGACGGGCGCGGTGCTCCGCCGCGATGATCCGCGGGAACACGCGCACGCCCCCCGACTGAATGCAAAAGTCGTGAAAACCGCCCTTGTACTTTACGCCTCGGAGTTTCACCACCTGCAGCCGTCGGCGTTCAGACCCGTAGTCCGCCACCCGCTGTTCGAGCCTGAGGACTCCATGCGCGATGCTCTGGACCTGCAGATCTCCGCGATGGGCGGAGCGGTCGTCTATCAACAGAACGGTCGCGTGGCGCCCGACGAAAAACTGCTTGAGCGCAAGAATCTGGCGCCGGTAGCGCAGCGGCTCTGACGCCAGCAGCCGCATTTCCGCCAATGAATCGATGACGACGCGGCTCGGATTGAACCGGGTGACCTGATCCACGACACCCCGGATCGTGTCCGAGAGCTCCACTTCCGACGGATGGAACAACGTGTATTGGGACTCGGCTTCCAGTATCCCCTGGGACGGCGTCAGTTCGTGGACGTGGAGGTCACCCAGATTCCACCCGTGTGACGTCGCGACGGAAACGAGTTCCTCTTCGGTTTCCGACAAGGCAATGTAGAGGCAACTCTCCTGACGAGCGGCGCCCTCGAGCAGGAACTGGAGGGCGAGGGTCGTTTTGCCGGTACCGGGATCCCCCTCGAGGAGGTGGACACGATTGCGGGGAAGCCCGCCCGAGAGAATTTCATCGAGCCCCGTAATGCCGGTTGACGCTGGAGCTTCGTCGTTCGATTGCACGTTCTGCATACTCGACATACGACGCACCTGATTATAGCGATGGCCTTCGCATCCCAGGCCCTGCCTCTGGTGCTCGCAAATTCCGTGCTCAAACTGGGTTCGCCACGGGCCCTGGCGGTGTCTGCCGATATAGTGGACGTCGTGGAGGCCAGCGCACCATCAGCCGCCGCTCGAATGAGCCGTACCGCCGAAGACATCCGGCTCGAAGAGTCGCGCCAGCGCAAGCGGCACTGGAAACGCTGGGGACCCTATCTGAGCGAACGCAGTTGGGGCACCGTCCGCGAAGACTACAGCGCCGACGGGGACGCCTGGCGTTACTTTCCTCACGACCATGCGCGGTCGCGCGCGTACCGGTGGAACGAAGACGGCCTCGCCGGCATCTCGGATCGGCATCAGAAGATCTGCTTCGCGCTGGCTCTGTGGAACGAACGCGATTCGATTCTGAAGGAACGCCTCTTCGGGCTGTCGAACGAGGAAGGCAATCACGGAGAGGACGTCAAGGAGTACTACTTCTATCGCGACAGCACGCCGACGCACTCGTACATGCGCTTCCTGTACAAGTACCCGCAGGCGGCGTATCCCTACGAAACGCTCCTGAGCGAGAACGCGAAGCGCACGCGGCACGATCCGGAGTTCGAGCTGATCGACACCGGCATCTTCGTCGGCAACCGCTACTTCGACGTCGAAGTCGAATACGCGAAGGGCGAGCCCGAAGACATCCTGATTCGACTGACCGTCACCAACTGCGGGCCAGACGAGGCGCGCCTGCACGTCCTTCCGACCGTCTGGTTCCGCAATATCTGGACGTGGCATCCAGGGTTCGAACGCCCGCTCGCGCAGGCAGCGGCGTCGGCCATTGCGCTGACCGAGCGCGCGTACGGTCATCGCTGGCTGCATGTCGAGGGCACGCCCGACCTCCTGTTCACCGAGAACGAAACGAACGAGGAACGGCTGTTCACGCAGCCATCCGCCTCGCCGTATACCAAGGACGCCTTTCATCGATTTCTCATCGACGGTGAGCGCCACGCGATCAATCCGGCGCAGCGGGGCACGAAAGCGGCGATTCACATCCCGCTGACGATTGCGGCAGGCGCGAGCGTCGCGATTCGCCTGCGCCTGAACGATCAGGCTCCAGGCAGCGCCGCCGCGTCGCTGGCCTCCGACTTCGACGCGGTGTTCGCGGCCCGCCAACGCGAAGCCGACGAGTTCTACGCGAGGATCATTCCGTCCTCGCTCTCCGCCGATGGCGCGAACGTGATGCGCCAGGCGCTCGCAGGCCTGCTCTGGTCGAAGCAGAACTACCACTACATCGTCCGGACCTGGCTGAACGGCGACCCCGGACAGCCGCCGCCGCCCCCCGAGCGGCTGCACGGACGCAACGCGCAGTGGACGCACCTGTACAACTCGGACGTGATCTCGATGCCGGATACATGGGAGTACCCGTGGTACGCCGCGTGGGATCTCTCGTTCCATTGCGTCGCCATGGCAATCGTCGATCCGGACTTCGCGAAGGAGCAGTTGCTGCTCCTGCTGCGCGAATGGTACATGCATCCCAACGGGCAGCTTCCCGCGTACGAATGGGCGTTCGGCGACGTGAACCCTCCCGTGCACGCGTGGGCCGCGCTCCGAGTTTTTCAGATGGAGCGCAAGCGCCGGGGCACCGGCGATCGGGCATTTCTCGAGCGCGTATTCCAGAAGCTGCTCCTGAACTTCACCTGGTGGGTAAACCGGAAGGACGCCGACGGGATGAACGTCTTCCAGGGCGGCTTTCTCGGGCTGGACAACATCGGGATCTTCGATCGCAGCAAGCCGCTGCCGACCGGCGGCTACCTCGAACAGTCCGACGGTACGAGCTGGATGGCGACCTATTGCCTGAACATGCTCGCGATCGCGATGGAGCTCGCGTCGGAGAACCACGTGTACGAGGACGTGGCCAGCAAGTTCTGGGAGCACTTCCTCAACATCGCGCACGCCATGGCAGGCGGACGCCTGCACGGCGACACCGTTCCGGATTTGTGGGATGACGACGACGGGTTTTTCTACGACGTGCTGCACGGCGCGGATGGCAGCCGCACGCCGCTGCGCGTGCGTTCGCTCGTCGGCCTGATCCCGCTGCTCGCGGTACAGACGCTGGAATCAGATGTCCTGGAACGGCTGCCGGCGTTCCACCGGCGTATGAGCTGGTTCATCCGGCATCGGCCGGATCTGACGGCAAACGTTGCGTGCATGGAGACGCGCGGGGAAAGCGATCGGCGCCTTCTCGCGATTGTCGATCGCGAACGGCTCGCGAGGGTCCTCGAGGTGATGCTGGACGAGCGTGAGTTCCTTTCCCCGTACGGGATTCGATCCATTTCGGCGATACATCGTGATCGGCCGTACAGCCTCTTCGCCAACGGCGTCGAGTACCGAGTCGATTACGAACCGGCGGAGTCGACGACGAACCTCTTCGGCGGCAACTCGAACTGGCGCGGGCCCATCTGGTTCCCGATCAACTTCCTGTTGATCGAGGCGCTGCAACGCTTCCACTACTACTACGGCGATGGCTTCACCGTGGAGTTCCCCACCGGCTCCGGTACCTGCCTGACCCTCGACAAGGTCGCGTTCGAACTCTCGCGCCGCCTGTCGTCGATCTTCCTGCAGGACGCGAACGGCTGTCGTCCGGTGTATGGAGGGAACGCAGTGTTCCAGAGCGACCCGCGCTGGCGCCATTTGATGCAGTTCCACGAGTATTTCAACGGTGATACGGGCGCGGGCCTGGGCGCGAGTCACCAGACCGGATGGACCGCGCTCGTCGCGAAGCTGCTGCAGCAAGGCGCGTGACGCGCCTCGCGCCTCCCGCCTCGCACCTCCCGCCTCCCGCCTCCCGCCTCGCGCCTCGCGCCTCCCGCCTCCCGCCTCCCGCCTCCCGCCTCGCGCCTCGCGCCTCGCGCCTCGCGCCTCGCGTGCTGTATGCTGGCGCCGTGACTGGCACCGTGTCTGGAACCTACAGCCACCGCCACCCGTTCCCGGCGCCCGTGACACACAGTTACCGCATCACGCCACCGGGCTCGCCGAAGGACACCTTCCACCACGTCGTCTCGCTCGCGGGATCCGGGCTCACCTTCAAGCCTGGCGACTCGCTGGGCATCTTTCCCCGGAACCATCCCGGGCTCGTGGAGGCAATCCTGCGGCGCCTCGATGCGCTCGGCGACGAACCCGTCCCAGGGCGATACGGCGAGACGGTGCCGCTCATCGACGCGCTCACGTCGCATTTCGACTTGTGCGTTCCGAGCCGGCGGCTGCTGGAGGCCTGCGCCGTCGCGCATCGCGACCGCTTCGCGCCGCTGCTCGAGAAGGGGCGCGAAGAAACGCTGAAGCACTATCTGCACGCGTGGGACGACGTGCACGATGTGCTCGATGTGCTGGAAGAGGCGCCCGAAACGCGGCTGACGCCTGCAGAATTTGCCGGCGCGATGCGCATGGTTCAGCCGCGCCAGTACTCCATCGCCTCGAGCCTCCTAGCGCATCCCGAAGAAGCGCACCTGCTCGTGCTCTCGGTCGAGTACGACGCGCGAGCGCGACGGCGATACGGGATCTGTTCGACGTTCATCAACGACCGATGGCCCGTCGGGGAACCAGCGCCTGTCTACATCCACGACGCACAGCGGCATTTCGGGATGACGCACGATCCCGATACGGCGATGATCATGATCGGACCCGGTACCGGCCTCGCGCCGTTCCGGGCGTTCCTGGAAGAACGTCAGGCCACTGGCGCGCGCGGCCGCAACTGGCTGTTCTTCGGCGAGCAGTCCCGCGCGTGGGGCTTCTACTACGGCGATGAGCTGACCGCGTGGGAGCGGCAGGGCTTCGTGCGCCTCGACCTGGCGTTCTCACGCGACCAGCCGCACAAGGTCTACGTGCAGCACCGGATGCGCGAGCAGGCGCGCGACTTCTACGCGTGGATGCAGGAAGGCGCCGAGATCTTCATCTGCGGCGACAAGGGAAAGATGGCGGCCGACGTGCAGCAGGAACTCCTCAATATCCTGCAAACCGAAGGCGGGCTCTCCGCAGACGCGGCCGTCGCGTATCTCGCGGAGATGAAGAAGACTCACCGGCTCAAACTCGACGTTTATTAGGCGGCGCCCAGGATCGAGGTTTGCACATCTCCCCCCAAAGGAGCCTGCAATGCCCCGAGGTGACAAGAGCAAGTACACGAACAAAGAAAAGCGCCAGGCCGAGCACATCGAACAGGGGTACGAGCATCACGGCGTCGGCCGCCAGGAGGCGGAACGGCGCGCATGGGCAACCGTCAACAAGATCCACGGCGGCGGCGAGAAGCCTGGCGGCGGCGGGTACGGCAAGCCGGAAAACCACGAGCCGATGCGCCGCGGTGGCCACCACAGCCACAGCAGCTCCAAAAAGAAGTAGGCAGATCAACTACACAACTTCCAATTACACAACTACTCAAGGCGACAACGTCCAACTTGCAAACTGACACCTTGGGTAGTTGCGAAGTTCTGTAACACCTCGCGTCTCCCGCCTCGCGCCTGCGCCTCGTGCCTCGATACCCCGCTCTAGTATCAGCAGTACAATAGAGGAATGCGATTCGCCGTCGCCGTCCGCGTGGGCGCGCAAGCGATCAGGCGCAACCTGATGCGAAGCATGCTGACCATGCTCGGCATCGTGATCGGCGTCGCCGCCGTGATCGCAATCGTGGCGCTTGGCGCGGGCGCCCGCGAAGCGATCGAGAACCGGATTACGTCGGCCGGCGCCAACATGATCGTCGTGCGCGCGGGCAATCGGACGATTGGCGGAGTGCGCCTGGGCATGGGCGCGTCGAGTCGCCTCACGGAGGCGGACGCGCAGTCGCTTCGCGCGCTGCAGACGATTCGTTTCGTGTCGCCCGGGCTGCGCACGCGTCAGCAGGTCGTCAGCGGCGGCGAGAACTGGTCGACGTCCATCGAGGGCTGCGGCGTCGACATGCCGCTCATCCGCAACTGGCGGATGCGCGCCGGCGCGTTTTTCGGCGACCGCGACGTCCGCGACGCCGAACCGGTCGCGGTGCTCGGCGCGACCGTCCGCGACATCCTCTTCGGATCGACCGCCGCGCCTCCCGTCGGATCGATCATCAGAGTCGGGCACGTCCCGTTCCGCGTTGTGGGCGTGCTCCAGAGTCGCGGCGATACCGCCGGTGGCGACGACCAGGACGACGCGATCTACGTGCCGTATACGACCGTGCAGAAGCGGCTCATGGGCGTGACGTATCTCGATCGCATCACCATCGGCGTCGACACCGCGGAACACGTTCCCGCGGCGCTGTCGTCAATCGAATCGCAGCTGCGCGTCCGCCACCAGATCGCGCCTGGTGCGCCGAACGATTTTCGCGCACGGAGCCTCGACGAGATCGCCGCGGTTCGAAGCGAAGGGGCGCAGACCATGACGTTGCTGCTCGCCGCGATCGCCGCCGTCTCGCTCGTGGTCGGCGGGGTTGGCGTGATGAACATCATGCTGGTGGCCGTCTCCGAGCGGACACGCGAGATCGGCATCAGAACAGCCATCGGCGCGCGGCAGCAGGACGTGAGGCTTCAGTTCCTCGCCGAAGCGGTCCTGATGAGCGCCACCGGCGGAGCGCTCGGCGTCATCCTCGGCATTGCGGTCGCGCAATTCCTCACCGCGTGGTTCGGATGGCCGACCTACATCCAGACGCAGGTCGTCGTGCTCGCCGTCGCCGCGGCCGCCGGCATCGGCATCGCCTTCGGATTCTTCCCCGCCAGCCGGGCAGCTGATTTAGAGCCTATCGACGCTCTTCGAGCGGAGTAGGCTCCCGATCGACTACGCAACTTCCAATTGCACAACTACTCAAGGCGACAACTTCCAGCTTGGGACTTTGACACTTTGAGCAGTTGGTAGTTGCGTGGTTGTGTAATGGTCGGGCGCAGCAGTACACTCCGTGAGCCCATGCGTAGATCCCTTGCAGCCGCTGCCCTGGTCGTGTGCGCGTTCGTCGTGTCGAGCGCGCAAACCGTCAATCCTTCTGTGTTTGCCGGCCTGCACTGGCGCTCGATCGGACCGCCGCGATCCGGATACGTCGCAGCGCCCGCAGGTGTGCCCGGCGACCTGACGACCTACTACGTCGGGCTGCCCGAGGGTGGCGTCTGGAAGACGACGAATGCGGGCGCGACCTGGGACCCGATTTTCGATGACGTCCACGTCGCATCCGTAGGTGCAGTGGCCGTTGCGCCGTCACAGCCCGCAGTCGTCTACGTCGGAACCGGCAACCAGTCCGGCTGGTCGTTCACGCCAGGCAAAGGTGTCTACAAGTCAACCGACGCCGGGCGTACGTGGACGAACATCGGGCTGGAGCACTCCCAATACATCGGCGGCCTCATCGTCGATCCGCATGACGTGAACACGGTGCTCGTCGGCGTCCTCGGGCCCCGTGCCGGTGGCGCCGCAGGTGCGCCCGCGCCGGAAGCGGATGCCGAACGCGGCGTCTATCGGACGACGGATGGCGGCAGGACCTGGGCGCACGTCCTCGACGTTCGCGCTGGTGTATCGGATGTTTATCAGGACTACGCGGATCCGAAGATGGTCTTCGCGCTCGCGTCCGGCGGAGTCGGTGGACGCGGTGCTTCGACAGCCGTCCCCGAGGGGACAGGACTCTACAAATCGTCGGATGAAGGCGCGACGTGGCAGCCGGTCGGCGGGGAGGGGCTTCCGCAGCGGGCGCGCATCAGCGCATTCACGGTTGCGTCGGGCACGCACGGCCGCCGCTTATACGCCGTCGCAGCGACCGGCGGCGGGCGCGGCGCCGGCCGCGGCGCTGCGAGCCGCGGACTGTATCGCTCGGACGACGGCGGGGAGAGATGGACGCTCGGCACGCACGCGCTCGCGAGCGCCGGCGGAAAGATGTACGCGGACCCGCAGCACCCGGACGTGGTCTATCTGATGGGAACCGCGGTCTACAAATCGACGGACGGCGGTCGCAGCATCGCCGCGTTCTGGGGCGCGCCGAGCGGTGCCGACCCGCGGTTCCTCTGGATCGATCCGACCAACGCGCGTCACATGATCGCCGGGGTCGATCAGGGGGCCGCGATTTCCGTGGACGGCGGCGAGTCGTGGACGCCGTACTACGGCCTTGTCAACGGACAGTTCTATCGCGTCGCGACCGACTATCGATTCCCGTATCACGTCTGCGGGCCGCAGCAGGACTCGGGGACGGCCTGCGCCGCAAGCCGCACCGATTTCGGGCAGATTCGTCCAAACGACTGGTATGTGGGAGGCGGATTCGAGAACGGATTCCTGATCGCCGATCCGAAGGATGCTCGTCACCTCTATACGCAGGGCTGGTATCACGTGCTGCGGCGGTACGATCTCGAAACGGGCCAGGACGTCGTGCTCTATCAGCCCACGCCGGATGATCGCTTCGGCGGCGCGCCGCCGCTGGCGTTCTCGAACGACGCAGACACGCTGTACATGGCTGCACAGCACGTGCTCGCGTCCGGCGATCGCGGTCTCACATGGCGCACGATCAGCCCGGATCTCGCGGCACCTCCGAACCTCCAGCTGTCCCCGGATGCCGTGGCGGGCGGCAGCAACGTCAGCGGCCCCGCGCCAGGCGGGTCGCTCACCGCGCTCGCGGTGTCGCCTGTCGCCGCCGGCGTGATGTGGACGGGCGCGAGCACCGGACTCGTCCACGTGACTCGCGACGGCGGAAAGACATGGACGAATGTGACGCCAAAGGAGCTGCCGGCGGGCTCGATCAACGGGATCGACGCGTCCCACCACGAGGCGGGCACCGCGTACATGGCGCTGCTCTCGCGCGACTCGCAACCGCACCTGTTCCGGACAACGGATTTCGGGCGGACCTGGACGGAGATCGTTTCGGGGATCGCTGACGACGGAACCGCGCGCGTCGTCCGGGAGGACCCGGCGGATCCGTCCATTCTGTACGCGGGCACCGTCACGAGCATCTGGACGTCGCTCGACCGCGGTGATCACTGGCAGTCGCTGCAGTTGAACCTGCCGTCTACCGTCGTCAGCGACATCACGATCAAGGACGCGGACCTGGTCATCTCCACGTACGGCCGTGGATTCTGGATCCTGGACGACCTGTCTCCCCTCCGGCAGGCGCGGGCGGCGCTCGCGTCGAGCGGACCAGCCTTTCTCTTCAAGCCGGAGCGCGTATGGCGTGCGCGGTGGGACAACACTCAGGACACGCCGCTGCCGCCGGAAATGGTCGTTGGAGAAAACCCGCTCGAAGGCGCCGTGATCGATTACTACCTGCCGTCGGCGGTGAGCGGGCCGGTTAAGTTGACGTTCAGCGATGCGGCGGGTCGCGTCATCCGCGAGTTCTCCAACGTGAAGCCCGCGGTCGATCCGGTGATGCCCAACGTGCCCGAGTACTGGTTGATGTCGCCGACCGTGCTCTCGACGAGCGCCGGGATGCATCGCGTGAACTGGGATCTGCGCTACCCGGATCCGCCGACGCTGAATTACGGCTACAGCGGCACGCTGCTCGACTATCGCGAGTACACGCTGAACTGGCACGCCGTCAAGGGGAAGACGTATCGGCGGACGCTCGTCGGTCCAATGGTCGTCCCCGGCAATTACACTGTGACGCTCTCCGCGGGTGGACGCACCTACTCACAGCCGATCACGGTCGTTCAAGATCCCCGCATCGACGTGCCGCAGTCGGGGCTCGAAGCGCAGTTCAACCTGCAGCAGCGGATGATCGCGGGGATCACGACGACCTACGAGGCGGTGAACTACGTCGACTCGCTCAACGCCGCGATCGAGCAGGCGCGCGCCGCCGGGAAACCCTCGGCTGATCTCGACGCGCTGGCGAAATCGCTTGCGCCCCTCACGGGTAGTTCCGGGGTCTTCGGCCTGGCGCACCGCGATCTCTCGCGGCGTCTCAACGATCAACTGATCGCCGACATGCCCCCGACGCCGAACATCATTGCCGGCGTCGACGGCCCGTGCAAAGCGGTGGACGAGGCGCTCACGACTATCCGATCGATTCAAGCGAGCGCATCGAAGTTGGGTTTGCCGACGTGGACCGCGCCCGCGAGCGCCTGCGCGGCGAAATGACCGCCTGAGCGGTCGGGGGCCGGAGCGCCGCAGCAGGTCGTTGAACGCGCTCTGACTTCAGAACACGAAAGGCAGAAATCGTTTGCGCGTTTTCATGAACTCGACGTAAGGCGCGCCGAGCGCGGCCGCCAGCGCTCGCTCTTCGACACGCACGCGATACGTGTAGACGAGGGCGGCCGACAGGAACGTGATCGCAACGCTCAACCAGTTCCCGAGCGCCAGGCCGATACCCGTAAACATCATCACGCCCGCCGTGTAGGACGGATGCCGCACGTACGCGTACGCGCCCTTGTCGATGACCCGCTGCTCCGCGACCGTCTGCACGTTGCCCGTGAAATAGCTGCCGAGCATCCGCCAGCAGTGCCTGCGCAGCAGGCTGCCCGCGAGGAGCAGCGCCGTGCCGCCGCAATAGGCGATCACTTTCGCAGGTCCGGTGATCGCGAACCGCGGCCGGAACGCGATCGGGAACGCGATGAACAGACCAATCCACATGCCGAGGATGATCACCTGCATCGAGCGCGAGTCCTGCGAGCCGGGCGTGGTGCGGCTGCCCTGACTGGCGCGCCGGATGATGCCGAACTCCGGCACAAACGCCCAGACATACACGATCCAGAACACGAGCGCCTGCGGCCAGATGAACGGGAGCGGCTTCATAAGGATCCGTTGAGATGGTACGTCAGGCGCAATCGGTTTGCAGCGCCTACGGGCCGTCTGTTACCCTGCGCGCGGATTGCCGGGTGGTCCGATGTACAGGTGCGGAGCCCATTCAGCGGTAACAGCCGTGCTCGCGAGCGCCGTCGCGCTCATGGCGTCGACGAATGCCACGACCATCGCACGGGGGCGACAGCAGATCTTTCGGACAGGGGTCGATCACGTCAGGGTTGACGTGGTCGTTACGGATCGCGCGGACAAGCCGGTCGCCGGTCTGAGCGCCAAAGACTTCATCGTGCTCGATCGCGGCGTACAGCAGACGATCGATGAGTTCGAGATGGCGGGCGTTCCCCCCTCCGCCGGGACACACTCTGCGGACGCACCTCCGGATTTACCCATCGCTGCAGACGATGCCGCGCGACAAAACCGCGCGTGGGTGCTCCTCGTGGACGACCTCCACATCGTCGAATCGGAAATCGTCCAGACAAAGCGCGTCCTCAGCCGCTGCCTGCAAGCGATCCCGGCGAACGACGACGTCGCGCTGGTGTTCGTGAATCGGTCGGACCTGGGCGTGAACTTCACGAGGGAGCGCGCGGCGCTCGAACAGGCGGTCGCGAAGGTGAGCGAGGCGCTCGGCTTCGGGAACGATGCGGCGGGCACCGGCCTTACCGTGTTCGCCGACGCGCGCACGAGCGCCAACATGCTGCGGGACGTGGCGTCGACGTTGCGCGATGTGACGGGAGTCCGGCGCATCATCGTCTACATCGGAGAACAGCCCGCCATCGATCCGAACAGTTCCGACGGCCGCGCGTACCTCGATGAACTGCGGGACGCCTTCGATGCGGCGCGACGCTCGGATACGCCGATCTACAGCATCGACCCAAGAGGCGGCGTCACACCGGAAGAAGCGGTCCGCGGAGGTATCAGCGTGATCAGTGACCGCAACACCCGGTCGAAAATCGCCTCCAACATCAGATTCCAGCAGGACTGGCTGTCGGCGCTCGCAGTCAACACCGGCGGGCGCGCGTTCATCAACAGGTCCAACCTGCCGGCGGTTGTCGACGAGATGGTGTCTGAGAACACCAGCTTCTATGTCCTCGGTTA
>Ga0310810_10001178_pt1 | contig 27027 bp, 28 predicted proteins | sample NCmetagenome_FD_207641 | JGI IMG/M metagenome (GOLD analysis project Ga0310810, IMG submission 207641) | Soil microbial communities from experimental microcosm in Duke University, North Carolina, United States - NC | ecosystem: Engineered > Artificial ecosystem > Soil microcosm > Unclassified ...
CCCATCGGCAGGCTGACCACCACGGCACCGATCATGATGATCACGAGTCCAGCCGCGGCCAAAGGCGTCAGGCCGGGCTTAATGTGCAGAAGCCCGGGGAGGATGAGCCCAAGCCCACCCAACACTTCGCAGACAGCGATGAAGTGGAGGAACGAGAGCGACATCCACGCCGGCATTCCTTTGGTCATCTCCTCTGCCGGCATTACGAACTTCGCGCCGCCGGCGAAGAGAAAGAGAGCCGCCAGCAGTATCTGAATCGCCCAAAGTGTTTTCGTCACATTCAATGTCCTCCTCGGGCACTTGCGAGATACGCATCCAGCTGGTCCAGAGTCCCGGTAAAGCCCTGCTTCATGCTGCCGCGCCCGGCGTCGAAGGTCTTACGCTCTTCTTCCGTCGCATTGATGGCGTATCCGGAAATCGTCATGGTGGTCTTGCCGTCCTGCTCCGACAGCGTCATTATATTCAGAACTTCGAGCGGCCAGGTTGGGCTCGCCGGATGCCGCGACAGATTTCCATGCTCATCCGTAAAGGATACGACGGCGACCAGGCGGTCCGGTGGAGTAATTTCGCGATACAACCATTGGCCCCACATCGCGTGGCCGCCAGAGGAGCGCATCGCGTATTGAAAGACTCCCCCGGGGCGCAGGTCCACTTTGCAGACGAGCATGGCAAAGCCCTTGGGACCCCACCAGTGCATCAAGCGATCGGCCTCGGTGACGGCCTTCCAAACGAGATCGCGCGGCGCATCAAAGACACGAGAAATGGAGAACTCGCGCGGAGTTTTCGCCAGCTGTTCCGCAAAGCGATCGAGCGTCTGGTTCCCGCCCTCGATGGCCCGATACCTGGTGACCACTTCGTCACGCTCGGCGGCCGTCGCGAAGAGCGACCGCATGGTGAGCCTGGTCTGGTTGCCCTCCTCGTCGAACGTCACGGTGACCCGAAAATATCCGCGCTGCCCGTCATCGCCGTGATCATAGACCAGGCGCTGGGGCTTCTTAATTTCGAGATAGACAATCTTGTTGGGATAATTCACGCCGTCGGGTCCATGCATGGTGAAGCGCCAAACGCCGCCCTGCCGTACATCCATCTCGTGAATGGTGGTGGTGAATCCTTGGGGTCCCCACCACGAACCGACGTGCTCGGGATCTGTCCACACCTGGAACACCACGTCTCGCGGTGCATCAAAGACGCGTGTGATTACGATTTCTCGGTCGGAGTGTTCTGTAGTCATTTTCAGTTAGGTAGTCAGGAGACGAAGAATTCTTCCAAGACAGGCGCGAGGACCTGCGGCTTGATCATGTGGTTCTGGCGATCAAGCGTACGATGCCGCGCGTTGGGAAGAACGCCGGCCAGCGAGCGCATGGCGTTCTGCATCCAGGGCGGACTCTTTCCTCCGGCCGCCACCAAGGCGGGCATGCGGGCGGAGGCCCACCGCGCGGCGGGCAGCGGCCTGCCCTGCCAGTTGTCTTCCAGGATCGCGAAATCGTAGGGAAGCGTGTGGGCCACGTCGGTCAGCTTGGACCAAACCGGCATCAGTCGCATTAGGGCGATGAAAACCCCAGGCACACCGACGGTCTTCATAAAAAGCTTCACGGCGTCGCCGCGCCGGTCCGCATCGATCAGCGCGCTCATTCGGCCACGCAGATCGGACGGCTGCGGAGGATGGCTGTTGTCGACAATGAAGGGCGCCTCGTACAACGCCAGTCGTCGGATGCTCTCCAGGCGAGCTGCCGCTTCGAGCGCCAAGGCCGCGCCGGAGGAAGTGCCGTACACGAAGGCGGATCCGCCGGCGACATTCAGCACAGCTTCGATATCTTCCACCTCGCGCGCGACTGCGTAGGGCTTGGTATCGCCGCTATCACCGCGGCCCCGGCGATCGTACGTGAACACGGTGAAACGCGGCGCGAGAAGTTTCGCCAGCGGAGCCATGGGACCGTTGGCGCGATAACACAGCGCACCATCTACCAGGATCAGCGGCGGGCCCTGGCCGGTCTGATCGAAGGCGATGCGGGTGCCGTCCTTCGAACAGACTGTTTTCATGCAAGGGTCTCCGCCAGTTCCTGCGCGAGCTTCTCCAGGCTTTGCGTCCAACCCATTTCCATGCCCTTGAGGTAGTTGGCCGCATAGGCGACCTTGGCAACGCCGCGCGTCTCGATCGTGAGTTTCGTTTTGCCGTTCTGGTCGGTGAACGTCACGGTAGTAAAACCGTCGATGATGGAATTCCCGTCTTTATCTACGGCGTTGTTGGTGAAGACCAGCCGCTCCGGCGGAACGATCTCGCGATAAACGCCCTGGGCCGGATAGGACGCCCCATCCGGAGCATGCATGACGATCCGCCAAGCGCCGCCGGGCCTCACGTCCATCTGTTCCACCGTGTTGGTAAAGCCCTTGGGTCCCCACCATTGCTCCATATGTTTCGGATCGGTCCAGGCGCGGAACGCCAGCTCGCGGGGCACATCGAACACGCGGGTGATCACGACCTCTCGCTCCATTGGACTGGAGACGGGATTAGTACTTTCGGCCATGCTTTTTCTCCTTGCTCTTTAGTTCTCGCAGGTACTCGTCCAGGCGATCCAAACTTTGCTCCCAGAAGCGGCGGTAGTGCTCGACCCAGTCCGCGACTTCCTTGAGCCGGGCCGCTTCCAGCCGGCAGGGCCGCCATTGCGCTTCGCGGGTGCGTGCGATCAGGCCGGCGCGCTCCAGCACCTTGAGGTGCTTGGAAATGGCCGGCATACTCATTTCGAAAGGCTTGGCCAGCTCGGTGACCGGGGCATCGCCCAGGACCAGGCGCGCCAGGATCGCACGCCGCGTGGGATCGGCTAAGGCAGCGAACGTGGTGCTGAGATGATCGGCCGGCATAAAGATAACCTATTGGTTATATAACCAATGGGTTAACTATATCGGGCGGGCGCCGAGTTGTCAAGAGCTTTAATGGAGGCATGTCCTATCGAACCGAACATGACAGCATGGGCGAGGTGCAGGTTCCCGCCGAGGCCCTGTATGGAGCCCAGACGCAGCGCGCGGTGGAGAATTTCCCCATTAGCGGGATGCGATTCGGACGGGCGTTCCTGAGTGCGCTGGGGTTGGTGAAGGTCGCATCCGCGCGGGCGAACGGGAAAGCCGGGGCCCTCCCTGCCCCCATTGCCGAAGGCATCGCGACAGCGGCCCAGGAGGTGATGGACGGACGCCACGATTCGCAATTTGTGGTGGACGTTTTCCAGACCGGCAGCGGCACGTCCACCAACATGAACGCGAATGAAGTGATCGCCACGCGGGCCGCGGCCTTACTGAGTCAGCCCATACACCCCAACGATCATGTCAACCGCAGCCAGTCGAGCAATGACGTTTTCCCGACAGCGCTGCATGTGGCCGCGGCACGTGTCGCGCATGAAACGCTGCTGCCCGCGATGGGAGTGCTTCATCAGGCGCTCGACGCCAAGCGGCAGCAGTTCTGGGACATTCTCAAGATCGGACGGACGCACTTGCAGGACGCCGTTCCCATGCGCCTGGGACAGGAATTCGGCGGATATGCCCGCCAGGTGGAATTATCGCAGGCGAGAATCCGGCAAGCCCTGGAGGGCGTTTACGAGCTGCCTTTGGGCGGCACCGCCGTGGGCTCGGGGATGAACGCCGCTCCGGGATTCGCGCCAGCCGCGATTGCCATCATCGCCGAACGAACCGGACTGCCTTTCCGCGAAGCCGAGAATCACTTCGAAGCGCAAGCCGCGCGTGATGCCGCCGTCTTTCTCAGCGGCGCACTCAAGACTTACGCAGTGGCGCTTACGAAAATCGCCAACGATATGCGCTGGTTGGGATCGGGACCGCGCTGCGGACTGGGCGAGCTGCAATTGCCCGAGGTGCAGCCGGGATCGAGCATCATGCCGGGAAAGGTGAATCCGGTCATCGCCGAGAGCGTGCTCATGGTGTGCGCACAGGTGATCGGCTATGATGCCGCGATCAGCTGGGGAGCATCTGCCGGAGCGTTCGAACTCAACACCATGATGCCGGTGATCGCCTATGATCTTCTGGCATCACTCGAACTGCTGGCCGCCGCTTCCCGCAATTTTGCCGAGCGGTGTATAGCGGGGCTGGAAGCGGACGAAATCCGTCTGCGGCAGACACTGGAGAGTTCGCTCGCCCTGGCGACGGCCCTTACGCCGGAGATCGGCTACGAACGTGCCGCGGCACTCGCTAAAGCTGCCTACAGTACGGGCCGCACAATCCGCGAAGTGGCTGTGGAAACAAGTGGCATCAATAAGGAAAAGTTGGTGGAATTGCTCGACCCGATTAAGATGGTGGGCGCTGGATAAGTCTTTACCGGAATTTCTGATCGTCCGCACGTAAAAAATAGCGCGTCTGGGGACCACCCACTTCGCCCAGACTCTTTGTATTCAGCTACTAGCCCTTTTCGGCAAGTGACCTGCAAGAACCATTGCTGGGGATCTACCCCTGCGAAGGAAAATAAATCATGAAACGTTTCTCCTGGTTCATGGGCGCGATGGTCATGCTCGGCTTGACGGCGCTCCCGGCTCTCAAAGCGGATCCATGGGACCGCAAGACCGTCATCACGATTTCTCAACCTCTGGAAGTTCCCGGAGTGGTTCTTCCGGCAGGAACATATGTCATGAAGTTGTTGGATTCGTCCAGCAACCGTCATATCGTTCAGATCATGAACGAGAAGCAGAACCATCAGTTGGCGCTCACCATGGCGATACCCGCCGAGCGGCTTCGCCCCACCGACAAAACTGTATTGACCATGTATGAAGGCTCCCAAGGCGCTCCTCCCGCCCTGCGCACCTGGTTTTATCCGGGCGACACGGTGGGACAGGAGTTCCTCTATGCGCGCCGCCAGGCGGTTCGCATTTCCGAGCGGACCAACGCGACGGTCCCTGAGATAGAAACGGCGAAGCCGGCCACGGTGGCCGCCACCGAGCCCGCCCACGGTGAAGAGTCGCGCGATGAAGCGGCGCTCATCGCACGCGCTGAACCGGCTCCCGCACCCATCGCGGCCCCCGAACCGATAGCAACACCCGAACCGCAGCAAACCGCGGTGGAACCACAGTCCTCACCCGAGAACAGTTCGCAAACGCGTTCGTCCGACGAAGTGACGACGGCCAGCGATTCGTTGCCCAAGACAGCCGGTAATGGGCCTCTCGCCGGTCTTATTGGTGGGCTGTCGCTGGCGGCGGCTTTCGGCATGATGAAAAAAGCCAAGCCTGATCGGACGCTGTAGCGGTGTGGAAAGCCATGCAGTGGTTCTTTTGGACCCTGGGCATCCTCAGTGTCGGCTATTGGGCTCAACTCAGCGTGAAAGCGCGAGTGAGTCAGGTCCGGGGCGCTTGGGAGCTTGAGCGCCCCCGACCTGTGACGTCCGCGGCCCCTTCCAGCGGCGATGTCGTCGGCCGGTTGGAAATTCCGCGGCTCAATTTGTCGACCGTGGTATTCGAGGGTGCCGACCAGGACGTGTTGGAGCGCGGAGCCGGACACCTCCCCGGCTCTGCGCAACCGGGTGACCGCGGCAACGCCGTGCTCGCTGCGCATCGCGACACGTTCTTTCGTCCCCTGCGTGATGTACGCATTGGCGACGTCGTCAGGATTCACACCCGGCCCAAAGACAGCGTGTACATCGTGGAATCCGCTCGTGTCGTGGAGCCGGATGAAGTGGACGTGCTGAAGCCGACGCCAAGTCCGGTCCTCACGCTCATCACTTGTTATCCGTTCCGGTACATCGGTTCGGCGCCGGAACGGTTTGTGGTGCGGGCAGCGTTGGTGAGCAATTAACCCTGGAAATATCCAGCGGCAAGCTCAGGTTTCTGCTCCAGCGCCTGCCGCCAATAGTTGCGCGCTTCCTCGACCGACCCTTTGGCTTTGAGCGCGTGCCCCAGGTTGAGCAGCGCCTCGGCAAAGTTGGGCTTTTCGGCGAGCGCCTCATGGTACAGCTTGATGGCGTCATCCAACTGGCCGGATTTCTGTAGCAGCAGACCGGTGTTGTAGAACAGTTCCGGAGTGCGTTCTCCGGACTCGATCAGCTTGGCCTGCAGGTCGAGAGCCTTGGGCAGATCCTCGCGCTCCACCGCCATCGCAGCCAGACCTCGCATGGCATCCATGGACGTGGGGTCGGATTCCAGCACGGCCTGGAAGGCTTTCGCGGCTTCTTCATGCGAGCCCAGCTTCCAGTGCGCCAATCCCAGGTTGAGCTGGGCTTCGGGCCAGGGAGTCCGCTTCCGGACGCAGGCCTGAAACGCTTCGACCGCCCCGCGATGGTCGTCGCGTTGCAGACGCAGGTAACCCAGCCGGAACCAGGCGTCTTCCCATTCTGGATTCCGCGCCAACAGCTTGGCATACAACCGCTCGGCGTCCTCCTTCTGACCCTGCTGCTCGAGCACGCTGGCCAGGTTATAGATCACATCCGCCAGATCCGGCGCGATTTGCAGAGCGCGCTCGTAGTTCTCGCGGGCCTGCTTCAGGTCGCCCTTTTCCTGCAGGACAATTCCCAGGTTGACGTGCGCCTGCTTGGCGTCGGGCCGGATGCGAACGGCTTCGGCATAGGCCTTGGCGGCGTCATCCGTGCGGCCGCACTTCTGCCGGGCCACACCCAGATTGAACCAGCGCTCGAAATGATCCGGCGTAAACTCCACCAGTTTTTCGCAATAGCGCGCGGCGGCTTCATAGTCGTTGGACTGGAACGCGCATGTAGCCAAACCTTCCAGTGCGGCCTGTGAATGCGGGCGTATCGTGAGCAGCCGCTCGGAATACGTTTGGATGGAGGTGGTCTCCTTGCGAGCCATCCCGATGGTGATCAGGTTCACCAGGCACTCCTCCGATTGTGGATTCTTTTCCAGAATCTTCACGTACAGGCTGGTAGCCTCGTCAAATTTCCAAAGCAACTGCAAGGCGACCGCCTTGCCGAACTGCGCGGTCTCGTGATCGGGGTGCGCGGCCAGAACTTTATCGAAACAGCCAATGGCGGGTTCGGGCTTCTCCTGGCGCAGCAGGCAGATACCCCAGCCCAGATTGGCCTCCTCACGCTCCGGGTCAACCTGCAGCGCCTTCTGGAAGGCGTCTGAGGCTTCTTGCCAGCGGCCAAGTTTCTCGAAGCAGATGCCCAGATTGAAGCTCGCGGTGGGATGCTGGGGAGCCGCGGCTAGCAGCTTCTCGTATGTCTTTACCGCGTCGTCGTACTGCTCCAGCTCAAACTGGATGTGGCCCTTGGCGGCGTAGATATCCACGCTCTGGTCGCCACCTTCGATGGCAGTATTGAGCTCGCGCAAAGCTTCCTTGCGCTTGCCCTCCAGGTGGAGGGAGACCGCTCGCGCCAGCGGCGCCGAAACAGTCTGTCCAGTGGCGGCTCCGTTGGCCGCGTCAGTCTTCTTTTTTACACTCATGGTTGCCAGCTCCCGTTGGTAGTGTCGAAAGGCGCCAGGTAAGCACACAGGCGTCCCAGCATGTCGTATTGGTGCGTGATCTGCACCCAGCGCACGCGGCTTTCTTCTCCGCGTGCATTAAAAAATCCCACGCCGCCGCGAGGCAGGCGAGTCTCCGTCCAGCTATCAGCCATCTGGCCCTGGACCTCGACGGAAAAACTCGATCCCTGGACGTCCATGCGCACACGGTAAAGCGTGTCGGCGCGTGCATCAAGGAGAGGGATATTCACGTCGTGGCGATCCTGCGCTTTGCCCCCGATTACGGCATACCGCGTCAGGCCGATGACGGGGATCGCTCCGGATTTCACCACCACCAGTTTCACCACGTAAAAGTTTTCAAAATCGGCCGCGCGAACCACCCAGCTCAGGGCCTTCTTATCGATCATCCCCATGAACTGGGCCTGATAGTCACCCAGGCCGACGGAGGGACGGTACAAAGCCAGCGGGCCCGGCTTCACAAATCCGGTCGAATCGAAGGACCACTCGGTAGTGGATCCGCCGGGGCTCGCCCAATTGTCCAGGCCGGAGCGGAAATCTTCGTCGAGCGCGATGGCGGCGCGGCTTTCCAGCGTCTGGCGAACATTGCCCCATTGATCATTCAGAACGTGTTTGAAGCTGCTCCCGATACCCCCTGAGGACTGGGGAGCGGCGGACGCGATCCGCGGCAGTCCTGGGTGAAACACCAGCGCGAGCAGTGCCGGAATCGCGAACAGCAGAAGTTTCAGATCGCGCGGAGCATGCTGCCAGAACCCCGTCGCGTGCGCCCACACGGGTTCCAGCTTTCCGAGACCTTCACCGTGGAGCCCGGAGCCGCGACCGGATTTCTTGGAGCGGAGCGCGTCCTCGGCTGGTTTCCGATCCATCGGCTCGAGTCCTGAGTGCGGCAGAACCGGGTGCATTTCGGCGGTCTGCGGAATCAGGCGCGCAACGGGCTCGGGTCGGGGAGCTTCCACTCTGCGCTTCTTAAATGTCAGCGGCAGCTGACCAGTCGCGCGCGGCGACCAGGCAGCCGGATCCACCCGGGTCAAGCTCGGAAACGTGACATCCGAGGAGACTCCCGATAGATCGAGCGCGATGGAGTCGGCCGTTTGAACCGTGAAGTGTCCCTGCGCGGCCTGCAACAGATCGCCGGAAAGACTTTGCAGGCCCGCCGTCCCGACCTGGCGGCCGGACTCGTCGATCTTGAGTTGGGGAGCAGAATTGAAGACTCCGGCCGGCAAATCGAGCGCTGTGGAGTCCCCGATTTGAAGTGCGAGAACCCCCGGCTTGGGTTGCAACAGCGCCGAGGAAAGGCTCTGAAGTCCCGCACTTCCGACTTGACGGATGGATTGTTCGACCGCCGGCATGGCCGCGGCGGAAACTCGCACACCGGACTCGATCGCGATCTCGGAAATCACTGCCGGGCTGAAAGCCGTTCCTTGCGCCTCCAGAATCGCCGCCTGAAGCTGGCACAATCCGGCGACGAAGAGTTGATACTCCGGTGCAACAACCGAAATGGTTCCGGCCGATGATAGCGCCACCGCCGGCGTACTGACTTCCGCGTCGAATTGCAGCGGCAACGCGGATGCCACGGACGATTCATGGGCGGCGAAGGACCGAAGGTTGTGCAGACGGTCTGGATGCGGAACCTGCTGATCGAGCAATTCGACCAGCACATCGCTCTGCGGACGAACTTCCAGCGCGAGGCTGGTCATCGGCGTGGGTTCCATCTCCAGGATCTGGAGACCTGTTTCCGTCGAAGCGGCGGCTCGCGGACCTTCATGGATCGCAGCCAGCGGCACGGTTACGCGGCCGCCGGCCCGCATTTCCGTGCGAAGTTTCCCGGATCGCGGATGGCACAGCGTGACATCGGCCGCGTCCTCTCCAAACTCGATGCGCGCAGGCTGAGTCGTCGAGTTCCGTGCGACGAGAAACGCCCAACCGGCGATCCGGCGGCCTTCGGGAAGAGGCTTCGGCTTCGGCAGCGCCCAGACGCGCAAAGGCGGCAGCGGAATGGACGTCAATTCGTATTCGAGCGGGTCGCCTGCGACCAACGCCGGTGAAGTTCCGCCGCTCGCAACGAATGCCCCGACCAGTAAACCGGCCAAGTCAGGGATGCTTTCCGCGCGAACGGATTCAGGAAGCTTCGCCTCGCTCAGGAGAGGCGCTGCTTGCGGTTCAGGGCGCGCAGCGGACTCTTGAGCATCCGCGTGAGCCAAGTGGTAGGAGCGTAGCGTGTCGTGGCTCTGATGAAGCCGCTCGATCGCCAGCCGCTCCTGCTCCTGCCAATAAGACTTGCGATGCGCACTGGAACAGAATTGCCCGTGCGTAACTTTCCTATAGAGAGGGAGCCTTCCCTCACAATAGAGACACCGCGTGTCATCCGACCATGACATCGTTCCCATGGTACGGTTCGGGGGGTAAAAATACTACGCAGTGAACCCCTTAGGCGGCACTTAGGGTTTTGACTTAACTTTTGGATTTATCCCTTACAAACCACGGGTTACAAGCCAGGGGTTCAGACACCCCAGCAGTAGTCTTCGACGGCCTTTTCGATGGTAGGATCGTCGGCGCTCAACCGCATCAGTTCGAGCCTCAGGGCGTCGACCAGGGCGAACCAGCTCGCCTCGATCACGTTCTCCGAGACCCCTACCGTGGCCCAGCTCCGGCGGTGATCGGACCACTCCACCAGTACGCGTACGCGCGCGGCGGTGCCCTTCTTGTTGTCGAGCACACGGACCTTATAGTCGGTCAGCCGCACGCCCGCGATCCCGGGATAAAGCGATGACAGACACTGCCGGAGCGCCAGGTCGAGAGCGTTCACCGGGCCATTGCCCTGAGCCGTGGCCGAGTGGACTCCGTCCTGGGCTTTTAGGGTAACGGTAGCGCTGGTGCCCGTGGACTTGGTCGTGGTTTCATAGCTCACCACCTCAAAAAACTGCAGCCCGGGGCGCAGGGCTTCTCGCACTAAGAGTTCGAACGTACCCTCGGCCGCTTCGAGCTCGTACCCTTGAAATTCCATCTGCTTGATGCGATCGAGCAGCTCCCGGCGGGCGGCGTCGTCCAGACGATCCTCCAGGCCGTGCTGCTTCAGCTTGTAGAGGACGTTTCCCTTCCCCGAAAGATCGCTCAGAAGCACGCGCTGGCGATTGCCCACCAGCTTGGGATTGATGTGCTCATAGGTCGTGGAGTCCTTGAGCACCGCGCTCACGTGTACACCGCCCTTGTGGGCGAAGGCACTGGGGCCCACATAGGCCTGATCGTTGCGGATGGGCAGATTGGCCAGCTCGGCGATGAATCGCGCGGCGGCGGTGAGGTGCGCCAGGCGGTCCTTGCCGATGGTGGTGTATCCCATCTTCAATTCGAGATTGGCAATGATCGACACCAGGTTGGCGTTGCCGCAACGCTCGCCGTAGCCGTTCATGCAGCCTTGGACGTGAGCGAATCCCTGCTCGATGGCGGCCAGAGAATTGGCCACCGCCAGCTCGGAATCGTTATGGGTGTGAATCCCCAGAATGCCGTCGAAGTTCTTGCGGACGTCGGCACAGATTTCGGCGAGCCGGCTGGAGAGCATCCCGCCGTTGGTATCGCACAAGCACAGAACGTCGGCCCCGGCTTTCTTGGCGGCCTCGAGCGTGCGGAAGGCGAAATCCCGGCTGGCGCAGTAGCCGTCGAAAAAGTGTTCGGCGTCGTACACCACTTCCTTGCCGTGGGCCTTGAGGTACTTGACTGTATCGGCAATGAGTTCGAGGTTTTGGTTCTCCTCGATCCCCAGGGCGCGCCGGACATGCAATTCCCAGCTCTTCCCGAAAATCGAAACTACGGGAGTGCCGGCGGCAATCAGCGCATTGACGCTAGCGTCCTCTTCGACCGGGTTCTTGGCGAAGCGCGTCGCGCCGAATGCGACCAGCCGCGAATGTTTGAGTTGCAGATCACAGGCGCGAGCAAAGAAGTCTTTATCTTTCGGGTTCGACCCCGGCCAGCCGCCCTCGATGTAATCGATGCCAAGCTCGTCGAGCTTGTGGAGCACCAGGATTTTATCGTCGGCCGAAAAGCTGACCGCCTCGCCCTGAGTTCCGTCGCGTAGCGTGGTATCGAATGTGAAAACTCGCATGGAGTTAGGTTGCGGCCGGAACCCCGACCTCTTTCTTCTTCTTGAGGAAGGTCATCATCTTGCGGAGCTCGGCTCCCACCTTCTCGATAGGCTGATTTTCCTGGGCTTCTCGCATCGCGAGGAATTTCTTACGGCCCGTTTTGTTTTCTTCCATCCATTCACGCGCGAACTGGCCGGACTGGATCTCGCCCAGGATCTTCTTCATCTCGGCACGCGTCTGGTCGTTCACGATCCTGGGACCGCGGGTATAATCGCCGTATTCCGCCGTATCCGATACCGAGTACCGCATATAGCTGAGGCCGCCCTCATAAATCAGATCGACGATCAGCTTCACTTCATGCAGGCACTCGAAATAAGCCATTTCCGGCGCATAGCCGGCGTCGACCAGGGTTTGGAACCCGGCTCGGATGAGCTCGCTGACACCGCCGCAGAGGACGGCCTGTTCACCGAACAAGTCGGTTTCGGTTTCTTCCTTGAACGAGGTTTCGAGAATCCCGGCGCGTAAACAACCAATTCCCCCACCATAGGCCAGAGCGTTAGCGAGGGCGTTACGTGTTGCGTCTTGATGGATCGCGACCAGTCCGGGAACTCCCTGCCCTTCCGTGAAGACCTCGCGAACGCGATGCCCGGGAGCTTTCGGCGCGATCATGGTGACGTCGATATTCTTGGGCGGCGTGATGAACCCGAAGTGAATATTGAAGCCGTGCGCGAACATCAGCGTCTTGCCCGCGGTCAGATTCGGCTCGATGTCTTTCTTGTAGATCTCACCCTGAACGTGATCCGGCACCAACATCATGATGACGTCGGCGGCTTTCGCGGCATCCGCAATCGAGAGAACTTTCAGCCCGGCGGATTCCGCCTTGGCTTTGCTCTTGCTACCTTCCGGCAGGCCGACAATCGAATTGAGGCCGGAATCGCGCAGATTCAGCGCGTGCGCATGCCCCTGGCTGCCGTAGCCGATAATGGCGATCGTCTTGCCTTTGAGTAGCGAAGGATCGCCGTCTTTTTCGTAGTATTTAGTGACCATTTACGTGGGTTACTCCGTGGTTTTCAGGACCTCTTGGTCCATTTCAAGATGTTCTTTGCGCACCGGCGGCGCCAGCTTCAGCTTCTTGGCTTCGAGCGGAACTGAAACCAGACCGGAACGCGTCACTTCTATATCGCCATAACGCTGCATGGTGCGGATAAATGCGTCCAGCTTCTCCGGATCGCCCGTGGCCTCGAGTGCATAGCCGTCCGCTGAACTGTCCACGGCTTTCGCACCGAAGATCTCCGCTTCCTTGAGGACAGCCATGCGGTTCTCCTGCGTGGTTCCGACCCACAGAAGCACCAGTTCCCGCCGAACAGCCGAGCCTTCGGTCAGATCCGCGACTTGCAGCACGTTGACCAGCTTGTTGATCTGCTTGATCACTTGCACCCGCTGGCTGGGTTCGATATCGACCACAATGCTCATGCGCGACAGTTCCGGATCGAGCGTTCGCGCGACTGTCAGGCTTTCGATGTTGTAGCCGCGCGCCGAGAGTACGCCGGTCACCCGCATGAGAGCACCCGGCTTGTTCTCGACTAACAATGAAATCAATTGCAGCATCGTTACACCGCCACCGGCTGAACCGGCCCCAGCACCATTTCGTTGATCGCGCCGCCCGCCGGAACCATGGGGTACACGTTTTCGAATGGCGTCACGCGCACGTTCAGCAAGTACGGACCCGGCTCCTTCACTGCCGCTTCCAGCGCCCCCCGCAATTCACGCGGGCTCTCCACCGTCTTGCCGCGGAACCCGTACGCCCCCGCCAGCTTTTCAGGATCGGGGAACCCATCCAACTGCACCGAGCTCAGGCGATTGTTATAAAACAACTCCTGCCACTGCCGGACCATCCCCAGGTAGCCGTTGTTCATCACGATAATCTTCACCGGCAGCGCGTGATTGGCGATCGTCGCGAGCTCCGGGATCGACATCTGGAATCCGCCGTCGCCAACCAGAGCGAACACCAATTTGTCGGGTCGCGCGAACTGCGCGCCGATGGCCGCCGGCAGACCGAAGCCCATCGATCCGAGACCGCCCGAATTGAGCCACAGCCGCGGATGGTTGAACTTGAGGAACTGCGCGCCCCACATCTGGTGCTGACCGACGTCGCTGGCGACGATGGCTTCGCCGCCCGAGAGACGGTCGATTTCCGCAATCAGGTGCTGCGGCTTGATCTCGTCCGTCGACATTTCGGGCTCCAGCGGATGCTCGGCCTTCCAGCCTTTGACCTGCGACCACCAGGCTGTGCGGGCGGCAGCGTTTTTCGCTTTCATGGTGGGGGCCAGCTCCAGCACGGCTTCCTGCAGGCGTTCCAGAACTTTCTTGACGTCGCCCACGATGGGAATATCCGCGGCGCGATTTTTCCCGATCTCCGCGGGATCGATATCCACGTGAATCACACGCGCATGCGGCGCGAACGCGGCCAGGCGGCCGGTCACGCGATCGTCAAATCGCACACCCAGGGCGATCAGCAGATCTGTCTCCGTCATGGCCATATTGGCGGCGTAGCTGCCGTGCATCCCCGGCATGCTGATGAAATTCGGATGCGTGCTGGGCATGGAGCCCAGGCCCATCAGCGTGCAGACCGAGGGCGCATCGATCGTTTCTACAAACTGCCTAAGCTCGGAGGCTGCCTCAGCCGCGACGATGCCGCCGCCGGCGTACACCATGGGACGCTCCGCTTCCCAGATCATCTCAGCCGCCCGGCGGATCTGCCCGGCGTGCCCTTCGGTGGTCAACCTGTATCCCGGGAGGTGAATCGTCGAGACCGGAGTGTAGTGACCCTGAGCCTGAAAGACGTCCTTGGGAATATCCACCAGCACCGGCCCGGGGCGCCCGCTGGCCGCGATGTGAAACGCTTCATGGATAGCCTGCGGAAGCTCCGATAGCTTCTTCACCATGTAGTTGTGCTTGGTGCAGGAGCGCGTGATGCCGAAGGTGTCGGCTTCCTGGAACGCGTCGCTGCCGATGAGCTTGGTCGAAACTTGTCCGGTGATCGCCACGATGGGAATCGAATCCATCAGCGCATCGACCAGCGCGGTGATCAGGTTGGTGGCGCCGGGACCCGACGTCGCGCAGCACACGCCCACTTTGCCCGTCGCGCGCGCGTATCCCTGGGCCGCGAAGCACGCATTCTGCTCGTGCCGCACCAGGATGTGCTTGATCTGATGATCGTACAGCGCATCATATAAAGGCAGCGTGACGCCGCCCGGGTATCCGAAGAAGGTATCGACCTTCTCCCGCAACAGGCATTCGAGGACAACTTGTGCACCGGTCATCAATTTGGTCGACATTCAAACATCCTCCCAAAATGGAAAAGGCCACTGTCCGGGGGTCTCTTTCCCCCGCCAGTGGCCAAGTCCGTATCCCTACGAATTGGGCCGTTCAGGCGGGGCCGGCTACACCGACCCCAATAATTAGAACGAGCCCTAGTACAGGAATGATTTCAGTAGAGACCGCGGTGCCGCGGGAGAGAGCCTGGTTGGGATCTGCAAATGACATCGTCGTCTCTATGAGTTCAAGAATACAGCACAAGAATCGCAAATGCAAGTGGGGTTACCCATAAGAAACCTTTATGGGATTATTCCAGTTCCGGGGCGCCCACCAGTTGCGGGCCGGTGGGGGGCGCTCCGCTCCAAAACATCAGGGCGATGGTGACCGTAAGGATTTGCACGCAGGCGATAAACGCCACAGACGCGGGCCAGCCGCCCAAGTCCCAAAAGTATCCGGGGATGGCCGCGCCCAGGCTGCCTCCGACGTAGTAGAACGCAGAATACAATCCCACCGCCAGCGACCGATGCTGTTCGGCGGCTACGCCCACGAAGTTGTTGGCGGCCGTGGTCGCCGCAAAGACGCCGCTGCTACAGATGGTCAGCCCCAATCCGATCATCCACAGGTTATGCGCCAGCGTGAGCGCGATTCCGGCTACGCCGGCTCCCATGCCGCAGGCCAACACCGCCCTTTGTCCGTAACGATCGATCGCGCGCCCTGCCGAGGGGTTGACCGCCGCACCGATCAGGTAGACGAAGAAGATCGATCCCAGCGCCGCGGGCTGCAGATGGAAGGGAGACGCGGCCAGATAGAACGTCACGTAGGTGAAGATCGCCACCAGCGAAAAGAGAGTGCAGAACCCGATGACGTAGGTTGCCAGCAGCCGGCGATTCTTCAGGTGCGACTTCGCGGCGGAGAACCACGATCCAGCGGTGCTAAGCGCATGATGGGGGTGCCGCTCGGGCTCGAGCAACTGTGCGATAGCCGCGGCGCCGGCCAGCGTCAGCACGCCCAGTACGACGAAGACCCATCGCCATCCGAAATGCGAAGCCACCAAACCCGCGATGAACCGGCACGAGAATCCGCCCAGCACGGTACCGCTTACGTAGGAAGACAAAACCGCGCCCGCGCCACCCGACGCCCATTCGTCATTGATGTAGGCGACGGTCACGGAAAACACGCCGGGTGTGCACAAGCCCTGGCAGAATCGCCAGAACAACAGTGTGCCGAGGCCCGCGGACGTCGCCGCGACCAGGCTGCAGAGACCCAACAGAAACGCCGACCAGACGATCACGCGCTTACGGCCGATTCGATCTGCCAGGATGCCCGCGATGGGCGCCGCGACGGCTACGCCTAGCCCGGCCACCGTGACGGTCATGCTGACCGCGATCTTGGTGGCGTGGAAGATCTCCGTCAGCATCGGCAGCAGGGGTTGCGTCGAGTACATCTGCAGGAATGAGCAAAAGCCCGCGACCACTACTCCGAACTGGCGTGAAGTCACTGGGTTGCTTATTGTGACGCTTTTGTTTCCCAGGGTCGAGGCTGATGCGGTGCGTCGCGGTCTTCCACGCGATCGTAGAGATGATCGTCCGAGGTTGTGCCGAGCGACAAATTGTACAAGCTGGTCAGGCCCAATCCTTCGCGAAGATCTTCATCGAAGGCGTGCAGCTTCTTGAGCTGATCGGCCAGCGCGGGAATCTCTTTGCCCGACGGCGTCCGCAGGAACATCTGGTAGCCGCGGCTCACCAGATTGGCAATCTCGCCGCCCACCAATATGCCGGCTTTGCCAACCTTGACTTGTCCGCCGCCCAGATCCTCGATGACAGCTCCTGTGCCATCGCGCGTGACGCGCGCTCCCGCGCCCTGGCCCTGGGCTCCCTGCTCCACGGCGAGACGAAACTGCTTCAGGTTGGCGAGGCGCTCCTCGAAAGTCCACTCATGCGGCTTCTGGTTGCGAAAGAACATGCTTTTTCATTATAGTTCGCTAGAGCTTTCCCCAGAATGCAAAGCCGACAGCTCCAAGAACGCACACGAACGATGCCGCGTAATTCCAGCGCACCGGCTCGCCCAGATAAAAGTAGGCAAACACGGCGAAAACCATCAGAGTGATGCATTCCTGGATCACCTTTAGCTGATAACCGCTGAAATGGGCGTATCCGATTCTGTTGGCGGGCACCTGAAAGCAATATTCTCCAAACGCGATCAGCCAGCTCACGAGGATCGCCGAGATGAGCGGCATGGAACGGCTCTTCAGATGGCCGTACCAGGCAAAGGTCATGAAAGTGTTGGAGATGAACAGAAGGATGACGGTGGACATATCGTCCATCATCGCAAGCGGAAGGTTAGCCCAGCTCGCTGCGGATGGCTGCGGCTATGGATTCCGCGAAGTGCTCCACGCGGTCGAGTTTCGGACCCTCCACCATCACGCGGGCCAGCGGCTCGGTTCCCGAAAAGCGCACGACGACGCGGCCGGCGTCGCCGAACTCGGCTTGCATGCGGCTGATCTCTTGCCGCACTGTCGCCATATCCTCCAAAGGCCGCCGTTCTTTGACGCGCACGTTCACTAGAAGCTGGGGATAGATTTCGAGCTCCGCGGTCAGCTCGTCCAGATCCTTGCCTGAACTGGTCATTGCTTGGCAAACCTGCAAAGCCGTCAACAGGCCGTCGCCGGTGGTCGAGTATTCGCGGAAGATGACGTGGCCGCTCTGCTCGCCGCCCAGCAGCGCGTCGCGCTTGATCATCTCTTCGAGCACATACTTGTCTCCCACCGGCGTCCGCACCATGCCGATGCCGTGACGGGTCAGGGCTCGCTCGAGACCCAGGTTCGACATCACGGTGGAGATCACTTCCTTCAGGCCGCGCGTGGCTTGCAGCCGGCGGGCGGCCAGCAGCAGCACGCCGTCGCCATCGACGATCTTGCCGGAATGCGAAACGAAGATCGCGCGGTCGGCGTCTCCGTCGAAAGCGACTCCCAGGATCGCGCCGGTCTCGAGCACTCGCCCGCGCAGCCCCTCGACGTGCAGCGCGCCACAGTCGAGATTGATGTTCCTTCCGTCCGGGGAGCAGTGGATACAATCGACCTTGGCGCCCAGGCGTTCAAACAGCGCAGGCCCCAGATAGGTTGCGGCGCCATTGGCTCCGTCGATCACGACGGTCATGCCGGCCAGCCCTCCGGGCATCGTGCCGGCAAGATGTTCGACATAAGCGCGATCCAGGCCTTCATCTACGGTGAGCTTCTGCGGAGCCACAGGTTTCCCGGAACTTGTGCAGTTAAAGAGAAACCCTTCCAGCGCGTGCTCCTGCTGATCCGGCAGCTTGAAACCGGAATGGTCGAAAATCTTGATGCCGTTGTCCTGGAACGGATTGTGCGAAGCCGAGATCATGACGCCGGCCGCGAAGGGTCCCGTCTTGGCGACGTAGGCCAGGCCTGGTGTGGTAATCAACCCCGCGCTCCGTGCGCGCACGCCGCCTTGTGCCAAGCCTCCGGCCACGTGTTCGGCAATCCAAGGTCCGGATTCACGCGTGTCCATCCCCAGTACCACTTCGGGGTTCAAATGATTCGTGCCGATCCATTGCGCCAACGCAAGGCCCACGGCGAAGGTGGTCGGGCGGTCCAGGGGATACTCTCCGGCGGCGCCGCGGATGCCGTCGGTTCCAAATAACTGTCTCATTGTTTCGGGGCGGGGTTGCCTTTCGTTTCGGAAGCTCGATCCAGGTGCAGTTTGAGCTCGGGCGGATCCGAGCGGACGAAGGTCACGCCCGCCGGCAGCGTCACATTGGCGCGCGAGATGGGGAAGACTCTCTCGCCGGGCTCGGTGAGACCGGCGAGGTCCAGCAGCAAGGAAACGCTGGAGAGATTCTCGCGGCTCAGGACGCCGGTCGCGCCGCGCATTTCGAGCCGAACCGTAACAGGGGGGTTCGCCACCAGCGCCAGTGTGGGCTCGACATTCCGATAGAAGACCGGAACCGATTGCACGGTGACCAGCTCGGGTTCGCCTTCGACGGCGATCCACAGGCATACGGCCAGGACCACGGAAAGCAGCTTCCAGCCAAGATTGCGCGTGAGCGTACGCCATGCTGCACTCACGGTTGTGCCCGCGTCCATTCGGGCTCGGGAACATTATCCATGTGGGCGGGCCGGCCCGTAGCATGAGCGATCAGACGCTCGCGCAAGCGGTCGATGCCGATGTCCTGTTCCAGCTCTTCGCGCCAGGCAATCGAAATGTGTCCGCGCTCCTCGGAGAGCACGATCGCCAGCGCGTCGGTTCCTTCGGTAACGCCAATCGCGGCGCGATGCCGTGTGCCGATTTTGCGGACGGGATTCACGGGGTGCGTGTGCAGCGGCAAAAAACAGGCCGCGGCGGCGATACGGTCGCCTTGAATAATCACGGCCCCATCATGGAGCTGGCCGCCAGGATGAAAAATCGAGCACAGCAGATCGCGAGAGACCACCGCATCGAGGGCCACGCCGCTTTCGACAAAGGTGCGCAGGCCGATTTCGCGCTCAACGACAATCAGCGCCCCGGTCTTATCCTCGATCATCTGCTGCACCGCCAGCACGATTTCATCCACCACTTCGCGGCGCTCCAATTGGCCTCCGAGCCCCAACCAGCGAATCCGGCCAATGCGCGTGAGCAGCCGGCGGATTTCGGCCTGAAACATCACGATCAGGGCGATGGCGGTGTAGGGCGCCAGGGCCGCCAGGACCGAGCGGAGCAGGTTCATCCGCATAGACAGCGCGATCAGGTAGAGCGCCACCAGCGCCAGCAAGCCGGTGAACACGTGCATGGCGCGGCGGCCGCGCAGCATCAGGATGAAGTGGTATATCAGGACGGCTACGGCCAGAATGTCGATCACCGCGGTGAGCGTCAGCTTCGGGATGACCGGCAAGACAAATTGCGGCATTAGGGGAGGAATTCTTAACTGTTACCAGTCTATCGCGCGCGCGAAGCTGCGCCAAGAGGTCTTACGTTCAGGTGCCGAACCCAGCCCGCGGTGCCGGGCCCCCGGATCGTTAGCGACCCTGGGAAGGAACTGTCCCTCGCACCGCCCAAGCGCGCGCGGGAAGTTCAAAAAGCACCTCTTCGTGAGTGATCAGCAGGCGGCGTTTGACCTCATCGCGCAGCGCCTGGAGATGTTGAGGTTGGATGCTTCCGGCATAGGCGCCGGCCGGCCCCTGCGCGAGGAGAAAGGGATCCCAGTAATCGGCGAAGGACTGGAATTGCATGATGATATCGATTGGCGCCTCGTAAACATCCTTCAAGCCGGCTTGCCTCCAGAGTCGTCCCAAGTCACCAGGACGGCACAGGGGCGCATTCCTTTCATCAAGCTGACGAGCGCGGGCATCCAGGTGCACCGCAGCGTCCCAAAATACTCGAAGCATCCCCATGCCTGCGCCGTAATCCCATACAGCGGCCGAGATTCTCCCGCCAGGCTTAGTTATGCGACACGTCTCTCGTAGCGCCTTTTGTCCATCCGAAATGAAGTTAAATACAAGCAGCGAGAGACTGCCCTGAAATGTCGAATCGGGGAAAGGCAGCTGTTGAGCATCTCCCTGCTCAAAAACCACCCGATCGAGAAACAGATTTCTTTGCTTTGCGTATTCGACATACTCTTTCGATCGATCGATTCCCAAGACGTAAGCATTGATTTTGCTCTCGGCTACTGCAAAGGCAAGGGATCCAACCCCTGAGCCAATGTCGAGTATCCGCCCTGAGTCTTGAATATCGGCGAAGTCCACGAGCAGTGGGGCAACCAAACGACTCCACCGCCCCATGAATCGCTCGTAGGCTTCGGCGTTTCCAAACATACTCCGCTCTTTCCGCTTGAAACAGATATTCCCTAAGTCTTGATTTCGGTCCACAGCCGGTCGCGGAGACGCTGGCCGGCGGCGGATTGCGGCGCGAACCATTCGCCACGAGCCAGGGTTTCGGCGGGCGGATACAGCACCGGGTCGGAGCGCAGAGCTTTCGGCAAGACCGCCACAGCCAGGATGTCGATCACGGCGGTGAGCGTCAGCTTCGGGATGACCGCCAAGACAAATTGCGGCATTAGGGGAAGAATTCTTAACTGTTACCAGTCTATCGCGCGCGGGAAGGCGCTCCAATAGGTCTCCTGTTTCCAGGCGGCCGCACGACCCTCAATTCCGTCCACGGGGGTCGCGCGGACCGTCGCATTCCGACCCCCGCGAATTTAGAGTAAACTGTTGAAACTGAGGCGGCATCTAAACTGACATGCACGTTCGATTTCTGAGAATCCTCGCGTTCGCGACCCTGATCGCGGTGCTTGCTCCTCTTTTCGCGCAAAAACCCGCGCAACAACCCGCTCCTCGGGGCGCCGGAGTACCGGGGATCGCGGCGCCCGGCGCGCCCAAACCCGAGGACACGGAGGTGTGGGAACCGGTGCCCAAAGTGGTCACGGTCGCCGCCACTCCTGCGGCGCCACCCTCCGACGCAATCGTGCTGTTCGATGGCAAGAACCTCGATGAGTGGGTGTCGACCCGGGACAAGTCGCCGGCTAAATGGACCGTCGCTGGCGGTGCAGTGACGGTGAACAAGGCGCGGACCGCCGGGAGCATCGAGACGAAGAGGAGCTTCAGGAATTACCAGCTTCACATCGAGTGGAAGATTCCCGAGAACATTACCGGCGCAGGCCAGGATCGCGGTAACAGCGGGGTATTTCTGGCCTCGACGGGCCCTGGCGACACCGGATATGAGCTACAGATTCTCGATTCATACAATAACAAGACGTACGTGAACGGTCAGGCCGGTAGCATCTACAAACAAGGCATTCCGATGGTGAATCCAAGCCGCAAGCCCGGAGAGTGGCAGACCTATGACGTGGTGTGGATCGCGCCGTCCTTCAACGACGATGGCTCGGTAAAGACCCCGGCTTATGTCACGGTGTTTTTCAACGGCGTGCTGGTGCAGAATCACTTCGAAGTGAAAGGCGAGACGCGATACATTGGCCAGCCGGCCTATAAGAAGTTCGATCGCGCGCCGATCAAACTGCAGGCGCACGGCGATCCCAGCGAGCCCATCAGCTTCCGGAATATCTGGGTCAGGGAACTTTAATCCTAAGTCTTGATTTCGGTCCATAAACGGTCGCGCAAGCGCTGGCCGGCAGCGGATTGCGGAGCGAACCATTCTCCGCGTGCCAGGGTCTCCGCCGGGGGATAAAGCACGGGATCGGAGCGCAACGCTTCGGGCAGGAACTCCTGGGCCGCGCCGTTGCACGCCGCCGTGCGCGTGGTCTCGACAATCGCCGCGGCCACACGCGGGCGCAGCAAGTAATTGATAAAGTGATGCGCGGCTTCCATGCGGCTGCTCTCGCGCAAGATCGCCACGTTGTCCGCGTAGCGCGGGAAGCCTTCTGACGGAAACGCGAAGGCCAGCTTCGACACACTTACACCGTCGCTCCGCTCGGAGGCCGCCGCGATGGCCTGTGCAGCCGTGACGGCCCAGGCCTGTGCGGCACCAACGTCGCCGGAGACCAACTGATCCCGCACTTCAGCATTGAGATAAGCGCGGACCAAAGGCTTCTGGGCGATTGCCCTCTGCTGCGCCGCTTTGAGTTGCCCGGGATCGGACGAATTGATGGAATCACCCAACGTCTCCAGGCACGCGGCGAGCACCTCCGGCGGGTCGTCGAGCATAGTCAGCTTTCCCGCCAGGCGCGAGTCCCAAAGGTCCGACCAGGCACGCGGAGTCCATCCCAAACTCTTCTGGTAGACGATCCCCGTGGCCCCGTGCATGTAAGGCACCGACCATTCGAGGTTCGGATCCCAAGGCGGCTTCTGGAACTGCGAATCGAGGGCGCCGAGGTTGGGCAGCCAATCGTGACGCAGGCGCGCCAGCAAACCCATATCGCGCATCGGCTGGATGTACTCAGCCGACGGGAAAACAACGTCCCAGCCAGAGTTGCCACTCATCACTTTAGCGAGCATCTCCGGCACGCTTTCATAGGTGCCATAGCGGACACGCAAGCCGAACTCGCGCTCGAAGTTGGGAATGGTATCGGGCGCGACGTAATCTGACCAGTTAAAAACGTTCAGGCGGGGACCGCGATTGCACGCCGCGGCGGTCGCCGCGCCGATCAGGAACGCTCTTCGATTCATGTCCGCCGCAGCCTCTCTGAGAGCATGATCAGCATACCCAGGCCGAACACTACCAACGTCGAGACGGCGTTGAGCGCGGGATTCACGCCGCGTCGCGCCATCGCGTAAATCACCATGGGCAGCGTCTGCGAATCGACGCCGGCGACCAGGCTGGTGATGACGTAGTCGTCGATGGAGACGGTGAAGGCGAGCATGGCGGCGGCAGCGATCGCCGGGGCCAGGTACGGCAGCGTGACGCGGTGAAACGCCCCGAATTCGGTCGCGCCCAGATCGAGCGCGGCTTCTTCGAGTGTGCGATCGAAGCTGCGCAGGCGCGCGAGCACCACGACAACCACATAGGCCAACGAGAAACCCACGTGCGCCAGGATGACGGTGTGCATTCCCAGGCGCAGATGCGCAAACCGAAAGATCCACTGAAACAGCGCCAGCAGCGAGGCTCCGGTCACGATCTCCGGTGTGACCAAAGATAGATACATCGATCCGGATAACCAGGCGGAGCCGCGCTTCCACAATCCATAGGCCGCGAGCGTTCCGAGGACCGTCGCTGCAAGAGTGGCGGCGATGGCAATCTCGAGACTGTTGACAGATGCTTCGATAAGGTTGCTGTCGGCAGCGACGGCGCGATACCACTGGAGCGAGAAGCCCTGCCACACGGCGAATCGAGAAGAATTGAAGCTGAACACGGCTAGGATCAGCAGAGGCACGTGCAGGAACGCATAAGCGCCGGCGGCGTAAACTGCAAGTCCACGTCTCATAACAGCTCTTCGCCTCGGTTTCGTACCGCGAACAGGAGAACCATGGCGACGGCCATCAGGACCAGTGATAAAGCTGCGCCAAAGGGCCAGTCGCGCGAGGCCGTGAACTGATTCTGCACCAGGTTGCCGATGAGCACGGTTTTACTGCCGCCCAAGAGATCAGAGGTCAAGTAAGTGCCCAGACACGGCACAAACACGAGAATCGCGCCGGCGCGGATTCCCGGAGTGCACAACGGCAGCGTGACGCGTACCAACACCTGCCAGGGCCGGGAGCCTAGATCGGCGGCGGCTTCGAGCAGGCTAGGATCGAGACGCTCGAGAGTGGCATACAGCGGCAGAACCATGAACGGCAGGAATCCGTACACCAGACCGAGGATCACCGCGCCGTCGTTATAGAGCAGCGGAAGCGGCTCACGGATGATCCGCAGCGCCTGCAGTGCCGTGTTGACAATCCCGGTATCGCGCAGCAGGAACATCCAGGCATAGGTGCGGATCAGGAAGCTGGTCCAGAACGGGAGGATGACCAGGCTCAGGTACAGATTCTTGCGGGGGCCGGAGCGGGCGATGAACATCGCCAGCGGGAATCCCAAGGCCAGACACAGTGCGGTGGCCACGGCGGCGATCCAGAAGGAGCGCAGGAAGATGATCCCGTAGACCGGGTCCCAGATCCGGGTGAAGTTTTCGATGGTCCAGGGGAGCTCGACGCCGCCATAGGCGCCGCGCGTGAGGAGGCTGTAGACCACGATAATGGCGAGCGGAGCGAGCACGGTGATCGCCATCAGGATCGCCGCAGGCGCGATAAACGTGGTGCGTAGCTTCATAGGCGGCACTCATCCTCGGAGTTCCAGGAAACGCATACGGCCTGGCCCGGTTGAAAGGAGACTCCGGGAGCAACTTGCGCGAGAATGGCTTCGCCGTTTTCCAGGATCATTTGAATTTGACAAAACGAACCCAGGTAGACCGCACTGGCAACGGTGGCTTTCCTGCCTTGGGGAGTAATGCTGACCGCCTCGGGGCGCACGCCTATGCCGTCGATCCAATTCATCGCGCCCAGGAAATCGGCGACGAAGCGGGTGCGCGGCTTGCAGTAAATCTCGCGCGGGGTGCCGACTTGTTCCAGTGCACCCGCGTTCATGACGGCGATCTGGTCGGACATGGACAGGGCTTCTTCCTGATCGTGGGTCACGAACAGAAAAGTGACGCCCACGCGGCGCTGGAGATCGCGCAATTCTGAGCGGACTTGTTTCCGCAACTGGGGGTCCAGGGCGGAGAGAGGCTCGTCGAGCAGAAGGACTTCAGGCTGCAGGACGATGGCGCGGGCGAGGGCGACTCTTTGACGCTCTCCACCGGAGAGCTCGGAGGGTCGACGGGAGGCTTTTCCCTCCAATCTAACCTGTTTCAGCACCTCGTTCACGCGATTAATGGCGTCTGACCCCTTTTTGAGGCCGAATTCGATATTGCCCTGGACCGTCAGATGAGGAAACAGCGCGTAGCTCTGAAACACGGTGTTGACATTGCGCTGGTAAGGCGGCAACGCGTCGATAGGCTGGCCGTTCAGCCAGACTTCACCCGACGTGGGTGTTTCAAAGCCCGCGATCATCCGAAGAACGGTGGTCTTGCCGCATCCGGAGGGGCCTAGTAATGAGAAGAATGCCCCGCGCGGGACTTCCAAAGAAACATCCGTTACCGCGCGGTGCGTCGGAAACTCTTTCGACAAGCGGCGCAGCGACAGCACCGTCTCAGGGGGCATGAGCCCCCATTTTATGCTGCGAGAGCTAGCTGCGCGCGAATCCCCTGGCGGATGCGCAGCATGCGCACGCGAATGCCAGTGGAGCTGATTCCCTCGTCCTTCGCGATTTCCTCCGCAGAGTAGCCTTCCAGGCTCTTGGCAAGAAGGGCCCGGTCGCGTTCGGGGCAGAGCTCCAGCATCCGGTGCACTTCAATCTGCTCCTCGAGAGCCATGGTGTAGGACGGCTCGATGCCCTCCAGCGAAATCGTCGGAGGAGTCCGGAAGCGAGCACGGAACAAATTGCGCGCGATGGAGTTGACCCAGAAGCTCACCATGGAAGGGTCGCGCAACTGGTCGCGATACTCCCAGCCGCGAGCCCAGGCGGCTTGCGCGATTTCCTCAGCCTCATCGAGCGCCGCGCCGCGTGACAGCAGAAAGCGGCGAGTAGCACTGTATCCGTTCACGAACGCATCAGAGTACTCGTTTCGTTTCATGCGCTTGGCATGTTGCAATCGATGGACCAAGAGTTAACTCTTGTATTTGCAACAGCGGGATCCCAAGCTGATGTAAATCTTACCGGCTTCCGATGAACGTGCATGACATGGTGGCTGCGTATGGTCACAGGCGGACTGCTTTTCGGCACGGTCACGGCGGCTGCGGAATCGCATCCGGCCTGGTGGCGATACGCTTCGCCCGAGGCAACGGCGTTGGTGGGAATCCAGTGGGAGCATGTGCGATCTTCGCCCTTCGCCGCGGCGATCTCAGGCGAGCTCAGCGGTGAAGGCAGCCTCGGGTTTCCCGATCTCGATTGCGTGAAAGACGCGCGCCAGATTCTCATATCGTCACCGGTGATTCTGGCAGCGGCCTCGGGAACTTTCCCCGCCGCGACCGTCCGCGAGCAGGCAATTCGGAAAGGGCTGAAGCCGAAACTCTATCGCGAAATCGAGATATGGGTAACGCCCGGCAGGGACACGCTCAGCATCGCGCGCATCAGCGACCAGCTGATTCTGCTCGGGACGGTGAAGAATCTGCTGGACGCCATCGATCAAAGCCTGCTGGAGGATGCCAATCGCGCGTATTCTCCGTTGCTGGCACGCGCGGCTCGTTACGCACAGGACGATCTGTGGGTGGTGGCCGCCAGTCTGCCGGACGATCTCGCCGGGCGCTTCGTTCCGATCGATGCGGAAGCGGAAGGGTTTGAAGGATTCGTATCCCTGGAAGGCGGACTGCGGTTAGGGGCGGCGCTGAGCGCGGCATCCGAGAAAGCCGCCGCGCAACTCGTCGAAACGCTGAAGCAGACGATTCTCTCGCTGCCGCCGGTGGCGCGAGGTATCGACGTGGCTATCGATCAGAAAAGTGTGACTTTGGCGCTGGCAGTCAGCGAGAAGCAGTTGCTGGCCGGATTGCGGGCGACGACGCCGGCTGAGCCTCCGCCTCCGCCGCCGCCCGTGAAACCCGCAGAGCCGCAGGTGATCCGCATTCTCGGCTTGGACGACGGACCGAGGGAAATCGTAGTCCGCTAGCTTGTGAACTAGTATGCCCAGCGCCACAGATTCGCGCCCACGGTAAAGCCCGCTCCCACCGCGGTGAACAGCACGATATCGCCCTTCTTGAG
>Ga0310810_10001180_pt1 | contig 27009 bp, 29 predicted proteins | sample NCmetagenome_FD_207641 | JGI IMG/M metagenome (GOLD analysis project Ga0310810, IMG submission 207641) | Soil microbial communities from experimental microcosm in Duke University, North Carolina, United States - NC | ecosystem: Engineered > Artificial ecosystem > Soil microcosm > Unclassified ...
TTGAATGATTAGCGTTTCAGCGTAGCATCTATCTGGTATGTAATTTTCTAATATCCATCCAGGATTAATTGCATAATCAATAGATTCTATTAGCGAGAATAATCTAATATTGGATTTATCAAGTATATCAGTGTTTTTATATACCCAGTTACATGTTTCATGTCTTGAAAATTTCATCTTTAAACAAGGTATGACATCACTCCACATAAGTTTATCATCTATTAAATTCCTGCAATGAACGGATATTAATCGGCATTTAGCACGCTCTTTTATATCAATCTTGGCAAAAATATATTTAATTATTTCTGAAGGTAATAAATCAAATATCATTGTCATTGTAATTTATTACTACCCAGATTCAAATTTGTGTTATTTTCTTGATGAACAATACTTAGATATAACAGAGTGACATTGTAATGAATATTCACTTGCTATTGCCAACCACACTGATAAATTTTCTTGCAATAAATCTATGTCAATTATTTGCAAAACATAATCTAATTTATTTTTATGTCCAGCTTTAATATAATAAGGCATTCTGTTGATGAGTTCTGAAGGTGTCAATAATGCTGTAAAATAGTATTTACCTTTATAACCTATACTGACACTTCTAGTAGGATCATTAAAATACGCGGCATTTGCTATATATTTTTCGACCTCCGCAGAATTCATTTTGATTTTTCTTAAAACAGAGTCAAAAGTATCGACAATCCATTTAACTTGTTCGAATTCTTCTGCATATTCTATCATTGTATATGCGACTTTAGCAGAACGCATGCAATAATCAGGATTTGCAATATCATAATGTCTACCACCAGGAATTACGTTTATTTTAGACCAAAACCATTGTAATGATTTCTGATTACTGCGTAGAAATATAGAATATAGTAAGTTCTCATTCACAGGTTTATATAATTCAAACACTTCAATAATGGTTTTTGTTATTGTCTGATCATATAAATACTCACTGATCATACAAAGCGACATTCGATTATCACAATGCTTCAAAATCAGTCTCGCAGAATTAATATATTCACGTTTTATGTATTTAATGAGATATCTATATACATTTATATATCTAGTATATGAACCTATATGATCCACGCTGAGATAATTTACCAAAACCCATTCTATGACTGAATCATCATAAGAAGCACTTTTAGTCTTATAATAATAATATGTACTATCAAAGATATCATATATATTATTATATGCGATGTTAGGATATAGATTTCTGATTATGCTATCTACGAACTTTAATTCTTTGAATGATCTATATTTAATAAAATGTGCTAAAATTATACCAGCGAAATATTCATCAGGAGTATAATTACTCAAATACCATTCTATGTCAATTGATCTATTCCATACGGGTTGTATTACAGCAAGTTGAAAATCCTTTTGATTATCGAATATTTTTGTATTAGTTGCTAACCATTTACAGGAATTTATATCTGTCAACTTCATCATCCGCGTTAATCTGACGTCATCCCACATATAACGATTGTCCAATATTTTCCTTAATGTATCACATACCAATCTACAAAATACTCTTTGTTTTATATTCACTTTATCAAATATATATTTAGATATTTCTGGAGGTAAAGAGAGCAAAGACATGATCGTAATAAACTTAATGATTAAGTTATTCAAATTTATAAGCTATCCAATCAAAAAATCAATTACCAAGCTTATTGTTTAGTTTACCAATTAAATCTGCCTGATATTTAATAATTTCTGCCTGTTTTTGTATGAATTTAAATTGCTCTGAAATCATTTTCTGATGACAATTATCTATATTAACTTCATTACTAGGTTTTGATGAATAATTAATTGTTTCTATTAACTTTGTATAGTTCTTGATTCCGAACATCATTGGATATTTTAATACAAGTAATGGCAAATATATTGGGTTGATATAATACCCCTGTGATAAATTGCCATTAGGAAGTGTGAATTTTTTGTATGTCAAATGTAATTTTGTGTCATTTGCCAAATAATATTCTAATATCATATCTGAAATACATATAGTAAAATATTCTGCAATTCTATCCATAGAAAATCTATACGTTCTTTCATTTTGCATAATTTTAAGTGAATATTTACCAGGAGGTAAAACATCCCCATTAGGAGATATTAATAATAATAATGACATATCATAAGAATCAACAATCCATTGAGTATCGAAATATAATATATGTGAGAAACGATCATTTATTTTCTCGCTAATATTACTTAGTATCCATCTGGGGTTGTTATATAAATTATTAATTTTATCTATCTCAATAAAGTTTGGAGAATTGTGATAACTCCATGTTATATTACCCACATAAACACTCTTATCAACATTGGTGCTTGTGTTATTATTGGTGTTACTGTTCATGTTGAATTGTTATAGATTTATAATTTCAAATTTGAATATTGTAGTAATAAGTTATTAAATGAATTCATTACCTAATGAGTTATTATTAAAAATTATCAGATTTCTTCCATGGAAATCTAAAGCAAAATACAGATTAGTTTGTAAATCATGGGATGAAATAATTAATGATAGAATCACATGGGACAAAACACCATTAAATGCATTATGCATTTCCGCATGTAAAAGCAAAAAAATAGAATCAATAGATTGGATATATAAATGTGTTTTACTGGGAGATATATATTTTATAGGAAATGCGGTTTTATATATTGTCAGAACAAACATAACAAACAAAGAAGCAATAAATTTCGCATATGAATTATGTGGAAGATATGGTCCTTTTCCTGATTATGATCCATATTTATTGCTTAAACTTCTTTACACATTTGCAACTACTTCGTATGGTTCAGAACAAACAGAGTTGTTGAATTTTATACAGAGGTTTTATCCGATTAAAATAGATATGAATAATCAAAAATTCTGTGAGACAGTGGATTATATGTGTAGTCGTGGATTTATGTATGGAAAAATAATAAAATTTTATGTGGATAATCTACCTATGGGTATTGATAGAGAATGGATGATTGCTCATGTAGTTTATAAAAATTTATCTAGTGTTGGGTATTAAATAACTTTACTAGTCGATTAGCAATTTCAAACTTACACACAGATCTGAGTCTATTTATCAACATTTTTCTCTTTTCACTAGAAATTCCTATCCTGATCGAAGTGAAATGCCATTCTGATAGAAGAAATTCAATACCTTCTATATCTTCTGAAAATATACATTTTTCCAATGTTATACTTGGTATGCGTGGATGTATTATCTGGTTATTGAATTGAGCTAACCACTTAAATGCCCTCACTCGACTATCTATTAATAGACCGGTCAAAACAGATTCATATATCATAGTATAATTTAGGACTGTAACTATAGCTTTAACGTCCCGTATAGCTGTATCAATTGATTTGATTATGTCACTATCTGGCATAGTTTTCCTGAATATAGTTCTATACATTTTATAAATTGACTCATCAGATGTGAATTTATAATGAATTCTATTAAATATATTCAGACGTTGTTGATCATCAAGATTATTATCAAGATATTCATCAATTGTTCTTCTCCACTTATTGTTGATTGATCTTAGTTTAACTACATCTACAATTTCTATGGATGATAAAATCATTATAATAATTTCATAATCGATTGATCCGAGATTGTTCATTAATAAGAATATCAATGGAATCAACAAATTCAAATATATAATAAAAAATTAAGAACTTTGAAGAGCCATTTTCGCCATATAAAAGTCCTCATTTACTACTTCTGCCATATCATTGCATATATTATCAGTAATCAAATTAATTTTGTAGATTATATCATCTGTATCAGCATTAGGATCTAATGTATCAGTAATTAATTTCCAATGAGATAAATTGATATTACCATTAAAGCAGATATCAGTATATATTTTTTTTAACTCATCATTATTTCTCTCTAATGTGAATAGATTGAATTTAATCCTCATCTCTTTTATGGACTTTACCATATCATCACGTATAATTTCATAGTTGCCGGTCGTTAATTTATATCCTTGATTGATAAGGTTTAAAAGGACGAAGTATTCATGTAAGGTGTCTAAAATATTTTCCATTGTACGAATATGTATTATTTATATTCAAATTTGTCGCAATAAAAAGAAGACACATAGTTAATTCTCTTATAATCATATACCAGGAAGAAGATCATCGATTGAAAACTTTGTCTTGCTTAGTTTATCATAGAGATCATTATCAAATATTTTCAGTAGGTTGTTTCTGTCATCAGGAGACATAATATCAATTATAACATTATCAAAATTCCATATTTGGGCTTCTACATATAACTTCTTAAAAGGATCATTGTTTGGATTATTATAATCATCAAATAACAATCTATATCTTGTTGCGACATCTCTTATTGTCATATCAAAAGTAACTCTATGCATTTTTATTATACTGATGTCTTTTTATAATTTCAAATATATGTCAAATAAAGTAAATATTATTCTTAAAGATGGTATCTGGATTTATTTCCAAGGACCAAATATAAATAACTATAAAATTAGGATAGGAACTGGAGGAGCAATATCTAATATAATAAATAATGAAAATGTAGAATTATTATCTCCTCCATATAAAGATGGAAATACGGATAAAATAGTTCAATGGACTATATGGAGTAGTAGTTTGAAAAACATTGTGGATGGACTGCAAACTTATCAATATAGATATAATGTCACTCAGGGAGGCGATATGAAAGGTGTTTTCTCACCCTCTGAATATGTGATAGTATATGAAAATGGAGTTGATGTATATAGTACACCCATAGATAATTGGAGAATAGAGCAACAGCCATACTTTTCTGGTGGATTTTCATGCTTGACTAGATACCGCGTAGATTCATCAGGAATATTATCAATTAGAAGAGTTATATTAGTTAATAAAGTTTTCCTGAATGGTATTTTATCCCCATTAGGAAATACTTATATAGAAGCATGGACACCAGTGAGCAGATCTGTATATAATGCTTTAGCCCTCGGAATATCTGATAATAATCAACCTAACTGGTGGTATTCAGCGGGATATAATATCCCCAAATATCCAGAGATACAAATAGATAAAACCAATGGTTATTCATTAGCATATGATAAAAACAATATTATCAACGGTGAAGTTCTTGGATTAGTATTTGGACAATCCAACAATTCTGTTGGTTTTAAAAATGTTTTTAATTCAATGACATGGACTGCTGGATTCGGAATGTTACCAGGAACTAGAGTGTATGATCTAATAGAGGGAGATGTGATAGATATTAATCTATTCGTCGTATTAGGAAAGGGTATAACTTCTAGAATGATGAACAAAATAGAATATTGTAATTACTCAATACCTGCGACTAGAATAATCAAGGATATGAATGGAGTAGATGATATTACTAAAAAGATAATAGATGATCTGAAAAAATTATATTTATATCCATCAAAGAGAGTTGATGATTTGACAGGTTTAGATTTGAATTATATATAATCATGATTGTATTGATTTAATGTCGCAGAATATAAACAACATAATTGATGCGGAAATCTTCGTAATCATATTTCAACTATTTCCTATGACATTAAGATCTGGGTTTAGAAGAGTTTGTAAGTTGTGGAATAACATTATTAATTCTCATATGACATGGTCTGACATACATTATTGTGTTCGAGTAGATTGGTTTGTAACTTCTGTTAGATTTCGTAATATAGAAGTTGTTGATTGGATATATAGAACTCTTATAAAGCATGATAACAGATTAATAAGTAGATCTATTAACTTCTGCACTACAGTTTGTAAAATATTAAATGATTGCTATAAATCTCAGATTATAGAAGATAAATATGGTGTACAAGAATTTCCTGATAATTATTATATTATTGTAATTCAAGGATTTAATGCTGAATTAGATGAGTCTGAAAAGGTTTTAGTGATTGATAATTACAATATTGAAGCAATTGATGATAATAATAGAATATTCCAAATGTCACCATCTGATATAAAACTCTTATCAACTATAATTGATGAATTCAGACAATTATCAAATGATTATATTTGCTATGCCAAATACAAAAATAAAGATGGTATTGTAAGGGAGATTATGCAAGTTGGAAATATTGGAGAATGGGAATATATTTAATTATTTCCAACTAACATTTTAAAAGGGATATTAATACTTCATATATTGGTTCTGGATATTGTTTAGACAGTTTTGTCCAGTATCTAAATTTATACTCTACAATAGATTTAAATTCTGATTTTTTTTCGTTTCGGATTGTTTTTATAACAAATTTTAATTGCCTAATATTACCTGTTTTTATATATGTTGGTACTCGATCAATCAATTCCTCAACATTTGTTTTTTCTGGATCTTTGGTATATACTGGGTATTCATATAATGAGGATACAGACTTATGTATATATTCTTCAACTTCTTTGTTATTTCTTCCTATCTTAGATAGAATATAATAAAAGTTATCTGTTATCCATTTAAGAAAGACATAATCGCTTGTATATTCAATTAAATAATGAATGATTTTAGCCGATCTCATCATATGTCTTTCATCTTCATATAACAAAGGATCAAAAGTCAATATTTCTGTTATCTGTAAGAGTCCTTTTAGACGATTTTTATTCTTGATTAGAATAATTGTTCTAAATGCATCTTCTGTTTCTGCAGAATTTAATTTCAATAAATGTACCATCTCATATACACGTCCATATCTTTCGTCGAAATTTTTAAGGATATATTCAGCAGCACGAAAATACAGGAAACCCTTTTTACATCTTTTTAATACCTCTTTAGCAGATATTGTATATCTTATTCCAATTAACTTAAAGAAGAGATTTTCTGGTCTGATGTTATGGCGTATTCTACATCCTCTCGAATTAATATAACTATCATCATCAAAATCAACATAATTCCGAATTATCCATGCATTACAATCATCATATATGGATATCTTTTTTCCTGTACATAACATTCTTTTTTCAACATAGTATTTACATTGTATAATTGAATCAATATTTCTACGTCTGATCATTGCGTCAACTTTTTTCAGTTCAGACAATTCACTAAATTTTAAACAGTGCTTAAGAATAGCACATGCAAAATCATGATTAATATTAAAATTGATATCTTTTAAGATTTTAACAATATAATGTCCACGAATATGACGGAATGTACAAATATTTATTATGTTCGAGTGATCATCGAAGAATTTAGTTGATGTTTTAAGCCAGTTATATGAATTTTTGTCAAGATAGTGAATATTATATGTTTTAATATCAATCCACATACATTTACAATCCAGATAACATTTCCAATTATGGCATACTAATCTGAGATTACTTCTGCTTCCAATTGATAATCCTCTGATATTTATGGGAATATAATTAAATATTTGTCCCATTATTTCTATAGGTAAAATATCGAAAGACATAGCAATATTAATTGTTTTTCAAGAATTCAAATTTGAACTGGTATAAAAAATAAGTATACAATGTCCATTGATTCATATTGCATTGCAGAGTTTACGTTGTATGTTGATAACAAAAAAAATTATGCGGATGATGGAGAATCAATAGAATTAGTTATTAATTTTATAATAAACCTTTTAGGAAATCATAAAAATATGGAAGTTCTACCATTTATATCAAAAGAAGAAACTGGATGTATGATTATATCTTACTGTAGTGAATTAGTCAATAAAGACGAATATGTGAATGACCGTAAACTCCAACTAAATTGTCAGAATAATAAGAGAATTGATATTGAAATTCAAGATGTTGATTATGAGTCATTCATCAAATTCAAAGGTACTTGGATTGAATTACTTAAAAAACATGTTTAAATTATCCACTACTTTATTGAAATTCATATCTGATGCATTTTGTATTGATTGCTTAAAATATCTCGGTTCATTATATAAATTTTCCTGGTTAAAACAACATAGACAATGTCTGACTATAATTTTTTCGGTTAATTTCATTTTATCAACCATAATTTTCAAACAAGTAGAATCGTTGTTTATTATTGCTAATGATATAGTACATGGATGTTGATCCTTATATTTAGAACATATATCATCTATTGAAGCATATTTTATGACCGGTGAAAACAAATTCATACACCATTTTAATGCTGATGCCCATTTATATTCATCATTTCCAATAAACATCAAAGCTCTATAAGCAAAATCAGCAGATCTTGTTCTATATAATTTATGTTTCCATATATTAGTTTTCTCATCGTTGTTTGATGGAATGAGATTCATCATTTTTAAATAATCTTCTGAATTTACTAACTTTGGTAGGAAAACTGGAGGCAACATATCAGTGTTTTTTGGTTTATTTACTTTAAATAGTTTAATATAGTACTTTAAACTTTCCATATCTCCGAGTTTGTAAGGAAATGTCATATGGTTTTTGATTCGATCATGATATCCAGATGTTATTATACCCGTACGAAATATTTGCTCAACCTCTTTAAATTCGCGACTCTCCATCAGAGCTAACGCCATTTCTATTTTTTCATTATTTGATAGGATCACATTGAACATTTTTACTTGAGACCAAAACCATACTGGAGCATTATTTTTCTTTAAATATCTCACTGTTTTATGACATTTAGGAATTAATTCAGGAGAGTATACTGATATTATATCAAATATTATTTTTGGTATTGTGTTAGTTGCTAAATATCTGTACATAAGTTTAAATAATTTCACCATCATCCTACCATTTGATTTTATCTTATATGATTCAACGCAATTATTTATAACCCACTCAAAAATATTTTCATCATTGATACAATTCATTAAAGTATATTCTACAAAAATATGACAGTCGTATACATTTGTATTTTTTATTAACCATTGAAAATGACACATTTCAAATTTTCTAGAACCATAATAAGATTTCGGTTGTACATCCTTCCATAAGATTTTCTGATCTAACATATCCTTCCAATATTTACAAACTGCTCTTGATTTAGTACGCTCCTTTATAGGGAGCATAACAAATATATAATGATAAATTTCTACAGGTAAATCAAAAATATCTAGATTCATATTGATATATGATTATCAAACGTCTAAAAAATAATCCACCATATTTAAGTACAGAATTTAATAACTGTTTCAGCAACCTTATTTAAACCGAGAGATTTTGCATTGTCTATTATGCGCTGAAGACACCAACTAGACGAGTCTATTATTACAGGATAAAACCCAGGTGAATACCAGATACATAAACAATGTTTGACTATTGCATTTTCATTTAATTCCATCACATCCATTAACGTCTTTAGGGGTTTATGATCTGACAAAGAAGATACTATTGATATTAAACAAGGATATTCATCAATATTCTCACTGCATATATCATCTTCTTGAACATGTTTCATTACTTGTCGAAATGATGCCATACACCATTCAAATACTTTCACCCAATCATTTTCTTTCGCTTGAAATCGCATTAATGAATTATAGATAAAATTGGCTGATCTATTTTGATGTAATTCACTTTTCCAAATGTCTCTGTCTGTTTCAGGTAATATTTCAATCGCAATTAAATAGCGTTCTAGGAACTTTAAATGAGTTGATAATTGATATGGTATGAGATGTTCATTATCTGGATGTTGCAAGTTAAAGACTATAGTAAAACTAATCAACGCTGATATATCTCTGAACATGATATAGTTAGACATTTCTCTTCTGATCCTTTCAATATATTTATTGGGCATTTTATATCCTTTAATGATATCTTTTGCTTCAGATGTATGATAGCTTGGTCTACGATCTGGTTCATGATATTTTTCAACAGCTAATTGGATCGCAAATTCAAACCTCTCATCGTCAGACATTTCAATACCCAACAATTTCATCAAGCTTATTTTCGTAGACGGTAGAAATTTCGGAGATTTAAATATTTCTGAATGGCATATTTTTATATAATCTGGATATTTTCTCGAAATTATTTGAAATACTATTTCGGTGAATCTATCTCTTGCTGCCTCAAAATTTGTCGTAAATAAATGTAGCAAGAATGTAGGAGATGATGTGATCTTTTCTGATAAATGAAATCCATTTAAAATCCAATCAAAAACTTCTCTATTACATTTAATTGTAACAAAACTACTGACAAATAATGGATTATCTAAAATACATGTGTTTTTTGAAATCCACATAATTCCGTTTAGATTCGTTTTTCCAAGATTACCTACAGGGATGTATAATATATCCTTCCATAAGATTTTCTGATCTAACATATCCTTCCAATATTTACAAACTGCTCTTGATTTAGTACGCTCCTTTATAGGGAGCATAACAAATATATAATGATAAATTTCTACAGGCAAATCAAAAGACATTTATGGTGATTTTATAACTCTGTTATTCAAATTTAACATATAAATTGATAGTTCAATAACCATTGAAATAAATGAATAGTAATATGTCTGCAGCAGATTTATATTATACGTTGGAGTCCACTTTTCTTATAGTAGGACACCTAACTATAGTATTGCTACTATCTATTCTCGGTTGTTTATGTATAAGCAGAAAATATGGGGCTAGAAATGAGTTAAATTTCGCATATAACTGTCTCATCAAATTCTCTGATAATATTAACACTATAGCAACTGAGTTAAAAAGAATAAATGTAGAATTGCGTAATTTAAACAGAAATCCACAATAGCATCTTCATTGAATTCATTCATTATCAGAATGACTTTCTCTATTAGCATATTTTCTATATTTTTTGTATCCTGGTCTGAACATTTTAATGATTTCATCATCTTCTGACGAATATCCATTGGGTGATATACCATGGTATGAATATTTAGATTGGGGATTTGGACGTTCACATTCTATATGTAAATTTTTTAGATCTTGATATATTAACCCGAAATTCGGCAAGAAGACAATAAATCCTCTAATCTTATTTATTGTAAGATTAACTAAGTTCATAACTTCTCCAATTTTCTCCATCTTTGCTTCATTAAGATCATCAGGATTATCAAAAGATAATTCCTTCGTTATCAATAATCCTAATCTATTTAATATAGCTCTCATTTCTAGTTTGGTTAACATATTCATAAAATTAGGAACAGCATTTATACATGTTAAAATAGATGTATGACTTATGAAATCTTCAGCAATTTCCTGTGTTTCTCCCTCGTAATATTTTATATATTTCAGATATGGATCTTGTGAAGATTTTCTAGAAGAAACTATCTGAATATATATACCTTCATTCATTTCTATATTTGCCATAATAGATGTAAAGCGCGTCATTATATAGAGAGTATCTGAGAAATTTCTGATCATGCTAGGAATCCTGTATGTTCTTGTATTAATGATGATATTATTGATTATGGATTCATTAACTTCCTCTTTTATTTTTTTATCAAATTCTGATTTGCATTGTTCAACAAAGCAAGTGCAAGTTAACATAAGATTATAAAGAGTTTTACACGAAAAGTATCTTAATATTATTATATCATATCCATTTATTAAAGATACGAGATTGATAGATTCTGACATTTTGTATGGTACTTATATGGTATTTATATATTCAAATTTGAAATTGAAATTGATTGATACAAAAATAGAAAACAATGTTAATCATTAACTGGAAAATCACAATATCTGAATATTTTTGATATTATCTCTATAGGTAGTTTTGATTTTTTCATCAATTCACATAACTTATGTATTAATATACCAAAATATCTTATTAAACAATGTTTTTTGAATTTATTGACGACATCAACTGAATTTAATGAATTTATATTGTAAGATCTCACTCTCCCGTTATAAAATCTTACAATGTTTTTACGATCTATTCGTACATGACATATTTCAGAATGGAATTCATTATCGTAACAACAGGCTTTGTCGTTCTCTATTACATATTCACCCATGAAGAAATTATTTGCTTTAGATGCAACTAACCAGTAGTTATTTTTGACCCAAGCAAGATTTAAAACCATGGTTTGTTTGTATTGTCCAATTTCGGAGTTTATTCTTAACTGGATTACAACCTCTTTATAGTCATTATCTTTATAAGCATTGACAATATCAACCAAAACCAGATTAAATGTGTCATATATAAGATTATATCTTTCCATGATTATGGACATTGGTATGTGTATTCAAATTTAGCGGAATGAAAAAGAATATCTTTAATTGCTCTTAATCGCCCTGATAACAGCTTCATATACTCCGCTAGGATAACATTTAGAGATTTTTATCCATTCATGAATTTTCTCATCATTATGGTATCCTTTGAATATTGCAGTTTTTATAATATGATCTATCCATCTTGGATAACTTGCTCTGATGTAATATGGAATTTGTTTCAATAGCTTTGTTGATGATTTTGGTAAATCAATAAGACCAATAAACACAGGAATTTCACGAACTTCGCGTGAGTATTCTCTCACTTCACGATCGTTTCGACCAATTATTTGCAGAACATCATCAAAATTTCTTACTGCCCATTTTATTTGCTTGAACTTAGATGCATTTTCTATGATAGCATGAGCTATTTTAGCAGTTCTTATTAAATTAATTTTTGACATATCATGAGATAATATATGTGTATATTCCCAGAAATATCTGAAATTATATACACGTCCTGATAATATTAGATTAATGAAAGCAGTTTCATTACCAGGTTCGCGTAATTTTAATAATTCTATATATTTATATATCATAGACTGATTGTGAATATTTCTTAATATTTTTTTGGAGGATAATAACAGTACTAAGTGTTTTTGACAGTGTTTAATAATTAGTCCTGCTGACTTATAAAATCTCCGTCCCATCAATTTACAAAATAGACGAGATGTTCCACAAATATAATTTTCGTTGCTTAGATATTTTTTAATTATCCATGCAGCTGTCTCATCACTTCCTGACATAAAATCACCATTTTTGATTTCATCTAAAATTGTTATCTTACATTCTTCTATTAATTCAGGATGTATATTTCTGATTAGTTTATCAATCATTTTTATATATTCGATCCGTCCATATCTTATACATTGCTTAAATAGCGAACTTGCGAAATGTTCATCAATATAGATTCTGTTATTAACAGAGAAATATTTAAGTAGTATCCATTTCAAATCAACATTCTCCCTAATTATTCCATTAGTTGTGATGATCTTGATTTTGTTGATATTATCAAAAACTCTTGTATTCTTACTAAGCCATATACATTTATACTTATCAGATAAGTTAATTGCAGAATAAATACATATATCATCCCATAAACATCTTCTATCTAAAAATATTTTCCAATCATAACAAACATGTCTGCATATTAATCTATCATGGATTGGTAAGAAGTCGAATATTTTTTTAATTATCTCCAGTGGTAGATCTTCCATTGTATATTATTATAGTCTTATAATTAAATTTGAATGAATTATGACTTTATTATCAGAACATGAATTTCGTGTTATATGATATTTGGTATTTAATATTTACGAATCTTAACGTACCTGATAGACTTAATTGCAGATTTATATGTAAAAATTGGAAAAACATAATAGATGATCATAATACATGGTCAGATATCAAAATTATCATTGAAAATATAAGAGATATTAACTTAGAGTCCATTAAGTGGATATATGAAATTACGCATTTCACAGCGAGAATGAAAAGATTAAAGCTGCTTTATATTATTAGGTCGTCAATATCAGCAAATAATTTATCATTGTTTTCATGGATTATTAATACATTATTAATAGATCGCCCACAATTGTTTAACGACGTTAATTATGTTAAGTTAGTTTGGAAATCTGTTTTAGGAAGAAGTGACAAAATGGATATATTGAAATATTTCATATCGTTATTAGGAGATAAATACTGGAAATATATATATAAAACCAGATATCAAATATTTCGTATTGCGTGTTCTAATGGAATTGAAAGTATTAAATGGGCGGCCAAAAAATTCGGAAAAATAACTTTTAACGGTGAATTATTTATTAACGCATTTAAGAATAGTAAAGTATCAGCCTTATTTATATTACATAATTATTCGTTTGAATCTGATTTAACATTCGAATATTTTGCTTCGAAAATAGGATATTTATCGTATAATGATGTAATGTATTTAATGAGTATATTCAAAACAAAGAGAAGAGATATTATCAGTTATTTGTATTATGCTGATCCAAATATTTCCACCAAATTAATTGACGATTACGCAATAGATGGATTTGAGATGTCTCTATATGGTAATTCAGCAGAAATGGTTGCACTTAGAATCTTTTATAGTGATAATCCACATAAATTAAAATGGTTAGTTAATGTGTTTTCTGATGATTTTCATCTATTAAGAAAATACATTATAGATCATAGAGGCAGTCTACCTGACTTTGATCTGTCATTTGTTAAATTATTTATCAAATCCAAGATATTAACTAAGCATGAAATAATCGAGTGTTTACATCAAAATTGTTTTAAATATGCTAATAAATCTTCGCTTAAATATATTATAACATGGATAGGAGTTGGAAGTCACTATATCAATGCTAATCACGCTGATTCTTTGATAAAAAAAGCTATTTCAAGTGGTAGAAATGATTTAGCTAGATGGATATCTGGTAGATTTAGATGGAGATTAATCAAAATGATTAAATTCCTTTAAGAATATCTACTTGTTTTTTCTTTTAGATCTTTTAAATCAGCAATTATATTAGGTATATCACAAATAATGTCGTTTCTAGAAACTTCTCCAATCAATCCAATTGTAAGATCATTGATTTTTAACAGATGGTATTTAGCGTTGAATGACTCTTGAGTATAGAATTTAAATTTCTGATCGAATGTTAATTTATATAATGTTTCTAATATTATCCTTATTTCTGTTGGTGTTAGGAAATTGATGATTATATTATCAATAGATTTGCAAAATATCTCAAACCTAGATAATATAAATTCTGAGGTAATTTCATAACTTTCGCCATTATATGTTTTGAATTTCTCATAAATAGGATGTTTTGTTTTTTTTCTATTCATGATGAAATTTTTCATTTTCGAACAATATTTAAATTCATCTTGACTGATTTCGTTATTATATATTCTGATATGTATATATGATTTAGAAGCTATTTTCATCACATTAACAACATCCATATATTTATATTCTTTTTCGCTAATAAGATTTAATCCATGATTAAGAGTATTAACAACAGGCAGATCTATTATAGATGCGTGAAATTTATTCATTTTCCAACGAAAACACAAATATAATTCGCGACATACCAAACATAGATTATATAAGTCCAAAACAGTTAACATATCATTAAATGTATATGATTCGAAAGCTATTATATATGTATATTTTATATCTTCCATCCTTGACATTTATGAAATATATAGCTTTCAAATTTATGTTGATTAAGTTGTTGGATATGATAGATTAATTTTACATATATATGATCCTGCAACTCCTGCAGTAAAAGTAATTAATGCATCTGTACCAGCTGGTAATTGAGTTGTCACTATCAGAGGATTTGATGTCGTTGGAGTAGCGTCATAAGCAATTCCACTTCCCATAACAACATCTGCAGAAAATGCTGTATGACTAATTGGTAAACTCATTCTAAAACTAGGAGTCGTAACACCAGCTCCAATAGTGATTGATACTTTTGCATTTACATAACAAATGTCCTTTATTTGTGTATAATTAGATTCTGCGAATCCAGCAGATACTGTTATTCTGTTAACATTTGTTACGACAGGAGTATATGTATTTTGATCAAAAGTTATTTTATTAACTATTCCACTGAAATCGCTTGTAACTATTGATGAGGAATTCCCACCAGTAGTTGATAAGACAATTATAGGACTTGTAATAACAACAGCTCCATCAGATCTTAAATCCATCTGTCCAAGTGCTATCAAAATTTCATTAATTAATGGATTACCGGCGACTATATCCTTTACTAATAATGTATATCCATATATTGTCCCATCAGACCATGTTCTTGATTCTGATATTTTATTCGTATTTACAGGATCGGTTACACTACTTAAAACTTCATTATCATATCCTAATGGTCCCTTACCAACATGAAGAATCGACTTAATATTAGATGTATCTAATCTCATTATTTCGCCTCCAAAGTCACCGTTGTTTAATTTCAAACTAGCTACTGATCCATCTGGTAGTGTTTTGTTAAGATCAATTGTACTGTTAGTTGATTGGACTAAATTTGTATTATCTAAATTCAGGATAGGTGTTGATATTGTTTGTATAACAGATGATGTCAGATCTAATTGTCCGTTGGAATTACTTATTGATGCAGAATTTGCACCTTGATTGCAACTAGATTGTATTGATAAATTAGCGCCGTCAAATAAATGTACTGTTAAACATTGATTCCCAGGTATATTTGTGTCTTGAACAATAGTACTACAAACAGTTTCAGGTCCGCCAGATCCAACCGCATTTACAACTCCAACTGATGATGCAATACCTGATAAATTCTGTCTAACCATAGTTACTCCTTTACTTCCAGAAGATAAAATATTATCTGAAATTAATAATTTAGCGGATGATCCATCAGATAATATTAAACTAGAATCAAATTCTCCTGTTCCTGTATATTTACCGTTAACATTTAAATTTTGAACACCAGTAACATTATCTGAATCATCAATTATAACTCCACTATTTTGAATAAATTTACCCGTTATTCCATCAAATCTAACAACAGCATTGTCAGTTGATGATGCTGGTCCAATAACATCTCCCATACCAACAACAGGTAATGGACGAGTGACTATTCTATTAGTTGCTGATAATGACAAGCAATTATTAACTGTTAAATCAGTTACTGGTGAATCTATTTTAAAGTCATCAGATTCTACTCCAGGACCAATAATTAGATATTTTTTGTCATCACTCCATCTTTGATAAGGTATGCCAGGTGTATCAACCATTATTAAATCTATTTCTATTATATAATCGGCAAAATTTGAATGGATTATAAAGATGTTTATTGACAATAGAAAATAAATGAAGAAATATATTGTATCAGAAGATGAAATTAATTGTGCTAAAACACTCCAAGAAATCACAACATCAATATCAGATACTCAAACAATAAAGAACATTTGTGATTTATTCTATAAAAATAACTTTAAAACAATCATTACAGTTGAGATAATTGACGAAAAAAATTATACCGAAAAAGTTGCGGCTGCATTGCTCTACGTTAAATCAAAAGAATTAACTAAGATGTTTGAATATGACGGAATATTAAAAGTACCAAAACACATATTTAACAGTGTTAATTTTAAATACACAACAGTTAGACGCTATGCAATTATATCCGCATTATTAAATGAAAATTTCTATAATGTAGATTCAATGCTCAACATAGATTATACCAGCTTAACCATGAGAGATATAATGGATTATATCCACTCAAGTAATTGTGCTGATATTAACATGAGAAATTTCGCAACAATAAAAAAAATAATATCAATATTTATCATCCAATTATTAACACCATCATCAGCTAATATTAACAAAAGTGACTATATAGACTTGATAAAATGTTCTAGTTGTTGTTTCGATTGTAAAGATTGTGTTAATAAAACTGACACTTGTGGGCATAAATATATGTTTGATAAACACATTTCATCATGTCATCTATATTTACGTGGAGTTGTTATTGTAAAAACAGCGATGAAATTCATGGAAGTTATTCCGTATGATGAGATATTTAGTATATATTTTAAATGTCTTGGGAATTTCAAAGACGGGTATTATATAAACAACTCAATCAAAAATATTGAAGAACCAATACTGATTAAAAACGAGAAAAAAGATCAAATATTAGTAAATAATAGATACTCCAGATTTAGTGTATTTTAATATATTCTAACCTTTGGATGGTAATCTAGCCATATCTAATATAATAGATACCTTATCAGGAAGTTGATTTTTTGATATAATTACCTTATCATTTAAATTAGATGGGTTTGTATTTATGAAGACAGATCCAATAAATGGTTCTTGTAATTTATCATAAAATATTGACATCATTTTTTTATAAGGAATAGTCATGATGACATTATTAATAAACTTAGGTATCGTAACTCCCAGAACATAAATAGCACATGATTTATAATGGTCTCTAATTTCGTGCCTATGATTTGGAACAGAAATAGCATAATGTTTTTCACATGTTTGACAATCCATGCATTTTTTATTACACAAAAGTAATTCATCTGCTTGATCACATGTTAAAGGTGACATTAACTGCAATGTGAATATTGATATAATATCTCTTATCTGAATTAAATGATGACTTTCAATACCTTCAAAATGCCATTTATTCGCATAATATATAAGATCTGACATTCTTAACGAATGTAAATTGATTTGATTTTTTATGTTAATGTTATACTTATTTGCTTGGATCAACGAATCTATTATTAATCTTCCAGTTATTGTTGTGTTTTGAAAATTGATGAAATCCAATGTTGTCTTCGGAATGGATATTTTCCCATCATATTCATAATGTTTGGACAGTACATCAGATTGTAACATTATTAATCCTACCGGTATTTTTGTTTTCGCATTTGTCAATGTGTCGTCAATTATAGTGACATCTACTTCTGTATCAAAGACGCCTTCTCTTAATTCATTGATTATTGGTATTATCTGTCTCATCCATCCTCTATCTTGACTATATAAATGTTTTAGTGCTTTTACGATTTTTTGATCATGTTCAGATATATTGTGTTTTTTATGTTCTTCCATCTGATTATATTATGGTATCTAAGTTTTCAAATTTGGATACAACGTAGATACAACGTAGATACAACGTAGATACAACGTAGATTCGATTAATAAATTTGAAAACTTAGATACCATAATATAATCAGATGGAAGAACATAAAAAACACAATATATCTGAACCTAGCGATATTGAGATGGCTCTTGTAACTTATATGAATACATTGAAATCAGCGAATGTAGAAAAAGTAAAAGAATCATTTATGAAAGAATTCAAGACATATACTAGTGTGAAAATATCTGAAGAAGAATCTAGGATAATAATTCCTGTTGCTTTTATAGCAGCCAAATCAAATAAATTATATGAAGAGTACTTGAATGGTAAAAAACTCAAAATACCTTCTGTTCTAATTAGTACCATTAATTTCAAATATGTGACATTTACTGGTAAGGATATTATTGATGTATTAAATTATGGATGTATATTTGATGTTAAACCATTTGGATCAATAGATTATTCTACCATCAAATTTTCTGATTTATTATATTATGTCTATCAGAAACAATGTATAAATATTAATAAAGAATTATTTGCTGTATTAAAACAATTAATCAGTGTATTTATTATTCAGTTATTAACACCAGCAACTAAAATAAATACACTCCCATATAAAGTTGGTGGAGTAGAAAAACCTAGATTCGGACATCAAAGTTTATTAAAATGTGATGGTTGTTTTATGTTATTATGTAGCGAATGTAATTCCTCAGATGGTATATTTTGGTGTAAGCATAAATATCAACCACATAAACATAAATTAAACTGCGAAATATTCATCCATGGAGATTTATTTGTAGATTTTGCTTCTAGCGTTTTGGAAATCATACCTTATATAGATATGTATAATATATATATGAATAAGATATCACAAGGTGAATCAATAGAAAATAACTGCATTGCAATTACAAAGATAAAAACAGTTGACAGTCTTATATTAGGTAGTATAAAGGAGTTTTCACCTGCTATAACATATAGACATTCTAATAATTTCCAATTCTAGTAACTTATTAAACTAGATATAACATATAACTAAATTATGGATCAGATTCCAATAGAAATTATAAGGATTATTTTTCTAAACCTATCAATGAAAGATCGCATAATATGTAGACTAGTATGTAATCTTTGGAAGGAAAATATTGATGATAGTGTAATATGGAAAATACATGATATTCCTATCACATATATGATTCGGTGTCATATACCAGGAATTAGATGGTTATATAATGTTCCTAAAATCCCACTTAATATCTCACCTAGTGATAAAATATTTTTCATCGTTTTAGTTTGTAATGTATCAAATGATAAATCTCCTGAATGGCTTTTTAATAGATTGATAGTAGATGATAAAGATTTTATAACCAGCTATCTTATCGTTAATGACTTATGGTTTAGAATAGCTACACAAAGGAATTTTAACCTAATAAAGTATTTTGTATCAACATTTATTAGGTATCAACCATCTGCTATCATAGATAATTTAGTTAATTCTGATTGTTTATTAACAGCTTGTGAAACTAGTAAGCAAAATGTCAAATGGTTTATTAGAACATTCGGCGTTAATAAGCATATCATTATATATCCTCATATTCTACTAACTTCTATGAAAAAAAGTAAAACGATGACTGTTGTATTAATGCATGAATTTAGTTTATCTATTTCTTGCTTTGGTCTTAAGATGATTCAAGAATTTTATACTTTGAGAATAGAAGATATAATCTGGTTAATAAATATTCTAGGGATAAGAAGATTAAAAATTATCGAATGTTCTTATTCTATTATATTCAATACTAGATTGTACATACAATTATTTGATTATCTGAATATAACTTCATCAGAAATGTTATACATATATAATGGATTCGCGAGCACGATGGCTTTAGATATAATACATCATGTAGTTCTTGTTGGATCAATGAAGTTGCTAAAATGGTTTATTACAAAGATAGAAGATGTCAAAAGTGTCAATAAAATGATTAATCATAATAGTATGCAGATCCTCCTGCTACAGAATAAAAAATTTGTCAAGCAATTCTTCAATCTTTTTAAGTATAATAGATCAGATATATATGACTGCTTATTTAATGGGTTAAACAATGGGAGTATATCAAAGAATACAGTTAAATATATAGTATCTAGATGTGGGATTAAAAAAATACCAAATCATATATTAAGAGAGATATTACGAATGAGCATGGAAGAAAAGAATACAAAATTAACAAATTGGATAGTTGGTAAGACTGGCATGACTATGTGAATAAATGGATGTGAATAAATTTGAATATTAAAATAAATGTTGATAATACAATGGAATTGCCCATAGAAATTATCGAAATTATAATTAGTTTTGTTCCAATCAAAAACAGAGCTAAAATGAGAGAAATATGTCAAATATGGAAAGTTATAATTGATAATCCGAGATCTTGGAAAGATTTAACGATCAAAAGCATAAATATTCATACCTATTGTTCAGTTGATACTATTTTGTGGATAAGAGAATATACAAGAATATTTGACATAGATAAAATCACCGGAAAATCACTGGAAAGTAAAAACGCAGAAATTGTTGAATGGTGTATGAAATATTATATCAGATACTATGAAACAACTAAATCGCTGGACAAAAAGAGAATTGAGATGCTTTTCGATGCGGCATGTATATCAGGTTTAATCATTTATGCGAAAAAACTCCTACATGAATATAACGATAAGGGATGTTACATTGTTCAATCCTGTTGGTATTTCATATGTAAATCATGTAATTATGATGATTTAAAGTGGTTTATTAACCATGCCAAACATTTCAGCCATTCTGATATATTTATAGCTGCATGTATGTGTAACAAAATTGACATCGCAGAACGTTTATTGAATGAATATAATAACATAGAGAACGCGGTGAAAATCATGTTTTGGGCACTCAGCATAGGTGATATAATAGAATCTGGTGGTAATCATGAAACGATTATATGGTTTTTAGAAAGATTCGGATTATATGATTTTGATTCGTCTGATATTAGATCATTCATTGATACAATAATAGAATTTGCTGAACTTAAAACAATTATCTACTTTGTTGATTATTTTAAGATTGCTACGGTTTGTGTTGTAGATGATTGGTTAAGATCTATATGTTACTATCCTAAATCAAATAAATTTGAAAAGTTTAAATATATATGTGAAAACTTGGGAGTAACGAAGGATCATATCAAAAGACAATCATTATTAGTTAGTATATGTTATGCTGGAATGGAATTTGTTGATTATGTTGTTAAAAGATTTAAACTTAGTAGATCAGAAATTATAATGGGATTAGATGGTATAATACCTATTTGCTCAATTAAAGTAATGAGATGGGTAATTCTCAAATATAGAGTTAAAAATATAACGTCAGATCAGTTAATTCGTTCATTTAATGAATGTTACAAAAGTGAATTATCTGCTAAAAAGCTCAAATGGATATTTGGTAGATTAATGTATATATATCCTAGAAACTCCACATCTTGTTTAGAAGTATTTAATAAATATATGATTTTGTCGTTTGGATGGCGATTGAGAAATTAACATCCTCATCAATATCTGACAAAACAGTTTCATTTCCAATAACACATTTTTTAACATATTGACCAGACTTATTATCTAAATTTTTCAAATAAATATGCGTCATTTCAGAGAAAGTCACATATCTTACAGCTATATCAACCATTCTAGGAAATTTGTTGAATCTCAAATTGAATGGACATATATCTTCGTGAAATCTCTCTCTATATTTGTGCTTACATATAATATTTTCGCAACTTTTGCATGAAATATCACAACTGCAGTTTGTATTCATATTTATATTCTCATCACTTATTATAACCTTTGTTTTTGGAGTCAATAGTTGAATTATATAAGCAGATAACATTCTTTTGATAGGTTTAAAATATGAATTATATTCAATTTCGAAACAGTTTTCCTTCAGAACATAATCAAATAAATCATCTATTGTGAATGTGTTCCATTCAATTGTATTAGATGGCCTAATCTCATATTTTGATATTGCTTTAATAAATGGTACTATGGCGCTACTTTGTATTCTAGTATATTCAAAATTTATTTCACGAAATATAGTTCTGGTGATGCAAATGCATGGAGATGTCGTGTATAAATCTTTTAAGATTCTCGATCTTGATAAAACTAGTGCAGTAGGAAATGTCGTAGAGATAGAATCAAAGTTATTGTCACTGTCTTCAACAATTATAACAGATGCTATAGATTGGAATCCAGGTTTTAATAAAGTATTATATATTGCCTGAAATATTGGTGATGTTATATTGTTGTTTTTCATCGCTAGTTGATATATTTTAACAGCATCATTAATCTCTTTTTCTGGAATGATAACTTCTATTGACATTATTGACCGTATATATAAATATTATTATCCAATAATTTAAATTTGATAATCACGAGATAAAAAAATAGTAACAGCAATGTCATCTATTTTAAGTTCTAAACATGATTACAAAAAATACATATATAATTTACAGTTCACACCACCAAATATTATCAGTGTAAATTGTGAATTTAAAGAAGATTTTAGATGTTGGTCAGCAATTGATTCATCTGATAGAAAAGATATATCATCATTATTGATGTTTAGAATCCTAAAAGGATTTCTAGACGGTGAAAATCAAGATATATATGGAGTTAATATGAACTACGAAAACACTAAAATTGTAATAACTGTTTCAATAAAATTACCATATGATGACGTTCTAATAGAGAGAACAATAACTCTATTGCCACAGCCAGTTGATGAAATAGTCGCACTACATAAAAGAGTGAAAAATCTAGAAAAAGAAATAGATATGAAATTTGATAAAATTGATAATCAAATGAGTATTATCTTGATAAAATTAGCGAAAATAAACAGAAAATTAAAAGAAGGAACTAGAAAATCTTCTTGGTAATGTGATTATACTACTCTATTCATATGCCAATTAACCAATGCATTTGTTATATCATAAAGATGATATCTCGTCGTAAATATTCTAAGCAAACACGTATATTCATGCCATACAAGATCAATTTTAATTACTATTCCACATGATGTTATATAATGAAACTCTTCTTTATCAATCGTTGAAAACAATGTTGTAATTACTGGATATCCATTCCTCAAACATACGAATGTGTGTCCACCGTCAGTTAATATAAAATCAAACATTGGTCCACCATCAGTATATGATTTATATACAGCCGCTGGTTGATTAGAAAAAACAGTTTTAGGTTGCAATCCATTCAACTCAAATGCCTTATTTTTGACTAATGAGGCAAATCCTGGATATATTTTTTTCAAATCAAGAACTGACAAAACATTAGTATTTGTACCTTCAATTACCGATTGCTGAGACATTTGAATGATAAAATTAGAACAAATTAATAATGAATAATTATAACTTGATATTTAATTTGCCTATAGAAATTTGGAAATTAATATTTAAATCTGTTAATTTTAGGGACAAAACCACATGCAGATTGATCTGTAAGTCTTGGAAATATTCATTAGACGATAAGTCATTGTGGGAAGACATTCCATCAGGTTATTTAAGAGTAAGGATATCAAAGACAATAATTCCGTTAGAATCAATAAAATGGCACTATTATATTATGGAAATTCCAAGAAGTATTCGTGATCTTGAAGAGAAGATAAAATTCGTTGAAACAGTTATTATATATCTAAAAGCGACTGAATCTTTATGGCTATTAAAAAATTTAGCAGTTGATGATTATGATTTTATGGTGAATGGGAATGTTTTCGAAATGTTGTTCAATGTAGCTTGTTTCAGTAGAGGAAACATAAGAGTTATCAGATATTTATATGAATTTCAGGAAGTAAACTCCGACAAAATACCATCTTATCATCTTCGGATATCTTATAAATCTGATTGTTATAGGAAACAACAAATTTTAGATCATGCGTGTGAACATGATTTATCATCAGTTAGATGGGTAAAAAGAAAATTTGGATTTCTTCGTATAAATAGCTCAACTTTTATGAGAGCGTTAAAACGTAGTTGTGTTTTAGCAACTGTGTTAATATATGAATTTGACGTGGAGCGAGTTAGTGGATTGAGTGTGTTTTATGAATTCTATAGGCTGAGTTTAGAAAACATTATATGCTTCTACGAAATATATGGAATTAATAGAGATCAACTGATTAAATCATATAATTATGGGAGATCGGATTCTGATAAAATAATGGGAATGTTAGATCATCTGGTAATAACCGTAAGAGAACTTACTAAATATAATATGAACAGGAAATTTAATGCCAAACCCAAATCAATGTTGACCTATTTAACTGAACGCTCTATTCTTACTGGAAATACCAAATTATTGAAATGGATATATAAAAAAGCTGGTCATGATGTATTTCATGAGAAACAATCTATATGTTTTGGATATCATGTCTTTGGTGGGAAAAAAGAATTTACAAGGGCAGCCATTGACATAACACATTTATCAAAAACACACATATATAATAGCTTAATTATAAAATCGAATAGTTTTATGGAGAAAAAAATCGTTAAACGAATAGTTAATTATTGTGGAATACCAAACATACCAAGAGATGTACTTAAATCTCTTAAATTTAATGCTTCTTTATATGGTAATGAGTGGTTTACTGGAAGATTATATTGGGCATAATTTTAGTTATTTTTGCTGGCCCTTACAGCTAAAGGAGTAATTCCTGCATTTAATAGTTCAATATTCAATAATGATATTTGGGATCTTAAACTATCTATAGTTGATGATTGAATCAATTCTCTGGTAGCATCTCCATCATTAACTATTAGTTGTTTAAGTTCACAGCAACAATCCGCAATTTGTTGTTGTAATTCACCCTTGTTTTTGCATGCATCTAATAATATTTCACTTTTATATTTAGCTGCACGACGATCAGAATCACACATTTTCTCGAGAAGTTTTTCTCTTGTATCTCTACCTTCCAATAATAATTCTTTCTGACCACATAAGTTTTTGTATGATTCTTCTCTTATTCTTTCTCTTGTTTTACCTGATTGTTTAACAGTGGTTTTCTGACCTTTGACTCCATATTTGGCTGAAGTTTTCTGGTTTTTCTTACCCTGTTTCCAAACAGCAGATAGAATATCTCTTTGATGTTCTACATTTGATAGAGCAAAGTCTTTGGCAGTATCATTAATATCGCTTTCAACATCACATACTGCTTTATGTAGCATCATAGAAGTATCACATTGACCTTTTTGAAGAGACATACCAATATCTCTTGTTGCTTCTAACTCATTAGCAGACGCATCATGGACACTTTTCAAAACTTTACCGGTTGAATTTCCAATATCACTAGTAATGTTTCTTGTTGAGTGTGAGATATCACCTGCTAAATGATGACCCGTTCTATGAATTGCTCCTAAAACATGTTCTCCAACATCAGAGCATCTAGATTTAGAATCTCCATGATGCCCACTATGATGTCCACAATGATCACCTCTATGATGACCACCTCCTTCAAGTTCAAGCTTATTAATAACAGATGAGGGTTGAGTACTAGTTGCCATTATAGTTTAGGTCGTGTTATGTATATATGTAACAATATAAAATTATATAAATAAATTAATTTAAATCATAAGGAGAAATGAATACATATTTTTTCATTTGATGAATCAACCTTTATCATTTTTTTACATTCTAAACAATAGCAGAACAATTCATCATCTGTTTTGAATAATCTACCATCATCATCATTAGTTACCGGTACAAATTTTATCAAACCATTAAATCTTTTAATTGGCATGATTTTATAATTTTTGTATTTTTTATTGTATTTATATCTCTTTGTTTTTTCTGGTTTATCATATGAAAAATAGACTTCATTCATTGAAACATCTTCTACCATTTCTAGTTCTAACTTATCGCTACTATTCGTTGGCGTAGGTAACTTATCGCTACTATTCGTTGGCGTAGGTAACTTATCGCTACTATTCGTTGACGTAGGTAACTTATCGCTACTATTCGTTGGCGTAGGTAACTTATCGCTACTATTCGTTGACGTAGGTAACTTATCGCTACTATTCGTTGACGTAGGTAACTTATCGCTACTATTCGTTGACGTAGGTAACTTATCGCTACTATTCGTTGACGTAGG
>Ga0310810_10001181_pt1 | contig 26997 bp, 28 predicted proteins | sample NCmetagenome_FD_207641 | JGI IMG/M metagenome (GOLD analysis project Ga0310810, IMG submission 207641) | Soil microbial communities from experimental microcosm in Duke University, North Carolina, United States - NC | ecosystem: Engineered > Artificial ecosystem > Soil microcosm > Unclassified ...
CACACACGATCGTCCACTGCGATCCGAACTTGTTGAGCCCTACGCGGTCGTACTGGAACGGCAGCACGCCGATGCCACAGTTGACCGGGACCGGAAGCTGCGACCCGTCGAAGACGACGAACACCTGGCCGGCCTCGATCGCAGACACGGTGCCGATGTCGGTGTAGTTGCTCATCTTCGACTCGATGCGAGCATCGATGGCCTTGATGAGATCGAGATCTATGCTGCTCATAGGATCGTCCACTCCTGGGTCATGCCATTAGCTCCAACCTGCCATTCCCATTTGGTGGACATAACATCCATGAGCGCGCCGAACTCCGGATCAGTGAAGACCATGCGATCGAAGTGCCAGTGCAGCGGGTTTGGAAAAGTGGTCACCGAGAGCTTAGTGGAAATGCTCATGTCGGCGTCAATGGTTACCTGCGCCTGAGCCACCAAGCTGTCCTGGTCGGCGGCGTCGACGTCCACCCGCTTGGTGATGGTGCGCCGCCGCTTGGTGACGCTACTGTCGCCCGAGGCCAGATTGGTATAGGTATAGATGCCGTCGCCTTCAATCGGGGCAGCATCCGCTCCACGATTCGACTGCACAAACACCCACTTGTTGGGGGCGTCGAACAGGTCGCGCTCCACCGAACGCTTGAATTCAACCATGGAGGTCTGTGGATCCATGTCATACACCCACTCAGGGCTGCGCTGGCGCGGGCTGATGTACGGCTGCACGCGCAGCCGCCCATCCCAGTCGGACCAGATGCCCGCGTAGCCGATGGCAGCAAGCAGATCGTTGACGATCTTCAACCATGTCGGGTTATCGGTCATCGCCCACGTGATGGGGGCTGGCGGGAACTTGTCGGCCGCCTGCTGGTCGATGGTGTACTGCGTGTACCCGCACGAGAGCAGGATGTTCTCCACGGCCGTCAGGTAGGTGGTGGTGGTGGTGACCGCGTACGACTCGCCCACCGGATCCGACAACGCCTTCAGGATGTCTACGCCCGTGATCGTATAGCTGCGCGGCAGCAGCTCAATGTCTTGCTTGTCGCCATTGGCGTAAAAGGCCCCCATGTTGAAGCGCATGGAGACCGTCCGGGCGACTCGGGAGGTCGAAGAGGTCATGATGGTCTGCGTGCCGATGGAGAAGTTGTCGAAGATCGCCGTCGTGCTCGACGCCTCCGACGCGTACGTGCCGCCATCGATGCGAGCGGCCAGGTTAGTCATCGAGATCGGGTTATTGCGCTGCGACACGATGGTCCAGGTGTTGCCATCAGCGGAGGTCTCCCAGTATGTCTGACCGTTGGACTCGCGAATTCGGAAGTACTTGTGGACCGCAGAGTTGTAGGGCGTGAAGTCGGCGAAGTCGCCAACGCCGGCCGTGAAGCTGGTTGGGATGATGTTGCCCTGGTTGATGAGCCAGCTCACGTAGTTGTTGTGATCGATCATCAACAGGACGGGCTCGACTTCATTGGAGACAAGCGACTGGTTGCCGACGCTGATCACCTGACACTGCACCGACGTGCCGGTCATGTTGAACTGCTGAAGCGACACCAGGTATGGCTTGGTCGTCGCACCGGCCGGGCTGGTCATGGAGAGCTGACCGCCAGACTGGGTGATCGTGGCCGACCCGGAGACGACGGCGCTCCACTTCGTGGTGTCGACGCTGCCGGTCGAGAAGTCGTCAGACATGCCCACGCCCAGAATGGTCTGGGTGGTTGTCTGCAACGTGGAGATAGACCCCTGCATAATGCAGTATGGCCGCAAGATAGCGTCGCTGAAATTAATGATTCGGTTGACGACGATCGTAGCGGTGGCGTGTAGGTTGGCGTATGAATCGCGCCCCACACTAATCGACTCTGTGAAGTCACTAATGTCCTCAAGGACATTCAAGTTCTGATCTAGAACCTCCAGGCCCATGCCCACCTTGACGTCGGGGGCATCTCGGAGCAGAGAGATGACCTGATCGTCAGTGAAAGCGTCACGCGGCGCAGCACTCTTAATCTGCATGGCTATACCGAGCTAGGCCAGGTGATCGTGTCCATCATGATGTCCACCATATAGAAGCCCGGAGAGCCCTTCTGTGGAACGATGTTGTCGAGCTTCCAGTAGATGCCCACCCAGCGCTCGCCGACGTAGTTGCGCATCTGGACGGCCTGACCACGCCAACCGTCCAACTTCGTGACATCACTCGCGGAGACCAGATTGAGAGTGAAGCTGACCTGCCCAATGTCGCCAAGAGAACTAAGGCCGCGACGCCGCCCAGTGCCGTAGGTGTGAGTGCTTCCCGTCAGCTCGTTGGAGCGCTTCGGATTGGTGTGGCCGGCCGCCACATAAGATCCATCGGACATGAGGTTGATGAACAACTGGCTGAGACTAAGCGTCGCCATCATGCACCTCGCGTCCGGGCGGTCAGGACGGTCCGCTCCACGCCGCCCCGGATCTCCTTGCCAACACCAGGAGCAACGCGCTCCACCGCGTCGATGAGCTTGTTCAGCAGGGACTCCATGCTCTCATTCTTCGTGACGTACTCGTCCTTGCCGGAGGCGTTGCCACCGAAGGTGCCGGACGGCCATACGCCGCCGTTGTCGTACCAGTTGAACGCCTGCTCGTGCGCCCACGCGCCGGCCGGAGAGCCGTAGCGGCCCCGGATGTACTGGAGGCCCCACTGAATCTGGGCGGCGCCATCACCCAGGTTGAAGGGATGCCCCTGACCGAGCGCCTGCGGGATGCCGTACGCGCCGGACGAGGGGTTGACGGCGTTCGGATTCCAGCCCGACTCCTGGTTCCACAAGGAGACTAGCGGGCCGAACTGGTCGGGACCCCAGCCGAAGCCGGGAAGGAGGGACTGGGCGAACTGCTGAAGGCCGCCGCTGGCCACAGCGCCGAAGCCAGCGCCACCGCCAGCGCCCGAGATCTTCAACGAGAAGATGCGCGGGAACGAGTTGATGTCCGAGGTGCCGGAGCCGACATGGATAGGAGTGGAGCCAGCCTCGAACGGGAGACCCCCGATCACACCCATGGTGTGAACATCGGAGTAGCCAACGATGAGGTCGCCGTCCTTGCCCGGCTTGAAGCCGTGCCCCTGGAGGAACGCGCCCTCGGAGCCGTCGCCGGTCACGAAGAGTCGACGGTAGGACGGCATGTGCAGTACCCGGTTGATGACCTCGCCAACCAGGCCAGAACAGTCGAAGGTATCCGGGCCGACCGCGCCCCAGGTGTAGGGCAGGCCGTTGACGTGACTCTTGAGCCACGCCTGGATAGCCAGGACGTCTGCGGACGTCTGGCTGAAGTGGGGCGTCCAGTTCTGCTTGATCCACTCCGCGATGTCGTCCACGCCAGTCTTGGCGACGCCGATCGGGACATCCTTGACCGGACCATCCGGGCCAGGCGTCCCGTTGAGCAGCCCACCGAACAGACCCTCCAACTTGGCGGCAGGATTCGTGATGATGTCGATGGCGGTCTGCCCCAGTCCTTCGATGGCGTGCAGCGCGCCGCCGGCCGCATCGCTGAGCCAACCGCCGATGGAGCCAACGATGCCGCCGATGGAGTAGCCGGGGATGATCCCACCATCGGCGTGACGCACCATAGGGCCGAAGCCAGCGTTGATGGCGTCCAGCCACGGGCGGAACTTCTGCGTCGAGCGCGCGTTGATGACGTACTCGCCCTGGCTTACCCTAGCGGTCGGCACGCCGTGGTCATCGACGCCAAGGATCGAGTCGGAGGTGGTGGTGCCCGGCCCGCGCAGGTAACCACCATCGGCCATGAAGGGGATCGAGCTGAAGGAGCCGGCGTTGCCGGCCTGCGCGCCGATGCGACCCACGTGCACGTTCTGCGGGCCAACATGGAAGATGCCGGCGATCGTGTTGTACGCCGCGAGGATGCCGCCATTGAGTGCGTTGTCGATGATCCAGTTGATCGGGCCAGCGATCACGCTCTCCAGGTCAGTCCAGTATCGACCGATGGTGTTCACCGCGTCATGGAACGCGTTCGGAATGTCCTTAGTGACCACGTTGATGATCGGCACGAAGATCGTTCCATAGATCCCGTTCCAGATCGCGCCCAGGCCGGCGTACATCTCGTTCCAGTGGAGCAGCACCCAATCGCGCACGGTCTGGGCGGCGTTGGGGATGGTCTGGGTGAAGGTGACGATCAGCGGGACCATGAAGTTCGCCCAGATCGCGGCCCAGATCCCGATGAAGAATGCGAGGGTCGCGTTCCATATGCTGACCACCCACTGCCAGGCGGTCACCAGCGCGGTGGGGATGGTCTGGGTGAAGGTGACGATCAGCGGGACCATGAAGTTCGCCCAGATCGCACCCCAGATCCCGATGAAGAACGCTAGGGTCGCGTTCCAGACGTTGACCGCCCACTGCCAGGCGGTCACCAGCGCGTTGGGGATGGTCTGGGTGAAGGTGACGATCAGCGGGACCATGAAGTTCGCCCAGATCGCACCCCAGATCCCGATGAAGAACGCGAGGGTCGCGTTCCAGACGTTGACCACCCAGTTCCACGCACTGATGAGCGCGTTTGGCAGCGTCGAGGCAAAGAAGTTGTAGAACGGCAGCGCAAAGCCGCCCATGAAGCTGTTGTAGATGCCGACGAAGAAGTTCGAGATGTTGCCCCAGGTAGCCAGCGCCCAGTTGTATGCCGTGACCAGCGCATCCTTCACGGAGTTGAACGCCGTGATCAGCGCTGGAACTACCTGGGTGACGATGAACTGGATCGCGATTGTCAGTGCCCGGAACTCAAGGAACATGAGATTCAGGACGATGACTACCTCACCAACGGCGAGGATCAGGACGCTAGCACCCAGGATGATGCCCAGCTTCTCCAGCAGCGGAATGACCGGCTTGATCTCCTCGTAGAACTGGTGGACGGAATCCTTGAAGCGATCCCAGGCAAGTACGATCTGCCCTACGTAGTACCGGAAGACCTGCGCCATGGTCGAGTTCTCATGGAAGAACTTGGAGATCGAATCCCAGGTCTTGCGCTCACCCTCAAGCGCGTATCCCAGCCCCTTGAAGGTCTTACCTAGCGCGATAATCGTGCCGTCAAGAATGTCGAAGACAATGTGCAGCGCGAAGACCTGATCGTGCGTGCCCGCGATGTCCTTCATGAAGCTGCTCAGGGCGTGGCCGAGGCCCGGCAGATCCTTGCCGAACTCCTTGAGCAGCGGCACCGAGTCTCGCAGGACCGCTGCGATGCCTGGACCCAGCGCCTTGATGAATCCAGCGATGCCGATCGATACGTCCTTGACCGCACCGGACAGCTCCTTGAACGGTCCGGTGAGCTGCGGAAGAACCGTCCGCAGGGCGTCGTTGATCCTGTTGATGCCGTCGATCAGCGGTCGGATGAACGGCTCGGTGACCCCCTTGAAGGCGGTCTCCGCCGTATTGACAACCCGCTTGATCGCCTCATGGATCCCGGGGTTGTCCCACTGGGCGGCCAACGCGGCTGCGATGCCGCCCAGGCCGATGGCGGTGACGAACACGGCGATCAGAGCGGTCGCGGCGACCGGCGCCACGGCGGCGACAGCTAGGCCGAGGATGACGGCGAACTCCGCAGAGAATCGCCCCTTGAAGGGGTTGAAGAACGAGGAGACTAACGTGTCGTTGGCGGTTCGCCCCCACTTGTCGGCGAACCTGCGACCCTCTTCGTCGCCGGCATCTTCGCCGATGTTCTTGCGGAACAGGTTGCGGACGTCCCCGATGCCGGCGGTCAGGCGCGACAAGACACTGCGGTGTACGCCATCTCCATACGCATTGCCGCTGTCGTCGCCAACGCGAGACATCTCCTTCTCGGCGACATTGCCGAACGAGGAGGCGACATCCCTGGCGTCGCCACCCGAGCGCCCTACGGCAGCATCGTGATGCGCCTTGGCGAAGTTGAAACCGGATGTCTTTCCGATGTTGGGCGCCTCGTCGTTCATCGCGTCGCCGAACGAGGCGTTGAACTTGTCGGCGGATCCGGTGGCGGCTGCGGGCAGATCCCTGTCGAGCTGTTCCCGCAGACGCGCCGCGAAGCCGGAAGTGTCGGGCAGGATGCGGACTACCGCTTCAGCGAGCGTCCGTCCGATCGTCATCCCGTCACCCCAATCCGAAAAACTTCTCTAGTCCCGAGCGCTGCTTTGCCTTGAACTCCGCATGAAGCTGTCGATTGAAATCATCGAACATCTCCTGGAAGTCTGGTGGCGGATGTGTCTTTGCTGTCTCTTCTGTGATGTTGCTGTAGTACGCGATCTCGACCGCCTGAAAGGTGCGCTCAAGCTCCTCGAACTTGATGACGTAAGCCAGGTCGGCGACCTGGCTCAACGTCATGCCTGCCGTTGCTCCTGATGCCGAACGGCGACAGCCTGAAGATCGGGCCGGCCCTCCAGTTGGTCGAGCACCACGAGATAGGAGTCTTCCTTCGATGTAGTGCCGGTGGTACGCCGCCCATCCGAGGAGTCGGACGGCGGCTTCGAAGGGCGATCCGACATCGCCGCCAACACGTCGGAGTAGATCTTGACCATGCTCTCGGCCGTCTGGTGCGTCTTCTTGCACGCCGCCCAGAAGCCGTCGAAGTCGTCGGCGTGGACCAGGCCACGGAACAGATCCTTGACCATGGTCACGGCCTTCGGATCATTCTCGTCAACCTGCTGCGCCTTCTCCATGAAGTCGATGATGTCCAGCTCGGAGAAGTCCGGGTTGATCCGGCGCTCCTCCCCGCCGAAGGTGAAGCTGTCGGCCCGGCCGTCCGGATTCGGGTCGCCGCCGATCTCGCCCAGATGTGCCACGATCACTTCACCTTTTCCACGAGGTTGTCGACGTCGTAGCCGTGCAGCTTGACGTTCGACGCGGGCACCGCAGCACCCTTGCGATAGGCCAGCACGCCGCCCGGCGTGAGGATGTCGGAGGTGGCGACGTACTTGCCGTACTCCTCCTCCACCTCCTTCAGATAGGCGCGAGCCGCAGCCTCCTTGCGAGCCACGAGGGCGGCATGGTCCTCGAAGCCCTCCGGCTGCGGAAGGTCCGGGGTCAGGTTCGTGACGTGGGCCGGGGGGTCCGGGGTGTAGAACGTCACCTGCTCCTCCTCTTCGATCGGGGTGACCTCGGGGGAGTCGAACTCCTCCGGCGTCGGGTCGTCGGTCACAGCAGCCCTCCAATGACTGATTCAAGCGCACGTTCCATAAATCGCTGCGCCTCTTGGTATCTGGTGCCCGCGTTTGGGAATCGCATATATCCATGTGCGGCATCCCAGGTCACGTCAACATAGTAGCCGTTCGCGTTCTGGCCGGTCGTTGCGTGGATCGACAACGCGCCGCCATGCGATGGACCCTTCCTGTAGACCGGCGCGATAGAGCGAGCCACGTTGGCTACCTCGTCGCCGAGTGCATTGAGGGTGTCGCGCACGAAGCCCTCGTGGGAGAGCAGTTCGATCTCCCCGTTGTGGATGTCGATGCTGATCGATTCGGGCATTACATGAACTCCACGGCGCAAGTAATAGTAAATACGACAGTTGCGGAGCAACCGAAGAAATCCTCGCCACCCTGCTCCAGGTACCAGTCGACCGAACTCACGGTCGCTTTGCCGGGCAGCGGCACCACGCCGCCCAGGGAACGGTCGGCGGCGAGCGCGGTGGACAGCTCGTTGAAGTAGGTCAGGCAGCGCGAGCGCGGAATGCTGATATCCACGTCGCCCTCGTGCGCCGAGATCTGGCAGAAGATCTCCATCTCCTCGCGCGTCCCGCCGGGGATGTACTCGGAGAGATCCTGGCGGGACTTGACGGCCGCCACCTGCGGGCGCGCCACCGTGCCAGGGTTGAAGGCCACCAGCGCGACGTCGGCCGGCAGGTTGGTGGTGGGCGGCCCGTCGAAGATCCCGCCCTTCGAATCCAGCTCCGGCAGCGCGGACTTGAACAGGGCGATCAGGGCGTCGATGACCTGCGGAACATGCGTGGAGGTGGTCACAGGTAGTCCCTCCAGGAGCCGCCGTGGTGTAGCCAAGCTGCGGTATCCAGCGACTCAAGCTCCTTGCTCAAGCTCCAGTCCGGGAAGTCCGCGCAGTGGAGATGGCAGGCTCGCGCCCAATCCGGCCACCCCTCGGTGGCACGCAGAATGATCAAGCGCTCCTCGATAATTGCCTCGATCTCTTCGCGCGTCACGCGGACCACTTCGACTTCGCTCATCACGCACCAACCATCGGGGGTAGCTCGTTGCCGACCAGTAGGGTTTGGATGATCGGGTTGGGCACATGGTAGCCAGCGATCAGCGTGGTGGCAGCGCCGCCCGGCTGCGGGCGAGGGAAGCCGCGCCCCTGCTGGGTGGTCCGCCAGAACCAGGACACCAGCTCCAGCGCCCCGAGCCGGATGTTCGCCGGCCACGGCTGCGGGAGGCCCACCACGTAGGTGATCTGGATGTTGTCGGAGCCGGGCATGAAGCACGTCTCGAAGACGCCGATGCGCCGGGTGATCGTGCCGGTGTTTGGGTCGAAGGTGTAGTTGAACTGGCCGGCGGGCGTGCCGGCGGTCAGGTCGATCTGAGTCAGGCTGTAGGTCGCCCCGCCGTACCACGTCTCCTTGACGGAGGTGACCGACACGATCGGCCAGTGCCGCAGCGGGATGGTCTCCTGCCCGCCGTCATAGCTCTCCGTCACGGTGCGCGGCAGGACGGAGCCGACGATGTTCTCCACGACGACGCCGACCGCCTCGATGTAGCCCTTCAGCTCGTTGTCCTGGTCCGTGCTGTTGATGTTGAGGTGGGTGCGGACCTCGCCTAGGCCAAGAATCTTCGCGCCGGCCGGCTGTACGTAGACCTGGTACTGGTCGACGCCCACCGCAGCGCCAGAGGACGTCCAGGTGACCACGTAGTTACCGGCCATCGTGGCGGTGAAGTTGGCGTTGTAGAGGCCGACGCCCGTGGTGTTGATCGGGGTGGGTATGGAACTCGTGCCGTCCGGCGCGGTCAGCGAGATGGCCATCGTGGCATCGGTGGGCACGCCGTCAACCGTCACCGCCGTGGTGACGTTGATCTTGTCGCCGATGTCATAGATAGTCATGCGTTAATCCTCTCAGATCCCAACCCCAGAGTCGCCGCCAGAGAAGTCGACCCGGTTATCCCCCGAATGTGCGGGACCGCTGCGCGCCGAATCCGGCTGGAACTTGACACTGGACGCGTCCGAACCATGCAAGGTGGCGGCCCCCGGCGCGCCCATCTCCACGAACATCGCGCTGGCGATCAAGGCCGACGCGGCAATATCGAACCTCCCCGACGACAGCGCGAGCCGGGTGGCGGTGGCGACAAGCGTGCCCCCCAGGACTGCGGTGCGGGATGGCGTGGCGGAACGAGCCGCGGACACAGACAGCACGGCGCTCGGAGTCACGGCACGTACCGCCGTGGTGGACGCACCCGCCACGGCGCCCAGCGTGCTGGCACACGACACGACTCGTTGCGCGACACCCGTGAGGCCGGCCGTGACCGCGAGGGTCGCGTCGATGTCGATGGAGCCGCCGGGAATGTCGGCGACGGCGGTGCGGTTCGCGGTGATCGTGTCCGAGGAGCTGACCGACCAGACGGCGTTCGGTACCGGGGACGCGGTGACCGTGGCGCCCAGCGTGGCGCCCAGGGTTGCGGTGCGCACAGCGGTCGCCGCGCGGCCAGCCGTCACGGCGAGGGTGGACGCACAGGACGCTGCCAACTGGTCGACTGCCGTCAAGTTGGTGGTGACTGTCAGGGTGGCGTCGATGCTGATGGCGCCGGCAGGCACATCGGCGACCGCAGTGCGATTCGCGGTGATCGTGTCCGAGGCGCCCACCGACCAGACGGCGTTCGGCACAGGGGTCGCGGTGGCCGTCTCCGCGAGCAGGGCGGCGATGGTCGCAGTACGCAGCGCGGTAGCCGCCAGCGTGGCCGTCTCGCTCAGCGCCGCAGACACCGAGAAGATCCGGTTAGCGGTCGCCGTCAGGGTGGCCGTGGTCGCCAGTGAGGAGCTGACAGTGAACGTCGCGTTGGCGACCGGCGTGAGGGCCGCCGTCGTGGTGGCCGTCGAGGAGAGCGAGAAGGTCCGGTTGGCGACCGCCGTCAGGGTGGCGGTCTCAGAGACGGAAGCCGAGATGAGGAAGGCGCGAGCAGCCGTGGCGGCAAGAGTCGCAGTCTCCGTGGCCGACGCGCTCGTGTTGTACGTGGCGCGGGGAACCGGGCTCAGCGTGGCGGTGCTGCCCAGCGAGGCGGTCGCGGACACCACGCGGGTGGCGGTCGGGCTGGCGGTGGCCGTGACGGCGAGGGTGGAATCTACCGACCAGGTGGTTGTGCTTGGAATCAGGTACAGCAGGATACCGATCTTCATCGCTGAGTTGATCGGGGATCCGCTCAGCGTGGCGTTGACGCTGTAACTGTGAGCAGCCTGCGTTACGGCACCGTTCGAATCATCCACCGCCGTGGCGACATAAGTCTGCGGAGAGTTGCCGGCCGCACTCATGTTCTGCTCGGCGCGCTCCACCATGCCGGAAGCGGTGGAGAAGATGACGTTCTTTGCGGTGTTGCTCGTGGTGCGGTGCTCGAAGATGGCCAACGCCCAGCGGTTTGCCGCCGCAGGGGTCACCGAGTCGGTGGAGTCGGTGGCCCCGCTGACTAGATCGATTTTGACATCGATGGTTTCGTTCGGCGTGGTGTTATCCAGGCCGGTGTAGGAAACCCACACCGTGTTGTCCTTGGAGTTTCCGCCTGTCCACGTGATGGTGAAGGTCGAGTCGCCGGTCTGCTTCTGTCGACGCCACACCGAGTAGTGACAGGTGTTCGAGTCGGAGTCGTTGGTGCTGAGCTGATCCCATCCCGTCAGGGCGTCGAAGACGCGCCCCGACGAGTCGGTCAAGAAGATCGCACAGTACACCCACGCCCCATCAGTGGCGCTGCTGATGTCGATGACGCGAGAAGCGCCACCAGAGTTGGAGGCTGCCGTCTGGATCGTGTCGAAAGCGATGGCCATGGCTAGCCACCTAGCCTTACGCGGCGATAGGCGTGAAGGAGATCGAGAAGCTGGTCAGGTTGATCACGTCGCCGGACGCCACGGTCTTCGAGGCGCTGAGCGCGGCGCTGAACAAGAAGTTGCCGGCCGTGGAGGCATCCCAGAACGAGATGTCGGTGACGGTACCGCCCGCGCCGTTAGCCGTCCAAGTTGGCGTGTTGCTAGCCGACTTCGAACCGGCCGAGGCTGCTGACCAGGTTACTGCGGAGCGAGCGGTGACCACGTTGGCGAACACGTTACTCGTGCCAGCAGCGCCGGGGCCGCCAGTCGTGTGGAGCTGCACATAGCAGGAGGCCGGAGCCGTAAACGCGGTGCCGGCGAGCATGTCCAGCCACTTGTTGGCGAGCGTCGTGGCAGCAAGACCATCAGTCATTCCGACTCCCCACTCTCATCTTCTGCAACCTCAACCGAGGTGGCCTGCGCATCTTCGGCGCGGACCACCTCGATCTCGGCTTCGATCGAAATGCCGTACTGGTACTCGGTCACTGGATCGTCACGCAGGCCCTAGTACCACCGGTGGTGGTGCTGTACGAGACGGCCATGTAGCCGTAGTTCGCCCCCGGCCCCTGGTCGAACCGACCGACGCCATCCGTGTCGATCCACACCCACTGCTCGTCGGTGGCACCGAGGGTCACGGTGACGTTCTGGTCCTGGCCGTAGTTGGACGGAACCACGCTGTCCAGGGTCACGACGACCGCAGTGCCGGTGGTGCGGAAGCCGACGAGCGTGCCCTGACCGCCCAGTGGCACGAGATCGCCAGCCGCCATCGCCCCCCAGGCCGGCGACGTGCCGGCCGTGGTCGACGTGTAGGAGCTGTTGACGTTCGGCAGCGTGATGCGACTGATCTGTCCCATGCCTCAGTCCCCTTACTGCCGGTTGGTGCCGGCGCCGTACATCTTGAACGGCAGGCCAGAGGTCGGGATCTCGAAGTTGAAGGTACAGGCGATGGTCGCCAGTGCCGGGGCCTTCTTGAACGACATCTTCACCGTGCCGGAGTTGATGCACTGGTACATGACGATCCGCACGGTGCTGTCCAGCGACTCCCAGCCGAGCATGACTCGGGTCTCCGAGCCGACGACCGGCGGGGCGAAGGAGGTCAGCAGCGTGGGGCCGGAACCGGAGACCGGCACCGTGGTGCCGATGCCGTTCATCGCGTACGAGACGTTGGTCATCGCGTAGTTGGCCATGGAGAACACCATGGAGCCGGAACGCTCAGTGGTGGAGTAGCGGATCGGGTCGTAGAACTCCTCGACCGAGATGGCCGCTGTCTTGATGGAGTAGTCGAACTCCGAACCGTTCTCGGTGGCGCCGAGCGAAAGCCACCCGCCAGACCAGGAGGTGGTGAACTTGCCACCGACCACCGTCATGGTGGGCTCCGCAGTCAGCAGCGGCGCAACGAACAGATACCCAGCGTCGGTAAGGACGTTGGGGGTGGGCGTACTACCCGGCATTAGTCGTTCACCTTCCGGTCGCCCAGGACCAGCGGACTGGCGTTCTGGGAAGTCAGGCCGGACGGCTTGGCGGCCGGCTTCTCGTCCTTGGTCTCTTCGACCTTCGCCTCGGGCTCTTCGTCATGCGCGTCGTGAAGAACCGTGTTGGCGAGAGCGTCAGGATCCCGGTCCAAATGGACCATTCGCCTCTCCCTCCAGTGCGCGCCGAACACCTTCGGCGAGTGTGATCTTGGGCTTGTAGTAGTTCGACAGGCGCTCCGTCGAACCGACCCGATACTCCACTCCGTTTGGCTTGTCCGAGCGTGTCCGGAAGGCTGGCTTGTAGCCGGCGGTTTCCGTTATCAGCTCTGCAAGCTGGCGCATTGAAGTACCGATTCCAGTACTGAGGTTAACAGGGTCGGAGACCCCCGCGTCGACTAGAGCGAGCGCACCTTGTATCACATCATCAATGTGAATCCAGTCTCGGACTTGGTTGCCGTTCCCCCAGATCGTGAACGGATCCTCGCGCCTCTTGGCGCGCGCCAAAAAAGCCCCGAAAGGCCAGTTTTCGGGCTGGTCGGTGCCGTATCCCGAGAATGGGCGGACGATAGTGACATTGACGCCGGCCGATCTTGCATTCGTCGCCAGGCGCTCGCCGGTCAACTTCGTCCAGCCGTAGCTGGAATCAGGCTCATCGCAGAAGTCCGGGTTGACGTCGGACTCTTCGAGTGGGGCGCTCGGCCGCGCCTGGTAGGCCAGCGGATACACTGCGCAGCTCGACAAGTACAGGACGTGCCGCTGCTGAGTGCGCATCGCCCAGGTAAACATCGCCGCGTCGAGCATGACGTTGTAGGCGAAGTTGCGCGGCTTCGAGTCGATCGCCGCGCGGTGTGGTTCGCGCGCGGCGGCGTGAACCACGAGATCGTACTGCTCGTTGCGCATCTCGAAGAACTCGATGACGTCCCGCGAGTTACCTGGTTCCAGCAGGTCGATCTTGCTCACCACGTACTCGCGAGCCTCCAACTCACGCACCATGTGCCGACCAACGAAGCCCGCCGAGCCTGAAACGAGAGCCTTCTTCTTCATCGCGCCCCGATCACCGCGTACTTGTACGGCAGGCCCATCATCGTGAAGTCCACCGAGGAGTAGATGTAGGGGTGCCAGCCGGCGGCGCGAAGCATGTCCTCCAGATCTTCGCGAGTCCAGGCCCACAAGTGCTCCAAATTGCTGTCGTTCCAGCAGCCGACCGGCGTGGAGAGCAGCAGTTGTCCCGACTTCTCCCGGATCCCACGCAACACCAGGTCCGGATCGTCCAGGTGCTCCAGCGTCTCGGACAGCACGAAGATGTCGACGTGGGGAATCTCGTCCAGGGTCTTCTCGATCGGGCCGGTCAGCGGCCACCCAGGCGCGAAGTCGCCGTAGTACTTCTTGATCACCTGAAGTGAGCCCAGGATGCTGCCGTTCCCGCAAGACAGGTCAGCGCCAGAGTAAGCCTCCGGCTCCAGGCCCTCCAGGATCCAGCGCCCCACCCGCACGGTCACCTCGACGCGCAGATGGTGATCCCGCCACCGGAGGTGATCATGCGGCACGGGGTACATGCTGCGCATCTCCTCCTCGGACGGCGCGGCCCGCAGGCGTTGACGTGTCACAGCTCCCTCACTCCCTCCACGCACTCCGCGAAGTGCTTGTCGCGCCACTCGGAGTAGGCCGACGCGTCCTTCGCGTTAACCTCCGGAGCGTTCACGCGCCGGTAGCCCTCGTCCATCTCAGCCTTGCCGGCGAACGGATGCATGTGCTCGACAACCACATCCGGCAGGTAGCGGAGCATGCCGCACTCGTTGCCCAGGTCGCGCCAGAAGTTGTCCACGTACAGGTGTTGCAAGTTGGGCGGCGCCATGAAGCCCAGCTTGCGGATGATGTTGGAAGTCATCGCGCACTGCGTCGGGAGGTTCGCGCCCTGGAACAGGTCGTTGCCGTACACGATGCCCGTGCCCAGCTCGCGCAACGCCTCCAGATATGCCTCGTCCCAACCGGTGGTGCGCGGCCGGTGGTCGTCACCCATGAAGCCGATCGCGAACACCCCACCGTCGTCAGCGAGCCATCCGGCCACGGTGTTCAATGCCGGCACCATGCCGTTCGTGTCGCGCACGATCAGGTCGGCGAAGGGCGGCACCTTTTCGTGGTACTCCTCCAGCTTCGGGTCCGTCTGATCGACCACGAACACGATGGCCGAATGACCAGTGGTGGTGTCGGCGAAGACCTGCGCCAGCTCACGAGCCGCGTCCGGCCGCCCACGGGTGGGGACTATGATCGCGAGATCCATCACCCGTGCTCCTCAATAGCTTCGCGGGCTTCGCGCTGCCTCTGCATCTCCGCAAACTGTGCAGCGACATGCTGCATTCGCGGCTCACGGCTGGCGAGAATAAGGTTGTGTGCCTCCACCGCTTCCGGATCTTGCATCATGATGTGTGCGTAGTTCGGTGATCGATACTCAGCTACGGCAGCAGCATCTTCAGTGGCTCGACGGTCTGCATATACGCGCCACGCTTCATCGAGATCCATCACAGCACCTCCGACATTCCGAGCATGTGGGACTTGATGTGGCCGACACGCACGCCCGTGTGGACGTTGACGGGGACGCCGGCCGAACGGGCGCGAAGGCAGAAGGACAGATCCTCGCCGACGCGCCGGCCATTCATCGTGGACTCACGGAACCACGGCCAGATGGTGTCCTTGTTGTCCCCCCAGCCGGAGGCGATCTTGATCAGCGCGTCACGGTGAACCAGGAGGAACGCGGCGCCGGTGCCGGCGACGGGGAACACGTCGTTGTCCGGGTACTTCTGGTAGGCGGCGAACTGCGCCTGGCCATTGCGCACCACCAGCTCGTAGGCCGTGGACTGGTTGTCGCCGTTGTCATCCAGCAGCTCGGTGAAGCAGAGTGCTCCTAGAACGGGAAGAGACCGCTCGGAGGCGGTCTGGACGAGCTTGTCGACGGCTTCAGGTACCCACACCATGTCGGAGTCCACCATGAGTAGCCAGTCAGCTTGGTGCTCGTTGAGGAACATGGAGCAGATGTCGTTGCGAGCGGATGCGATGAGTGGCCCACTCTTGATCGAGAGGATCGCGTCGATGGGGGTCTTGGACTTCTTCTGCGTCAGCAGCATGGAGCGCATGAACTCGGCTCGCACGAAGTCCGGGTGGATGTAGCCGATGACCAGACGGTCGTTCTTCTTCATGGAGCCTCTTTGCGGGTTGATGGCGGGGAGGCGGACCCGCACGAAACGCCTCCCCGCCTGCCAGACGGATTAACCTGGCTACACCATATCGGAGTATCGACCCAGAATGATGTGTGCGTAGGCAACCAGATCCTCCACGCGCTTCCCGCTCGGCTGCATGGTGGTCCATAGTTCCAAGTTCTCTAGGCGGTTGTCCGCCTTGTCGCCGTTCGGCTTATAGCCGCCGCCAGATGCGCGAACGTCGAATTCTGGATCACCGTGAGTCCGGAGTCTCCAGAGATGCTTCGAGCAGAGCCCATGAGCCTGTGGTTTGCTGGCGCATTCCCCAATCCGGCATTCGGCCGGCGCTGGGCTGTTCTTAAATGGAGTGAGCGGGTCGCCCGTGTGCCACTGTCGGCTGTAGTGCCGACTGCATAGCGCACGAGCCTTGACCCGCTCACTGCATCCGTCGATCTTGCACAACTTCAGAATGCGATAGATGTTATCGCATTCTGAAGTTTAAGCAAGTTTGAGGGCTCGGAAGGCGTTCGGAACCTTGGCGTCTCCGCCTACCCTCCAAAAAGCGAACCATCCACCTTGCCCGGTCGGCCGGGTCGTGGAGAAGTCCTTGATCATCGGCTCGTACATGACCGACATCCCGATCCGGTCCACGATCGCGTACTGCGAGAAGTCGCCGTACACGGCACAGACCGAACCGCTCTGCTGGTCGTACGAGTGGACCGAAGTCGACTCGTAGATCGGCCCGCCCAGCAGACGCTCGGGCTGGCCCTGGCCCAGGTTGGTCCAGTACGAAGAACCACCAGCGGTGTCGAGCTGGCGGAACGCGTTGATCGCCGAGATCGACGCCACCCACTTGGCGTTGCGCCGGAACCGGGCCGGCAGCGCGCCCTGGATGCCGTACACGTCCGCCACCGCGATGGTGTGCGAAGTGCTGGCAGTGGTGTAGACCGTGGTCGCGGCGGTCACGACACCCTTCGGCTGGCCGGTGCCGGAGCCGGTCGCGAACGCGGCCTCCTCCAGGCGGTCCTTGGCGTCAGCCAGCAGGGTCGGAAGCTCGGTCTCGAAGTCCGAGTCCTCCAGGATCTCGTACGAGCCGAACACCCACGCCGACGCCTTCTGGGGCGTGATCTGGATGTTCGAGAACGTCGGAGAAGCGTCGGCCACGACGCCGGCCTCCGCGAGCCACGCGGCGTTCATGCCGGTGGACGCGACGCCGTTCCAGTTGTTGGTCGCCGTGGTCTTGATGTCCGAGATCTGACGGAAGGGGTTCGCCGAACCGCTGTTCGTCAGGATGATGGTCGGGTCAAGGGTGAACGGCACCAGGTACCCACCATTCGCCGAGGTCAGCGACAGCGCAGTACGCTGCACGTTGCTCATCGGGTCGTGGATGTAGTCCCAGAAGATCCGCTCGTACTCCTCGGTCCCCGTGGTGAGGATGTGGGCGGCGACCATCGGAGCCTGCTTGCGGTTGGTCCGCTCCAGCAGTTCCATCGCGCGCTCACGGTGGGTGTCCACGAAGCTCGGCGACTCGAAGCGCTCAACCAGGGCGGCGGCACGCCGCACCAGGTCGGTGCCGGTGTCCTCGCTCGGCATGGACATGAAGCCCTTGTCTTTCTGGCTCTCGTACACGAGCTTGCGAGCGCGCGAGACGTCGAAGTCCTTGAAGGGGTCGGTCACACGCCGCGAGACGTGGACGCTGTGGTCGTTGCGGCCACCAGCCTGACCCTGCTCGGTCAGATTGACGACGGACGCAGCGACCTGCTGCGCACGCGCCAGGATGGCGTTGCGGTTGTCCTCGCGCTCCTGAAGGGGCTTCAGCTCCTCATCCAGGGCGCGGAACTCGGCCATGAGCCGGTCCGTGACATCCCCACGGTCGGCGAGAACAGCAGAACGCTGCACCTCGTCACCGCTCGGGTCGGACATCTGCTCGATGGCCTGAAGCTCGACTTCGATCGCGGTCATCCGCTCACGAATCTCGTTCAGCCGGTTACTCACTCTTTCGTTCCTCCCAGAACTGGCGGATACGCTCCGCGATTTCCTCCTGCGTAACGCCGCCCTGAGTGCCCGAAGGCGAGTCCCCGGCATGGGAATCAGATACAGCGGGTTCGGCCCCAGTGCCGAAATGCTGATCCGTGATCAGACCCGATCGTACAGCAAGTACGCGCGTGTCTTGGTAGTAAGGAATTGGCGTCGGTCCATATTCCTGGAGACCCAGCTCCAGTCGGACCACCAACGGAAGATCACCACCGCGAGAAACGCGCGGGGGGGTCGAAGGGTTGGACCGGAAGGTCCGCCCAGTGAAGGAGTGGCCGGAGATGTCGCCGGCCACGATCTGGGTAAGGATCTGCTCGCCCATGTCGTGCCGCCCATAGTGGGTGGTGGTCAGTAGGCCGTTCGCGTCGGAGCGGATCGCGGCGACGTGCCCCAGGGAGATGGATCCGCTCTCACTCGGCGTCCCGTAGAGCGTCCGGCCGTGGTTGTAGAACACGGAGACGTTCCGGTAGCCGTTCTGCGAGGAGTTGTTGATGGTCCGGTTGAACGCCGCCGGGTCGATCTCCTCGATGTAGTGGCCCTGGTCGTCGTAGATCTCGGTCTGGCTGCGGAACACGGCGGCATAGGCGTCCACCAGTCGGCCGGTGGCGTCCTGACCGCATCGCTCACAGGTCAGCCGGCCCTTCTGCACGTCAATGTCGTCCAGCGGATAGGTCCGGGTGATGATGCCCGGCTGGGTCGCCAGCAGATCGCTGCGCGAGTTGTCGTCGCCCACTTCTACTCCAAACTTCTTGGCCGCCGCGCGAATCTTCGGCATCGCCTTCTCGCCGAAGGGAGACTGCGAGGCTCGCGCGAGCGCGTTGCGCACGTGGGCGGCGTCGTGGATCGGGAAATGCCGCAAGGATCGCGGCGTGGTCTTACCTTCGGCGTCCTTGTGGCCACCGTCCTGGATGTACGCGAACTGGTCGTCGTCAAGATCATTTATGGACTTCGAACTCATCTCAGTCATTGGACTCATCCTCTCCTATCCTGACGACATGGCTAATGACTGCGGTCAATGCGGTGGGCCGATCCCCAGGGCTCCCGGGATTCGGTACCTCAAGAGCGCGAAGTTCTGCTCCGTGCCCTGTAGACTCGCGTTCCAACGCATCAACCCAACTAACGATAAGGGTTGCAGGCAGTCGAAGCCTTGCGAAGTATGCGGTGAATCCTTTACCTTCTTCCCTCGCCCCGACAGGCCGGATGCGCGCTTCTGCTCGCGAGCATGCAAGGGGGTGGCCCACGGATTCGCGTTGCGGGGAACAAGGCGTGTCGAAACGTACGCAAACGCCAACTCGTTCAGGGTGACAGTCCGGAGGAAATTCGTGAACAAATGTGCCGTTTGCGGGTGGAGCAAAGCTCCCTGCGATATCGCGCACATCATCGCCCGCAAGGACGGGGGCGAGGACACATTCGAGAACGTCGTCCTCCTGTGCCCCAACCACCATCGACTCTTCGATCGCGGACTGATCCCCGTAAAGAGGATCATCCAAGCGCGCCCGCGCTGCCTCCCACCAGGTCACTAGCTTGCCTTCGGGGGGCCGGGCTTCGGGGGATTCGGGCTCGGGGCCTTCGGTAGCGAAACCTTCGACGCGGCCATGCCGGCGGCGCCCGCCGGCTTCGAAGTCTTCGGCTGACCAACCCCGCCACCAGCGCCCTTCGGCTTGCCGGAGGCGTCCAGTGTGGGCATGGTGCCCGACGCGTTCGCCGTGGGAGCCTGACCGGGCAGAAGCGGCGGCTGAAGCTGCACGGAGAACAGGCCGGTGTGGTGCCCCGCCAGGATGGTCAGATCGCGCGCCTTCACTGCCTGGTTCGACGCGTCCGGCTCGTAGCCGGCAGAGATCAGCGCAGCCAGCGTCGCGGCCTCCATCTGGAGGATGGTGATCCGGTCCTTCTCGTCCTCGCGCAGGTACGGAATGTCGCGGTCGTCGTAGAACAGCTCGGAGCCGTTCGGCGGCCGGACGATGGTCTGCAACGAGCCGAAGAAGTTGCGCCAGAGGGGGCGAATCGTGCCATCTACGAACGAGCGCTTCGCCTGCCCGTAGTTGTTGTAGGTACCGGCAGACAGACCTTCGGAAAGACCGGCAATGATGGGCGGTACCCCCGCCGCCGCCGCGATCCGGGTATTGTGGGTCGGCACCATGGACTCGCCCGCGAGGAACAGGTGGTCGGGAGTGTCCACCGCGATACAGCGAACCGGGACCGACTCGACCTCCTCGATCGACACGATAGTCCGCGTGCGAACGTGCGGCTCACTGACGCGTTCCACCTTGCGCGGAAGCCGGAATGGCATCACGGCAGGATCGGAGCGGAACTGGACCACCCAGTGGGCGCCAGTGCGCGAACGAGAATCGGCATGCGAGCTAACGGTCGCGCGGTACCCGAGAGACCGGATGAGTTCAGCCACCTGAAGCGCCAAGTGCTGCCACTTGGAGCTGAATTGGCAGGAGCCGCCCCCGTCGACCGACCCGTCCGTGTCCATCAAGCCTTGCAGTAGGGCGAGCCGCTGGGGGGCCGATGCGCGCAGATAGTCAGTGGGTATCTTCTTGTCGTTCAGGACGCCGAGTGCGCGCAGCGCGCACAGCAGCCCCCCGGGGATTCCGATAACCGACACCTTTTCGGGGTGGGTATCCCACGGCGTGGTTACATAACCGGCAGCCTCCACCTCGGCCGCAATGTGCTTGAGATCATCGGCCGCTCCGCAGATCGCAGCGCCGGCCGTGTACCCATCACCCAGCCAAGCGCCCAATACGTACGGATCGACAAGAAGATCCTTCTCGGGAAGATCGAGCACGGGGGAGGCGGGAACGCCTACGCGGTGAGCGTGCTCCCGACGTGGGGCGTTCACAAGACCGTAGAGCTGTTCGGTTGTGTATTGCCGCTCGGGACGGCCGGCCGCATCCCGATCCATCGCCACCCAGAGGTGGCCTTCGTCGGCCACGATCGAGGTGCGGTCCTTGAATGTGATCTTGTAGCACTTTCGATCGACGTGAACCGGAGAGACCGCTACGACACGCGCGGGCTTCCCATCCCGCCCAAGAACCTCGTCGCCCGGCGTGATCTCGCCCATCGTCGTCCACCCTGAAGGCGTCGGCACGGGGGTATCCAAGGCGAGGGGTTCTCCCGCGCCTTGAACAGTCTTGAAGTCGAGCTGCCGAAGGTCTGCCCCGACCGGTGTGACATCCGCACCCCCGCCCATGTAGAGAGTCTTGTACGCGTTCCCCACGCCCTGCGTCTGCGCCTTCATCTGAGCGACGAAGCGGTTGAACGCGTCAGGCTTGATCTCCTTGTCGAGCGACACCACATACTGGAGCGAGGCGCCGTTCTTGAAGAACTGGAGCTTGTGGGAGTTCGCGGCCTGGTCGCCGGCCAGCTCGTAGAAGAGCGGCGTCAGCCAGGACATGCCCTTGTGGTGCGCCATCGGGTCGGGCATCGGGGCGAAGTGACACACCTCGTCGGGCATGAGGATGACCGGAGGCTTGTTCTCGCCGTACTGTGCCAGGCCGCCGGGGAAGTACGCGTAGGCGACCACCTCAGCCTCGATGTCATCGGCGTTCGCAGCCGGGTTGTCCATCGAGCCCATGACGATATACACCCAGTCCGGCCGGAGCAGGCGGAACTGGTTCTGGTACTTCACGATGTAGGCGTTGCCGGCGAAGTCGGCGTGCAGCAGGGCGCGCACCAGCAGGTCGCTGAAGGTCGCGTTCGTCCACGGCTCGTGCAGGTCGTTGAGCCGGCTGGCCGGCGACGCGTGCAGGTCGCCCGGCCGCCCATTGTCGACCTGGCGGTACATGGGGCGAGCTTCGCCGAACACGTTGAGCCGGCGCTGCTCACACGCCCACACGATCGAGTTCCCCTTGAAGACCTTGTTGACGTAGGACTCGTAGTCCTGGCCGCCGACCTCCTGGTTCTTCGCGATGGACATGGCGGTCGGGTTGCCGCGATAGGCCATGCCGCCGAATGCGAAGTAGTCGTCCCCCAGCGGGACGTTTCGCTGGACGTATGTTCCCGGCACCTCGTCGCTCGGAACGAATAGCTGGTCGGAGCCGGCCTCCAGCGCCCGCGCCAGGGACTCGTTGTAGAGGCCCTTCGACTCCATGATCGCCCGGTGCTCATCGAACTTGATGGTCGAATCGACGGGGGGCTTGCGCCGCCAAGGCAGCTTCACAGCGCGTTCCCCCTCTTCGCGGCGGCATAGCCCAGGGATCCACCGCCGGGCTCAGAATGCAAGTCTTCAGGTTGGATCGTATCTTCTAGATAGCCCGAAAAGGGTTCGAGTTCGATTCCGGCTTTGGCGGCCGTCAATGACATTGGACCAGGCATGTAGGGCTCCGAGCGGTTCGTATTCACGGCCGGCGCAGTCAGCGATCCGCCGAAGTCAGCAAGTACCTCCTTGCCACGGTTCGCCGTCTCGGCGAATCCGTGGCGCGCGAGAGTGACAGCAATCAGTGGTGCAAGATCAGTAACCGTTTCCTTGCGCGACCAGATCCAACCACCCTCCGCGAGATCCTTCTTGCGAGCGCCGCCCAGGGGGCGCTGTAGCTCCATCTGGCCTCGATGGGCGGCCGTCCTGCTCTCCATGACGTCGGTGTAGAACGCGCCGCACGAACGTGCGTAATCAGTGGTCGTGACGCGGGTGATGTTGATCCCGGCGTCCTCCAGCCGCGCGATCGTGCTGGCGGCCGGCGACGTCGGGATTACGCACACGGCGAGCGGGTGCCAGATCTTGTCCCGCGAGATCAGCCAGTCGGCGATCCACGCGGTGCCGGGCTCGCGAGCCACCACCTCGTAGTGGATCTTGCCGTGGACGTTCATGCCCACCACGCCGATAGCCCCGATGTGCGTCTCCGGGTCCGCGTCGAAACCGAACGCCAGCGGACCGACGATCTGTGACTCGTAGTCGCACGCGCCCTCCACCCAGGCCCCACGGTCCACGATCGCCCACGCCTCGTCCTCATCCGGCCAGTCGCCGATCCCCAGACGCTCCTGGCCGAATGCGGCCGTCTCCGTGCCACCGAACGCGGCGGCCTCCTTGCGGACGTACGACTCGGTGATCCGGTACCCCATACCCGGGTTCGCCTTGCGCCAGGAACGCGGCGCGTCGCGCGCATCGCCCCCCTCGGAGACGGGGCGCTCGTCAATCGACCACTCGAAGAATGCCAGCGAAGGATCGCCGTCCTGGCCGGTCGCGCCCCGCAGCCCACGGCGCCGTACCGAACCGAAGTGCTCGGACGTCTTGAAGCCGGCAGAGCCGGTGTACCAGACCTGCGCGTTGGGGCGGGTCGAGAGGGTCGGGAGCATGGCCTGCATCGCCATGGCGTCCAGATACATGGCCTCGTCAAACACGATCCGGTCGCCGGAGAAACCACGGCCGGCCGACCCGGTACGCGCCATGAACTTCAGGCGCTTACCGTTACGCAACTCGATGGCCTCCTCGCCGTGGGAGGCGCTGTACTTCTTGACCTGTGAATGCAGCTCAGGACAGTTACGGATCAGGTGCGAGATGCGCGCGAAGTGCTCCTTGGACGTGGAGAACAAGTGCGCGGAGTGGATGATCAGGTCGTCATCGAACAGGAACAGGCCGGCAAGCTCAAGCGCCTCCAGGATGGAGTTGTGGGTAGGCGTGAAGTGATGGCCAACCAGGAAGATTCCGTCCTCGGCGGCCACCTGAATGCATCGCGTGGGCACTGTTGGCACGCGGCGCACATCAGTGACACTCATCAACTGCTGGCGGGCGCTGCTTGGCGGCTTGAACTTCTCCGACTTGCGCGGCATCTCGAACGGGTCAAAGGTCGGCGTCCACAAGAATCGGCAATTGTCGCGCCCCGCTGTCTTGCGCCACTTCGGAGCAACCCGAATGCCGAGAGAGCGAGCGAGTCGATGGAACGTCTCGGCCAACCTTGGGTACGAAGTGGAAAATTCAACCTGCGGCGAGCGGTTGGTGGTCGCGATCGAACCATCGGAATCCATCAGCCCGGCGAGCAATGCCATCCGCTGCTCCGGGGAGGCCGTCAGGTAGATCTCCGGTATGTGCTTGTCGCCCAGTACCCCGAGCGCACGGGCGCGTGCCAGGAAGCCATCCGACGCATAGCGCCCGCCGAGGCTGAAGTGCAGGCCCCAGGCGTGACCGTGATCGTGACGGGATGTCCTTTGGATCGTCGCGCCGGCCGCCTCGATGCGCCCCGAGACCCACTCCTTGTCTTGCGCTCCAACGGTGATGCTGGCAGTTGCGGCAGTTCCATCGCCCAGCCAGTAGCCGAGAAGATATGGATCAATGGGAAGATCGGCGTGTGGAGTCTCCACCGTCGCGTCGCACCGCACGCGATAGCGATACGCCGTACGACCGTCCGGGCGGCGACTCCTGAAGTTCTTGGCTATCTCCTCTGTGGCCAGGTTTTGCCACTTGCCGGCCGGGGTGCGTACATGCCAGATATGGGAGCCGCCCACGGTGTGCTTGGAGCCGTCAGTGAAGGTGACCTCGTAGCAGTCCAGGGACGGGAACACCTCAGAGACGGCCACGACGTCGGTCAGCTTGCCGTCGGCGCCGTATACCTTTTGACCGGGCCGGATGTCAGCGAACGTCGTCCATCCGGAATCAGTCAGAATCGGATAATCTAGCGCATACGGTCCTTTACCGTTCTGGCGGCTCACGATCAGACATACCTCGAAGCATGTCCATCGGTGATTCCTGTCTTCGGCGAGGGCGCCATCGAGCACGAGCTGCTGCCAGGGGTCCAGCTTGAGGCCGGCCAGGGCAGCAAGATCTACCGCCTCCTGGCCAGCACTACTCAGGTGGGGCGGTACCCACATGAACCTCGGAGTCTGGAAGCCCCTGGCTTCGGCCACAGGTCAGCGAGAGCCGACAGTCGTGTCCGGGTAGACGCCCTCGCGCCCAGCAGCGGTCGAGTCGCCGACGTGCGGCGCCGGACCCTGCGGGTTGACACCCCCGCCAGTCTCGGTGTTGGCGCCCTCGGCGGACGGGTTGACGTTGGGGGCGAGCGCAGGAACGGACGGGCCGACGTACTGGCTCGGCGTGCCGTAGTTCTCACCAGGCCCACTGGACGGGTGGTTAGCCACTTGGTTCCTCCTGATTGAAATCCATGGATGTTACATCGAGCATCGTAGCTTGACAGGAGTGAACACGCAGCGACCACTGTTCCAGTTGGAACAGTGGTCGCTGCCAGGGGACGCGGAACGCTACTCGGAGACACCCTCCAGGGCGGTCGCGGGAATCTGGTCCACGGCCGTCTCGAAGTGGTCCTTAGCCTCCTCGGTCTTGATGTGCATCATGGTCATGTCGGCGCGGCGGGTCACGTCGCCGAACATCGCGCACTCGCCAGTGGCGATGCCGATACTCGCCCGGACCTCCACTACGTGCTCAATGCCGGCGACCTCGATCACCAATGGATCATGGAACATGCGGAGGAGCCGATCGGCCACGGACCGGCCGGCCGTCTCGTCCTCGTCGGGCAGAATGACCACGAACTCGTCGCCACCGCTGCGGACGGCAACCTCGTCGGCGCGCACGCAGGCCCGGATCCGCTCGCCCACGATCGACAAGATCACATCACCGCCCTCGTGGCCGTAGCGGGTGTTCATCTCCTTGAAGTCATCCAAGTCGATCATGAGGATGGTGACCATCCGGCCGTCATTCTCGCCCAGATTCTCCTGTACCTCGGACAGCTTGGCCTGGTTTCCGAGTCCGGTCAGCGGGTCGGTCACGCTGGCGTCGTGGTACCTGTCCGCCCACCGCTTGTTGTCGTTGATCGCGAGCAACTGACGCACGGTGAGCAGGACGAACAGAGCCAGCAGCGCGTAGATCAGGATCCATACGTGGCCGGGCAGGTTGTACTGACGCAGGCAGTAGAGAGCCAGCACCCAGATCATCGCCTTGCCGAGATACGGCAGGGGAGTCGGAACGTGCGGCTCGAACTTCCGCATAGCGGCAGCGAAGTCGATCTCCAACATCTGGACCCGATGCGCCAGCGTCACGACCACGCTGGCGACGATCTGCGCCGCGATCACGTACCGATAGTCGCCGTGCCCGATTATGAACTCGCCGGCATAACCAATCCCGATAGCCGCGACGCCGGCCACCGCAACCTTCAGTGCGTGCGGACTGAAAGGCGCGTCCTTGGTGCGCGCCATCTTGTACATGGTGAACAGGATGGTGCCCACCACAACCTGGATCAGCGTGAGCGCGGCGGCGTGTGCCGGGGTTGCGGCGACGCCGGCCCGGTTCACCACGTATGCCGCCACGGCAGCGATGGAGAAGACCACCACACCCACGTCGATCAGGAAGTCGCGATTGGCGGCCGTGCCCGGATAGATCAGCAGCGCGACGGCGGCCACGCTCACGCCAGCCAGGGCAAGGACCGACTCGACCGGCGCCGTTGGGTGGATGTATGCGAGCCCCTGAACCGAGGCGACGAATTGAAGCCCGGCCCCGAGCAGAACGGCTCCGCTGGCCCACAGCAGCATTGACCAAAGGCGCGCGCGGCGCGGCATGCCACGATTGGCATACTCCCTGGAGATTTTGCTGCAACACCACATTCGGGCAACGGGCAGTGCGCAAGAGAATGCGAGTGCGATGGGTGGCCGGTGACTGATGATGCCACCTGTGGCCAATAGATATGCAAGTGTCAGGACAGAAGCGCTGACGAGTGTGATGCTCCATCGATCCCGGAAAAGCGGACCGACAGGCAGCCTGGGTGTTGCCTGCATTGAAATTCCAGCCTTTGTATTCCTACGCCGTCTCGGCGCGCCGCCTCGCCAGCTCCTCCTTCAGTTGCTCGGCCGCATTCTTCTTGTTCGGATCCTCCGCATCCTGCGCAGCCTTGCGAATAGCGATAGCAGCTTCCAGTTGATCTAGGACGATCCGCAGCTCGGTAAGCTCCGGCTTTCCACTACCCTCAGCGTCCAGGCTGTCAACGAAGTCGGCGAGCCGACGCGCGGACGCGGCGAAGATCTTCTCCTTGCCGATCAGGTCGCCGAGCGTCAACAGGTAAGTGTCGACCTCCTCCGAGATCGAGAACCCCGTCACGCGTGTTCCCCCCTGTCCGATGCTTAGCCAAGCGGCCTGGCAGACGTTCTGCGAGCAGTTCTTCAACCTACCGGCCCCGAGCAACCATCGTCAAGCCTACGGGGGTTTGAATATCATGCAACTCGGCGTATGAAAATGCCCCGGAAAGCCTTCAAAGTGGCCCAAAACGCTCAGAAAACTGCCAAAAGTCGATGATTTTCGATGGAAACGTCAATTTTTCGGCTCGAACAATCGAAATTGCCTCCCATTCCTGCGGGCCGGCAATGGCA
>Ga0310810_10001182_pt1 | contig 26989 bp, 25 predicted proteins | sample NCmetagenome_FD_207641 | JGI IMG/M metagenome (GOLD analysis project Ga0310810, IMG submission 207641) | Soil microbial communities from experimental microcosm in Duke University, North Carolina, United States - NC | ecosystem: Engineered > Artificial ecosystem > Soil microcosm > Unclassified ...
TGATCGTGGTCGGCTCGCGCAACCTTTCACACTTCGACGCAGCGCTGATCGGTTACACCTTCGCCGTCCTGTTCGCTGCCTTCGCGATCACCTATCGTTACGCCATGTGGCTGCAACGGCCGCCGACCACGCTCTACTGGAAGCGCGGCTGGCAGGTGTTTTTCAGTCGCGGCCACAGAAGCCGCAACACCGCCGATTGGCTGCGCCGGGTCGTCGGCGACATCGCTCTCAACCGTTTCATTTTCCTGCGCGGCCGGACGCGTTGGCTCGCACACTGGCTGATCATGTGGGGCTGTATCATTGCGGCGGCGATCACCTTCCCGCTGGTTTTCGGCTGGATCCATTTTGAATCGATCGCCGGCGCGCCGGATCATTATCGAGTTTTACTCTTTGGCTTTCCGACCTTCGTCTTTCCGGCGGAATCCTTCGTCGGTTTTGTTATCTTTCACGGCCTGGTCTGGTCGGCGTTTGTGGTGATCGCCGGCGTGATGCTGGCGATGCGCCGGCGCATGCGCGACGAGGGAGCCGCGGCTGTGCAATCCTTTGTCGAAGACTTTCTGCCGTTGATTCTTCTGTTCGCGATTAGCGTCACCGGTTTACTTTTGACCGCAAGTTACACGTGGATGAAAGGTTACGGCTATGATTTTCTGGCGATCCTGCACGCAGTCATCGTGATTTTTACGCTGCTCTGGCTTCCCTTCGGCAAGTTTTTTCATATTTTCCAGCGTCCGGCCCAGCTCGGAGTCAGCTTCTACAAAGACGTAGGCGCGCGCGGCGAACCCGCGCTGTGTCGCCGCTGCGCGCATCCGTTCAGTTCGCGTCTGCACGTGGAAGACCTGATTGAAGTCGAGCGGGCGCTCGGCTATCGCTACGAGATCGCCGGGGATGTCGCGCACTATCAATGGATCTGCCCGCCTTGCCGGCGCGCAGCGTTGGCACTCGCTCAAGGGCGCCTGTGGCGCGGCGAGCGAGCGGATCAAAATATTCCATCCACGCGTGCGGCAACGCCATCGTACGTCAATCCGGCCATCGGCGAAGGACCGCTCGGCGCCGAGGACAAAGAGAATTTTCACCCATAAAACATGGCGACTCTTCCGCGCGACATAAGTGAAATCATCGAAAATTTCGGGCCGCATCTGGCGCGCTCTCAGGGGCGCCGGCTGGACGGCGGCGCCGCGCCCGACAAGATTGTCAAAACCCATTGCTGTTTCTGCGGCCAGCAGTGCGGCATCCAGCTGCTGGTCAAAGACAACGAGGTGATTGGCTTCGAGCCCTGGATGGAGTTTCCGTTCAACCAGGGGAAGCTTTGCCCCAAAGGCGTGAAGCGCTACTTGCAGGGCTCGCATCCCGACCGGCTGCTTTATGCCTACGAGCGGGACGCCGCGGTGGCCGGGGGTTTCAAGCCACTCGCTTACGACCGTGCCATCGCGCGCGTGGCCGGGGAAATCCAACGCATTCAATCGCAACACGGCAATCATGCCTTTGCCATTCTGAGCGGCGCGAGCCTCACCACCGAAAAAGCCTACCTGATGGGCAAGTTCGCCCACATGTGCCTGAAGACCTCCAACATAGATTACAACGGCCGCCTTTGTATGGTGAGCGCGGCGGCTGCCAACAAGAAAGCATTCGGCATCGACCGCGCCGCCAACCCGTGGTCGGATATTCTTAAAGCGGAAGTCGTATGGATTAGCGGCGCCAACGTCGCCGAGTGCGCGCCGATCACGACCGATTACGTCTGGCAAGCGCGAGAGAACGGCGCGCGGATCATCGTGGTCGATCCGCGCATCACGCCGGTGGCGCGAACCTGCGATCTCTTCTTGCCGATCAAGCCGGGCCGCGACATGGCGCTTTTCAACGGCGTGCTGCATCTGATGATCGAGAACGACTGGCTTGATCGCGACTTTATCACCCGCGAAACCGTCGGCTTCGACGAAGTCGCCGAACATGTCAGTGAGTGGACACCGAAAAAGACCGCCGAGGTCACGGGGATCGCCGAGCGCGCCATTCGCCAAGCCGCCGAGTGGTGGGGCACGGCGAAAACCAGCTTCCTGCTGCACGCGCGTGGCATCGAGCACCACAGCCACGGCGTCGCCAATGTGCTCGGCGCGATCAATCTGGTTCTCGCCTCCGGCCGAATCGGCCGCGCCGGCGCCGGCTACGCGACAATCACCGGCCAGGGCAACGGCCAGGGCGGCCGCGAGCACGGCCAGAAATGCGACCAACTTCCCGGCGCGCGCGACATTTCCAATCCCGAACACCGGGCCTACATCGCCGGCATCTGGGGCATCAGCGCCAATGACATCCCTCCGGCCGGGGTCGACGCTTACGAAATTTTTCGCAAGATCGACGCGGGTAAGATCAAAGGCCTGCTGTCGCTGTGCTTCAATCCGCTGGTTTCGCTGCCGGATAACGGTTTTATCCGGCGCGCTCTCGAAAAGCTCGAGTTTTTCGCGGCGATCGATTTTTTTCTTAGCGACACCGCGCGTTTCGCCGATGTCATCTTACCGGGCTCGCTGCACGAAGAAGACGAGGGGGTGGTCACCACCACCGAGGGGCGCGTGATCAAGATCAACCGGGCGATCGACTGTCCCGGAGAAGCCCGTCAGGATTGGCGCATCGTTCAGGACATCGCCAAGGCGCTTGGCCGCGAGCGCGGCTTCACTTTTCACCACCCGCGGGAAATCTTCGACGAGCTACGCGCCGCTTCGCGCGGCGGCGTGGCGGACTACTCTGGCATCACCTATGAAAAAATCGAGCGCGGCCACGGCGTGTTCTGGCCCTGTCCGTCCGAGGAACACCCGGGCACGCCCCGGCTTTTCGAGCCGGGCTCATGGAATCCGATCGCCGACGGCAACGGTAGATTTTATTTCCCCGACGGCAGAGCGCGATTCAACCTGGCGCGCTACGCGCCGCCGGCCGAGGATGTCGACAGCGAGTTTCCGATCATTCTCACGACCGGCCGGGTGGTGAGCCAGTTTCTCTCCGGCACTCAGACGCGGCGCATCGGCCCGCTGGTCGATCAGTACCCGGAGCCGCGGCTCGAAATTCATCCGCAGCTCGCCGAGCAGCTGAAGATCGTGGACGGCGACCGGGTCGGAGTGGAATCGCGCCGCGGCCAGTGCACGTTGAGGGCGCAGGTCGTTCAGACCATTCGCCCCGACACGGTCTTTATTCCGTACCATTGGGGCGGCGCTCAAAGCGCCAATCAGCTGACGATTGCCGCGCAGGATCCGATCTCGAAAATCCCGGAGTATAAAGTCTGCGCGGTCCGGCTCAAGAAAATTGCCGGTTAGGAAGCGCCCCAGATCGGCTCGGCTCAGGATGGACGTCAAATGCCGAAAACTGAGGAGTAAAAAAAATGAGGTTGAACAACGACCCGTGACTGCCGCTATGGAATTTTTCATCGATCCGCGCCGATGCATCGGCTGCCAGGCGTGCGTGCAGGCCTGCAGCGAGTGCGACACGCACAAGGGCCAGTCGATGATTCAACTGGACTACGTCGATCGCGCCGCTTCCACGCAGACCGCGCCGGTGGTCTGCATGCACTGCGAATCGCCCACCTGCGCGGAGGTTTGTCCGGCCGACGCGATCAAGAAGAGCGCCGACGGAGTCGTGCAGACCGCGCGCAAACCGCGCTGCATCGCGTGCAACAATTGCGTGATCGCCTGCCCTTTCGGCGTGCCCAAGATGAACACCGGAATGAATCTAATGATGAAGTGCGACATGTGCTATGACCGCACGTCGGTGGGGAAAAAACCCATGTGCGCCTCGGTCTGTCCGAGCCAGGCGCTGTTCTTCGGCACGCCGGAGGAAATCGACAAGCTGCGACCGCGCTCGCGGCCGGTCAATCAGTTTCAGTTCGGTGCCCAGAGCATTACGACCAAGGTGAATATGATGGTGCCCAAAGATTCTCTCGCCGATCGGATCGCTGTAACAGAGGCGATCCATGAGTCAACGACACCGGGCAGCACAGCCATCGACCCGATGATGATGAATCTTCTGGTGGAATAGGCGAGTTCATGGACAATCGCGACTCTCAAGATTTAACACTTGCTCCGGACGGACGACCCGCCGGGGAGCAACCGCGCTGGCGTCGGGATTTTCCCATCGACGCACCCGAGGACGAATACGTGGCACGGCGCGATTTCACCAAATTCATGGTCCTCACGAGTCTCGCTTTTGCCGTCGGCCAGTGGTGGATCGTGGTGGAAAATTTTTTTCGCCGAAAAAATCCGCGACTTCCGCTCCGCGAAATTGCCCGGCTCGATGATATCCCCATCGGCGGCTTCCTTGTATTCGATTATCCCGAAACACATCAACCGGCCGTGCTCATGCGACTGGATGAATCGCGGCTGATCGCCTACGATCAAAAATGCACCCACCTGTCGTGTCCGGTCATTCCCCGGGTTGACGAAGGCCGTCTTTATTGTCCCTGTCACGAGGGCAGTTTCGATATCACCACGGGGCGTCCGTTGGCCGGTCCGCCGCGCCGCCCGTTGAGCCGCATTCGTGTGGAACTTCGCGACCGACGAATTTTCGTGGCTGGAATGGAACGCGGTTCCGTATGAGCCGAACGAGGTTTGCTCTTCATCAACGCAAAACCATCGTTAGCGGAATTCTCGCAATCGTGCTGACCCTCGTGATCCTGCAATTGTGGCTTCTCACCGCGACCATGAACGCGTACCTAGGCAGCGATGATTCGATCTTGATTCCGGCGGCTTTGGCCAGCGTGGCTTGCCTGCTGCTCAACGGAGGCCTGCTCCGTTACATCTATAAATTGGGCACTTGAAAAAGACGCGGCCTCGGACCGTGCAGCTAGTACCTCTGATAGCAAAGAGAAGTTCGAAGAGGCAGTGTTGGGCCACATTCAGGAGCAAATCCTGAGCGAGAAAGACATCCGCAACTATACCAAACGCCTGCCGATCCCCACGCGGCTGATAGACGATTACATTCGCCAGATGCAGATAAGGCTACGTGAGAAAAAGATCGGCTATGAGAAATAATTTATCCGAGAGATTCTGCAGGAAGTGGGGGTCAGGGGAAAAGAGGCGCGGCTTACCTACAAGCTGCCAATGACAGTGAGAACCCCTCCTTCCGAAGAACCCTCGAAAGGAGGAGTTCTTTACACTGCATCAAATGGTGGGCCCACCTGGACTCGAACCAGGGACCAACCGGTTATGAGCCGGTGGCTCTAACCAACTGAGCTATGGGCCCGCAGAAAGGCGTTTAGAGTGTAGCCTTAACAGTGTCGGGATGCGAGAGCTGGAAATTGGGATCAGGTTTCCATGAAGCTTTTGAGTCGCTTGCTCCGGCTCGGGTGGCGCAGCTTGCGCAGGGCCTTGGCTTCGATCTGACGGATGCGCTCACGCGTGACAGTGAATTTTTGGCCAACCTCTTCCAGCGTGTGGTCCGATTTTTCGCCGATACCGAAGCGCATGCGTAACACCTGCTCTTCGCGCGGCGTCAAGGTCGCCAGCACTTTTCGCGTCTGCTCCTGCAAATTGATATTTACCACCGCATCAGACGGCGTAATGATGCGCTTGTCTTCGATAAAGTCGCCGAGATGGCTGTCCTCTTCCTCGCCCACCGGAGTTTCGAGCGAGATCGGCTCCTTGGCGATCTTGAGCACCTTGCGTACTTTGTCGAGCGGGATTTCCATCTTGGTGGCGATCTCCTCGGGCGTCGGCTCCCGGCCGATTTCCTGAACCAGATATCTCGAAGTGCGGATCAACTTATTGATTGTCTCGATCATGTGCACGGGGATGCGGATGGTGCGCGCCTGGTCGGCGATCGCGCGGGTGATCGCTTGGCGGATCCACCAGGTCGCGTAGGTGGAAAACTTATAGCCGCGCTGGTACTCGAACTTGTCCACGGCTTTCATGAGGCCGATGTTGCCTTCCTGGATCAAATCGAGAAACTGTAGGCCGCGGTTGGTGTATTTCTTGGCGATGCTCACGACGAGACGCAGGTTGGCTTCGATCAATTCTTTTTTCGCCAGGTTCGCTTTGGTTTCACCCTCGATGATCGAATAAACGCGGCGCTTGATCTCCTCCGCGCTAATTTCTAGATCTCTTTCGATGTGACGGATGTCGCGCCGCGCATTGCGAATGTCCTCGGCCATCTGCAAAATCGCATCGTGACCCATGCGCAGCGTGCCGCTGATCTTTTGCCAATTTTTCTTGCGCCCGTCGGCCTCGGAAACCAGCCGCAAGATTTCCGGCGAAGGCTTGCCCGAGCGCTGCTCGAATTCGCGCACGCGCCGCTCAAGCGACTGCATGCGCTCGAGCGCTCTTTTCAAGCCATCGGCAATCGCTTCGGTCTGCTTGCGGTTCAGCTGAAGCCCCATGAGCGCGTTGAAAATCTTGTCCGTATATTTAATGACACCGTCCTGAAGCGCGCGCCGGCGCTGGGCGGATAACCGCTTGCTCTCCAGCTGATGGCGGACTTTTTCGCGCTCGTGGGTAAGCCGGCGAAGCTTGCCGATCTGATCGAGCAGACGTTTCTCGTGGACTTCCTCCTCTTCGAAGTCCTCGCTTTCTTCGTCCCCTTCTTCCTTGATGATCTCGCGCACGCGGATCTCGTGCTGCGCCAGCTTTTCACCCAAATCGAGCACGTAGGTGAGCGCTAGAGGGCTCGATAAAACTTCGTGGATGACTCGGTTCTCGCCTTCTTCGATTTTTTTGGCGATTTCGACTTCGCCTTCGCGGCTTAAGAGCGAAACCGTACCCATCTCGCGCAGATACATGCGCACCGGATCGCCCGTCTTCCCGACAAGATCGCCGTCCACGTCACCGTCGGCTTCCTTTTCTTCTTCTTCCTCCTCCGCAAGATCTTCGCCCGCGCTGCCGAGCGTCACGCGCTGATTGGCATCGACGACCTCGATATCCATTTCGCCGAAGATCGACATCACGTCGTCGATCTGGTCCGGCGAAACCACTTCCGCCGGCAACATGTCATTAACGTCGTCGTAGGTGAGATAGCCCTTTTCTTTGCCCAGATCGATGAGCTTCTTAACTTCTTTCAGATTCTTTTTCTCCACCGGACGAGCGGAGGAATCCGGCGCAGCAGGCGCGGTCTTGGCTACCGGACGGGCTGTTTCGGCTCGGGCTTTCGGCGCTCTAGCTGGCGTTCTTTTCGAACGAGGTCTTGCCATTCTAGTATCCTTTCTCTCTTCGCTTTCTCGTCGTTCTGTTCTTCCGCGGCGCGAATTTTGAGACGCAGATCGCGTTCAATGCCCTTGAAGTGCCGGCGCCGCAGATGCGAAAGACAATCCATCACCATGCGCGCACAGTCAGCGTCGGAGACTTCCTCTCCGCTCAAAGCCAGAGCCGCGATTTCGCCGGTCAACCCGCTCGGCAGTTCCTGAGTCAACCGCGCCACGTCGACCTTTCCACGTTCTAGCCATTCCCGCACCATTCCGTCAACCACCGTGCGCCACTTGGGGCCGAACCATTGCGCCGCTTCTTTTTCCTCGGCGATCTTGGCCACCGCTGATTCCGTGCGCAGCATCAAGCCCACGAGCGACCGTTCGGCCGCGTCCTCGCGAACGAGCACCGCCACCGATGGCGAGGCCGGACCGCGAGTGTTCCCTCGGGCCATAGCCGGCGCGCTGGCCGGACGGCGCAAAAGCTCCTCGCGAATACCCAATTGATCGACCGCGCGGCGGACGAGCAAATCGACCTCGAAAGGATTATTGACTTTAGCGAGCACGCGGCTGACCTCGCCGGCGATCTGGCTTTTTCCCTCGATCGTGCGGCCGAAGCGCTGCTCGAGCGAGGAGAAAAAATAATCGGCCAATGAGATAGCGCGATCGAGAACGGCTTCCAATGCGGCTTTGCCGTGGCGACGCACGAAGGTGTCGGGATCTTCACCGCTCGGCAGAAACGCCGCGCGGCCGAGAAGCCCAGCTTCGACGAAAACCTCGAAGCTCCGCGCGGCGGCCTTTTGTCCGGCCTGGTCTCCGTCGAAAAGCGCGATGATGTTTTTTGTATAGCGCGAGAGCACGCGCGCGTGATCCGGTGTCAGCGCGGTTCCGAGCGTGGCGACGGCATAACCGATATCGTGCTGCGCCACGGCAATCACGTCGAGATAACCTTCGACAATAACCACGCGGTCGGCTCGACGGATCGCGTCCTTGGCCTGATAGAGCCCGTAAAGCGTCGAGCTTTTGTGAAAGAGTGGCGTCTCGCTCGAATTGAGATATTTAGGCAGGCTCTGGTCGAGCACACGGCCGCCGAATGCGACGACCTTGCCCGCCGGACTGACGATGGGAAAGATCACGCGCGCAAAAAACTTTTCGTAGACTTTGTCGCCACCGCGCTGACCTATGAGGCCGAGCCGCAACGCGTCGCTTGCAGGGATTTTTTCCTGGTGGATGATGTTCAGGAGCCCCGAGCCGCCCTGCGGGGCGTAGCCCAACATGAACCGGCGCACCATGGCGTCGTCGACACCGCGGGACTCGAGGTATTGAAGCGCGCGCGCCCCTTCGGGATGGCCGAAAAGAATTTTCTGATAGTTGGTCGCGGCGCGTTCATTGATCCGGTAGAGATGCTCGCGTTCGCCGGCCCCGTCGTTCTTGCCGCGCCATTCGCTCCGTTCGATCGTGATGCCATACCGCGTCGCCACCCGCTCCACCGCCTCGGGAAAGCTCAGTTGATCGTACTGCATCAAGAAATTGAAAACGCTGCCGCCGGCATGGCAGCCAAAGCAATGGTAAATGCCTTTGTCCTCGCTGACCGTGAAAGAGGGCGTCTTCTCGCCATGAAAGGGGCAGAGACCCAGATGATTGCGGCCCGCTTTTTTCAGTGTCACGTAGTCCGAGACCACTTCGACGATCGAAGCGCGAGCGCGAATTTCGGCGATCTTTTCCTGGCTGATCATCGGAAGATTGAGAGTCGCTGGCGACGCTGGAGCGAAGCGTGCTCACCGTCCGCGCTGGAACGTATGCTGTCCTTGCCTATGCGAATCAACGTTTTTGCAAAGCGCGACAGTGGCGAGACGAGATAGGAATCTTGCAAATTCTCCTGCCTGCTCTTGGGGAGCCAAGCGGCGTCGCTGAGAAAAAACACCGCGAGCGCGATGATCGCCGCACCCTTGCCTAACCCCACGGCGATGCCGCCGGCGCGATTCAGCGTTTTCAAAAAAAGCAGATGCTCCGAGCGATGCAGGAACCAGCCAATCAGGCTAAAACTAAAGTAGATGAGGAAAAAAATTGCCACGAAGACGGAGCCCTTGAGGAGCAACGGTGGCGCTTTCCAAAACTCCCCCGCGTAGGCCGACCCGGAACTCACAAAAGCAACAGCCGCGATGAATCCGACAACTAAACCCAAAAGAGAAAAAACTTCACGGAAAAGACCCCGGAAAAACCCTCGAAGTCCGAAGAGGGCCAGCAGGCAGATGAGAGTCAGGTCGATCCAATTCACAAGCTAAAACCAGTAACGCGCGAGCCGTCGAACCCATCCCACTCCGCCACGCGCGCCGCGCCGGAAAGCCTCACGAATCCTTCCCGTCCTGCGCACGACCCGACAAGTCAAAACTGATTTTCCGTTTATACCACCCTGCGGCGCTCATCTCCATCCGCCGGGTCCATTCAATCATCAAATCCTAGCCGCTCAACAGCACCTTCGCCAGTTCGTTAACGCGCTTGCCGTCGCTTCGTCCGGAGACTTTGGGCATGACCAACTTCATGACCTTGCTGAGATCCTGGATTCCGCTGGCGCTGGCCTCGGCGATGCTCGCCCGGATCAAGTCTTTGACTTCGTCTTCGGAGAGCGGTTGCGGCGAGAAACGCTTCAGCACCGTTAATTCGGCTTCTTCCTTTTGCGCGAGGTCCTCACGCTTTCCCTGGCGGTAAAGCTCGATCGCTTCGACCCGCTGCTTTCTGAGGGTCGCGATGGCGCGTTGAATTTCTTCGGGAGCGAGATCCCTGCGGAGTCGGATTTCCTCGTTGTGCAGAGCAGCCAAAAGAAGCCGCAAGGTGGAGAGGGTCACGGCGTCGCCGGACTTCATCGCCACCTTGACGGCTTCCTGTATTTCACTCTTGAGATCCATGTTTCGGCGACTGCCGCTGAAACAGTCTTTCTAAAAAGAATGGCGCACCCGCCGCAGCGCTCGTTTTTTTGCGGCGATTGCCTTCTTCTTCCTTTTGACGCTGGGCTTTTCGTAATGTTCGCGCTTGCGTAGCTCGGCGAGAATTCCCGCTTTTTCACACAATTTCTTAAAGCGCCGGATAGCGCTTTCAATCGACTCGTTTTCTCGAACTCGGACACCAGTCATAAAATTTACATCACCCCCGATCGCAAGGGACCCTAACATGTCCGCCGGTGATTCTAGCGCATTTGCCTTTCAAGTCAAGCAAATCACTTTTAAAATGAACCGTTTGCAGGCAATTGCCGCATGAAACGTGCACCGCCTTGCAGGTTCCGCTAGAAATGCCGGGTAACATCGTTCACAGGGATCGATCGGTTCGATCGGAGCGCGTCTCGCTCGCGATTTATCCATCCCTCAATCTGGCGAATTTTTCGGGAAAATCGGAAATCAAACCCTGCACACCGAGTCCGGCGAGTGCCTCCATGTCGCGGAGTTCGTTCACGGTCCAGACGAAAACATCGAATCCGTCATCCCATGCGCGGTTGAGAAAATCCCGCGACGCGAGTTCCTTCTGAACATGAATCGATTTGGCGCCCAATCCGCGCGCGCTCGCGAGCGGATCGCCGGGACTCTTCGCGCCAACGATCAGGCCGAGCGTCGCGTCCGGCGCAAGCTCGCGCACGCGCGCCAGCGGGCTGGAATTGAACGACGAGATTACCGTACGTTCGAGATAGTCGTAGCGGCTCACGATAAAAAGAATTTTTAGCTCGATGCCCGGCGGCGTATCGTCATAGGGTTTTATTTCGAGGCAGAGATCGGCGTTGCCGTCGATGCACTCGAGCGCTTCTTCCAGAGTGAGAATACGTTCGCCTTTGAAACTTTTTTTGCGCCATGCGCCGATGTCGAGAGCCTTCAACTCCGCAAGAGTTTTTCCGCTCACCGTGCCCTTGGCCTTGGCAAGGCGGTTCAAGCGCTCGTCGTGAAAAACTACGACATGGCCATCTCGGCTAAGCTGACAGTCGAGCTCGATCATATCGACGCCGGCCTCGACGGCTTTGACAAACGCCAGTCGGGTATTTTCCGGATATTTTCCGGATGCGCCACGGTGGGCGATTTTTTTAAAGCCGACCATCGATTGTGATCACGGACGGATCGTTGCCGCGCTAGAGGCCCACTCATGACCGGTGCTGAGGTAGATTAAAAATTCCCTGTTGCCCTTCGGGCCCAGCAGCGGCGACTCGACGGTGCCGTGAACTTTGTACCCCAGTTCCGCCGCGGCGCCTCGGATCTCGTCGATTACGCGCTCGTGCTCCGCTGCGGAGCGGACCACGCCGCCCTTTCCGACCTTGCCCTTGCCGACTTCGAACTGCGGTTTGATGAGTGCGATGATCTCGTGGCTCAGCCGAAGCAGTTTTTTTACCTGCGGCAAGACAATTTTAAGCGAGATGAACGAGACGTCGATGACGGCGATGTGCGGCGGCTCGGGCAGCGTGGCGGGTTCTAAAAAGCGAATATTGGTTTTTTCGCGAAGCCACACCCGCGGATCGTTGCGCAAGCGCCAATCGAACTGGCCGTAGCCGACATCCACGGCTAGCACTCGGGCCGCGCCGTGAGTAAGAAGACAATCGGTAAACCCGCCGGTGGAGGCCCCTACGTCCAGCGCGGTTTTACCGGCAAGATCGACGGCGAATTCGCGCAGCCCTTTTTCTAGTTTGAGACCACCCCGGCTGGCGTAGCGGGGCACGACTTTAAGATCGATGCGCGCGTTTTCGTCGATCAGAGCTCCGGCCTTGGTGACCGGTTGTTCCTCGACCCGCACGTCGCCGGCCATGATCTTGCGCCGCCCTTCTTCGCGGCTTTCGACCAGCCCGCGATCGACCAAGAGCAGGTCTAGGCGCTGCCTCTTTCCCATCCCTCCCTGCTTCGTTTCTTGCCGCGTCGAACCATCTGAAGCATTGCCTGGGCAATCGCATCCTTGTCGAAACCGCAGAGCTTCCGCAGCTCGTCCTGGGTGCCGTGGGGAATGAACCGATCGGGTACTCCGAGTCGTTTCACTTCGACCCCCGTGAGTCCTTCATCGGCGAGAAACTCGAGCAGCGCGCTACCGAAACCACCGGCGATCACATGATCTTCGACAGTGATCAGCCGCGGCACGCGGCCCAGGAGATCGCGGAAGAGCTCGCGGTCGAGCGGTTTGACAAAGCGGGCGTTGACGACCGCCGCCTGGATGCCGAGCGGCGCCAGATCCTCGGCGGCCTTTAGTGCGGGGAGAACGGTCTGGCCAATGGCCGCGATCACGACATCGCCTCCCTGTCGCAGCAATTCGGCTTTGCCGATTTCCACGGTTTTCATCTCTCGATCGAGCGCCACGCCCCAACCGTCACCGCGCGGGTAGCGGAGCGAAATCGGCCCGGAGTAATCGATCGCCGTCTTCAGCATGTGCTGTAATTCATTTTCGTCCTTGGGCGCCATGATCACCAAGTTGGGCATGGAGCGCATATAAGCGAAATCGAAAACACCGTGGTGGGTCGGTCCGTCGGCACCGACCAGACCGCCGCGATCGAGCGCAAAGACCACGTGGAGGTTCTGCAGACAAACATCGTGGAGAATTTCATCGTAGCCGCGCTGCAAAAAAGTCGAATAGATCGCTACTACCGGAATGAATCCTTCGGTGGCCATGCCGCCGGCAAAAGTGACCGCATGCTGCTCGGCGATGCCGACATCGTAGGTGCGTCGCGGCAGCTCGCGCGCCAGCTTGTCGATGCCGGTGCCGCTGCCCATCGCCGCGGTGATGCCGACGACTTTGGGATTTTCTTTGGCGAGACGCACGAGCGATTGGCCGAAAACTTCCGTGTAAGTCGGCACGGGCCCCTTTTCTTTTTTTGCCTTGCCGGTGAGGACGTGAAACGGCGTAACGGCGTGGAACTTGATCGGGTCCTGTTCCGCCGGCGCGTAGCCTTTGCCTTTTTTCGTGAGCACGTGCACCAGCGTCGGTCCATCGAGTTTCTTGACGCTTTCCAGTGTCGTGACCATTTCGCCGATGCTGTGGCCGTCGATGGGCCCCACATATTGAAAACCGAGACTCTCGAAAAGAAAGCCCGGCGTGACCAGGCTTAGGAAGGAATCGCGGATCTTGCGCGCGGCAAACTTGAGGTTATCGCCGCTCGGCAAGCTCTTGAGCAAACTCGAGAGATTTTTCTGCAGACGCACCCCGAGATCACTGGTGAGTTGCTTGCTCAGAAACGACGACACCGCGCCCACCCGCGGGTCGATGAAATGCTCATTGTCGTTCAGCACCACGATCAGATCGCGATCGAGATGGCCCGCCGAGTTCAATCCTTCGTAAGTCAAACCGGCGCTGAGACCGCCGTCACTGATCACCGCGACGACTTTGCGGTTTGCGCCCTCGAGCACTTTCGCCTCGACCATCCCAAGCGCCGCAGAGATCGAAGTACCGGCGTGGCCCGCGCCGAAAACATCGTACTCGCTTTCTTCCCGACTCAAAAAACCGCTGAGGCCGTTGAGCTGGCGGATCGTCGCCAGACGCTCGCGCCGACCGCAGATCAATTTGTGCGCGTAGGCTTGATGGCCGGTGTCCCAGACGATGCGGTCTTCCGGAGTGTTGAACACGTAGTGGAGCGCGAGAGTCAGCTCCACTGCGCCCAAAGTCGAAGCGAAATGGCCGCCGACCTCTGCTACCACCGAGATCACTTCTTCGCGGATCTCGGCAGCCAGTTGATTGAGCTGATCGACGGAAAAACCGCGGATATCCCTCGGATATTCGACTCGGTCCAGCAACCTCGACATGGAATCCATGCGTCTCCTTCTCGACAATCGATCCGTTTATGCGCTACCGCCGTGCATCGCCCGGCCAACGATCTGCCGCACAATGGCTGTCAGCGCCGCGCCCCGCGCGCCGTAACTTCCCAGCTCGCCGAGCGCCAACTCCAGCAATTCGCCCAGCCGTTCGCGCGCCGCCGCAATCCCAACCACCGACGGATAGGTCGCCTTCTTGAGCTCGCTGGCGCTCGATTGCGGCGGCTCGATCCTGGCGCCGTGGCTATCTAGGATATCGTCGGCGATCTGAAATGCCAAGCCGAGATATTCGCCGTAGCGCGACAAGCGCGCCAGATCGGCGCTCTCGGCCTGAGCGACCTGAGCACCGATCCGAATCGCGGCAAGAATCAGCGCGCCGGTTTTGCGCACGTGGATCATTTCGACGGTGGCGAGATCGACGGTTTTTTCCTCGGCCTCGAGATCGAGCGCCTGGCCGCCGACCAAACCGAGCGGCCCGGCGGCATGAGCCAGTTCGCGGATCACCTTCACGACTATTTCCGGCGCCGTCGAGCGCAACGCCTCGCTGCCCGACAAAAGATGAAATGCTTCCGTCAGCAAGCCGTCGCCGGCCAACAGCGCCATGCCATCGCCGAAGATCTTGTGCACCGCCGGCTCGCCGCGGCGTAGATCGTCGTCGTCGAGCGCCGGCAAATCGTCATGGATCAGCGAATACGCGTGAATCAATTCTACCGCGCAGGCAAACGGCAGAAGACGACCCGCATCGGCGCCGAACAATTCGCCCGCCGCCAGCGTCAGTATCGGGCGAATGCGCTTGCCGCCGGGGAAAACGCCGTGGCGCATCGCCCGGTAAAGCGTCTGCGCCGCTTCGGGATAGCCGGCAAGATAGGTTTCGAGGGCGCGATCGACGAGCGCGGACTGTTTGCCCAGATATTCGTCGAGATCGAAATTATTGGCCGCCGCTTCCGTCATCGTGATAGAGCCGAATTTTTGCTAATTTACCTCGACCTGCCGGCCGCTTCAAATCAACACTCGCTCAATGCCGGCTATTATAGCCGCAAATCCTCGTCCTTGCCCGCCAAGGCCACCAGAGCTTCACCGATTTCTTCCCGCGCCTCCGGGTTGGCCTCCGAGCGCAGCCGGCGCTGGAGCGGCGCCAGCGCCGAAGTGTCGCCGATCCGCGCCAAAGCCCATGCCGCGTGGCCGCGCACGAGCGCCTCCTCGTCGTCCAGACAGCAGATCAAAGCCGGCACGGCTTCGCGCGATTTGAGATTGCCAAGCGCCACCGCGACGTTGCGCAGAAAGCCGCGACGTTTGGCGCGAAGAATCGGACTAGCACGAAAGCGTCGGCGAAACTCCGCCTCCGTGAGTGAGAGAAGCGGGATCAAATCCGGTGCGTGCAGGCCGGCCCGCGGCTGGTACGCGGCCTCCGAAGTCGGTCGCGCCTTTGCGTTGTACGGACAGACTTCTTGGCAGATATCGCAGCCGAAAACATGATTGCCGACGAGCGGCCGCATCGCTTTCGGCATCCAATCTTTAAGCTCGATGGTGAGATAAGAAATGCAGCGGCGCGCATCGAGCACGTAGGGACCGACGAACGCCCCCGTCGGGCAAGCGCTCAGGCAAAGCTCGCACCGCCCGCAGCGGTCGCGCATCGGCCGATCGTAGGCCAACGGCAAATCGACGAAGAGCTCACCCAGAAAAAACCACGAACCTTGTTTCGGCGAAATCAAATGCGTGTTTTTGCCCACCCAACCCAGACCGGCGACCCCGGCGAAGTCACGCTCCAGGACCGGCCCCGAGTCGACGAAGGCCTTGCCTTGAATCTCCCGGTCGCTGAGAAGGCGGATCGATGCGAGCAAGTCCTCCAACCGACGCTTCATGAGATCGTGGTAGTCATCACCCCAAGCATAGCGCGAAATCCAACCGCTCGATGGTGTCGATTCCGCCGGTCGCGCATGGTCGGTGTAGTAATTCATGCCGACGGAAATGATGGACCGTGCCCACGGTACCAACTCGTTAGGATCCCGGCGCAGCGCTTCCGTGCGTTGCATGTATTCGAGTTTGCCCGCGAATCCGCGCCGCAGCCACTCGGCGAACGACTGTTCGTGCGCCGCTGGACGTACTGGGGAAATTCCCACCAGCTCGAAGCCCAGTCGCTGCGCCGCTTCCTTGATTCGCGCGGCGAGCGCGGCTTCGGTTGGGCGCGAGGAATCCTTCATAAGCGGAGCAAACGGACCATGGCTTGAGCGCTTTGTGGCGCGATCTCAGTGATAGGAAGTCTTGTCGTCGGGATCGGAACTTTCGTCGTCAAGGAGCGGCTTGCGGCCGGCAAAACCATCTTCAATTCGGTGCCAGTAACCGACCGCCGGCTCGCCGATCTGCCAGCAGAGAAAAACCACCTCGCTGCCGAGAAGACAAGGAAAATCGATCAATCCCTGCTCGACACCTTTGCAGATGCAGCCGTAACTATTGATCTCGTCGACCCAGCCTTTGACCTGGCCGATCAGTTTGGCGATCTCGCCGTCGTCACGCAGACGATTCATCAGATTGGCCGCCTCGGGATCGAGTCCCTCGCGCCGGATCACCGATTCGCTCGCGCCCTTCAAACGCCGGATATTCTCCAGCACCTGATCGACAAGCGGACGGAGCTTCGGCAGCAAGTCGTTGGCTTCGTCGACGGTGAAAAGCCGGGGAAAGGTCGACTGAGGATCCATAAAATATCGCGCGCGACTTCAGAGCTTCATGCCCGCGCGGATTTGTCGCAACAACGCGATGTTGTCCGAGTGCCCGCTCATCACCGCGGTGACCGCACCGCGCAAGGGTCTCCCGAGCAGATAAAAATCGCCGAGAATGTCCAGGATTTTATGGCGCGCGAACTCGTCATCGAAGCGCAGCTCGGTATTGATGATCTTGTCGTCGCCGATGATGATGCAATTGTTGAGCTTGCCGCCGCCGATCAGCCCCATGGTCTGAAGCTTCTCCATGTCGCGCAAAAAGCCGAAGGTCCGCGCCGGCGCAATCTCGGCTTTAAACGCCGCCGGGCCGCGATCGACGTAATAATGCTCCTGCGTGCCCACCGGCTCGGGATAGCGCAATAGATAGCGCACGGAGAACACATCGGCGGACTCGATGGCAATCGACTCACCGCCGTAGGCCTCCACCTGGTAGCGCCGATCGATGACGATCTCGGCGCGCTCCTCGGCCTGTTCCTCGATGCCTGCCTCTTCGATGGCCTGGCAAAATTCCTCCGCTGAACCGTCCATGATCGGCACCTCGCCCTGGACCTTGGCGAGGAGATTGGTGATGCCGTAGCTATGCAGGACCGCGAGAAAATGCTCCACCGTGCCAATGGCGAAGCCCTTCGAGCGCAAGGTGGTCGCATAACCGGTCGAGCCGACGTAGTCCAAGTGCGCGGGCACGGTCACGTCGCCCGAAATACCGGTAAACAAAATGCCACTGTTCGCCGGCAGCGGGTGAAGAATCAAGCCGGTTTTGACGCCGGAGTGAAGTCCCTGCCCGGACAGCACCACGCTCTTTTTCAAAGTGCGCTGTTTGAGCGGTTGCAGTTCCGCGTGCGCCGCTGGCGTCGCTGTCTTAGGCGCACGTGCTTTACGCGTGCGCCCGTTGGGCTTGGGGCCAGTAGCGCTCGGCATTTCCCCCAACGCGCGCTGCACCGTCAGCAGCAGTCCGTCCAGCGAGACCGGCTTTTCGATAAAATCGAAGGCGCCGAACTTGGTCGCGGTAACTGCGGTGTGGATGTTGCCATGACCGGAAACCATCACGACGTTGATGTCGGGCTCTTGGTTTTTGATTTCCTTCAACAGGCCGATACCGTCCATCTGCGGCATCCAGATGTCGAGGAGCACCAGTTCCGGACGCTCGGACTTGATAATGTCGAGCACCTGCGTACCGTCCGCAGTATCTAGCACACGGTAGCCTTCGTCGCTCAGAACTTCGCGCACCGATTCGCGGACGCCGTCCTCGTCGTCGACCACCAGAATTGTTTTGGGCGCTGCCAGCTCTTCCACCGGTCCTCCGTCTTTCTCCTACTGTAGCGCACTTTTCGCCAAAAGCTGAGCCCCCAATTCCTGGCGCGCCGGCAACTCGACGATGATACGGGTGCCGCGCGGATCGTTGGGCCAGGCGCGGATGTAGCCGCGATGGTCTTCGACGATCTGGCTCACGATGGTCAGTCCCAGTCCCGTGCCGTTTTCCTTGGTCGAAAAATACGGCTCGAATATCTTGGTTCGAATTTCCGGCGCGAGGCCGCAGCCACTATCCGCCACTTCCAAGGTCACCATTGAGCGAGCGCGCTCGTACTGAGTGGTAAGCTTGATCACGCCCGCTCCACCGACCGCAGCCACCGCATTATCGAGCAGGTTCATCAAAACGCGTTTCATTTGATCGCGATCCAGTTCGACGGACGGCAACGCACCAGCGGAGAATTGGAACTCGATCCCGTGGTGGCCCTCTTTGAACAGCACCAGCGAATCCGCGACGATTTCGTTCAAGTCGTTGGGCACCGGTTGCGCCGAAGGCAACCGCGCAAACTGGGAGAATTCGTTGACCAATTTTTTCAGCTCGTCTACCTGTTGGATAATTGTGGTCGTGCACTTATCCAGGATCGCGCCGTCTTCCTCGAGGATTTTCGCGTAGCGTTTGCGCAGCCGTTCCGCTGAGAGCTGGATCGGCGTCAGCGGATTTTTGATTTCGTGGGCGATGCGCCGCGCCACCTCGCGCCAGGCTTCCATTCTCTGGACCCGTTGAATCTGCGTGATGTCCTCGAGAAAGAGCATCGTGCCGAGAATCGAGCCGTCGTCGTCATGCAAAGTCGTCGCGCTCACCACCACACTTCGCCAGCGTTCCTGGAGCGAGAGTTGAATCTCGCGCGCGACCTGCTCACCGGCTTTGACGCTGTCGACGATCTCGCGAACGGCGCGTAAGGGCTCCGCCGAAAACATGTCGGTGTACGACTTTCCCAAAGCCCGTTCCGCCGTCACTCCGAGCAATTGCTCGGCGGCCTTGTTCCAAGTAGTGATTTTCCCGGAAGGGTCGATGGACACGACGCCGGCCGCGATATTCGCCATCAACGTCTGCATCACGGTGCCGCGGCGCTCGAGTTCGAGTTTTATCTGTTTCAAGTCGCCGGTCATGTGGTTGAACGAATCCACCAGCACACCGATTTCGTCGTCGCCGCCGGATTCAATTTTGTAATCCCAGTTCCCCTGCGCCACCTGATGCGTGCCTTCAGCGAGTTTTTGAATCGGCACGGTGATGCCCTTCGAAAGGTAAATACCGCACCACGTTGCGGCGAAGATGATCACCAGGGTGATCAAGAGCATGGTCAAAAGATAGCTATTTTTGACCGGCGCCTTGAGAAAGGTCAGGTATTTGTATTGTTCGTAGGACTGAGAGATCTGAATCGCGCGCTTCGAAATGCTCTTGGGCACATAGTAATCCACGACCGCGACGCCGATGATGCGCTTGTCGCGCCCATAGATCGGCACGCCGCCGCGGATAACATCGCCCTCGCCGAAAGCCTGGGTGCGCGTCACTTCGAGGCCGCGCAGCGCGCGGTTAAGAAATTCGCCCTCGGGTTGGATCGTGACCCCGGTCGGAACCTCCTTATTGAAGGCGACGACGAAGGGCTGGCCATCGGGCGTAAAAAGCTCGACGGTACCGAGATTGTATTCGCGCTGCTTGGTTTCAACGAATTTCTTCAGATCGGCGAGTCGCAGCGGATCCACGAATCCTTCGGCGGTCATTCGTTCGCTCAACTGGCGCGCGTAGAAAATCGCGTTATTGGCCGAGTTCTGGTAATAGGTCTGGCCGATTTCCAGCGATCCCTGCAGCGCGCTTTCGACTTTGGAATCGAACCAGCGATCGAAGGAACGGCGCAGCAATCCGCCGGCGATCATGAACAAAAGCACGCTGGGCACCAGCGCGAGGCCGACGAAGGCGATCACCAGGCGCGATTGCAGACGCGCGCCGAGCATGCCGCGGCGCCGCTCGACAACGAGCTTGACGAGATTTCGCACCACCAGGAAAACCAGGAGCCCGAGCAGGATGATGTTGATGTTGATCAGCAAAAAAAAGACGACGTTGCCGCCGAACGCATACTCGGGCGCGACATCGGGCAGTTGAACCTCGAGGAAAATCAGCGCCGCGACCATAAGCGCGGTGATGAGGATGACGATCCCCTCGCGCCGACGGCGTTTATTCTCCTCGACCCTCAGGTTTTCAGCGAGGAATTTTGCCGGGTTGGCTGCTTCCATGCGGATTTCGACCGTGTTTTAAGGCGCGCTGAAGCGAAAAAAATTTTACCTTCTAAAGAAATAAACGACAAGTGAAACGATGATGCTGATCAGGATGCAAGTCGTGATCGGAAAGTAGAACGAAAACCGGTCTTTTTGGATCGAAATATCTCCCGGCAGATGCCCCAGCCACGGCAGTCTACCCGCCAGAGAGAAAACCACTCCGACGATGACGAGAAGAAGCCCCAGATAGATGAGTGTTTTGCCGAATCCGTTCATGGCTCGCCGGCCATTTCTCAACGCGCCCCGAGCGCGAGCTTTCAAAACAACGTCGGTTGCTTGCGAGACTGCTGCGCGCCATCGCGCTGTTGCCGCCCGAAATGATCGAAAGCCAGCACCGTTGCCAGCCGCCCGCGCGGCGTGCGCTGAAGAAACCCGGCCTGAATGAGAAACGGCTCGTAAACATCTTCGATGGTGTCTTTTTCCTCGCCGATCGCAGCGGCCAATGTCTCCACCCCTACCGGTCCGCCGGCAAACTTGTCGATCAACGTGAGCAGCAGCAAGGTATCCATCTTGTCGAGCCCGACCCGATCAACTTCGAGCATGCCCAGTGCGTCGTCGGTCAATTTTTTGGTGATTGTGCCGTCGCCCTTTACCTGGGCGTAGTCACGCACACGCCGGAGCAACCGGTTGGCGATGCGCGGCGTGCCGCGCGAGCGGCAGGCAATCTCGGCGATGCCGTCGCTTTCCTCGCGCACGCTAAGGATCGCCGCCGAGCGTTTTAGGATTTTCGCGAGCGCGCCGCTCTCGTAAAAGTCCAAGCGGTGAATGTGGCCGAAGCGATCCCGCAGCGGCGAAGTCAAAAGGCCCGAGCGCGTGGTTGCGCCGATCAAGGTAAAGCGCTTGAGCGGCAGTTTGATGGAGCGCGCCGCCGGTCCCTGGCCGACCATAATGTCGATCTGGTAATCCTCCATCGCCGGATAGAGAACTTCCTCGACGACGTGATTCAGCCGATGGATCTCGTCGATGAAAAGAATGTCGCCTTCGTCGAGATTGGTCAGCAGCGCGGCGAGATCGCCGGGCCGTTCCACCACGGGCCCCGACGTGGCTTTGACATTCACGCCCATTTCGCGCGCGATGATGTAAGCGAGCGAAGTCTTTCCCAGGCCCGGCGGGCCGTGAAAAAGAATATGATCGAGCACGTCCCCGCGGGCCTTGGCCGCCACGATGGCGACTCTGAGGTTTTCCTTAACCGCCTCCTGGCCGACGTATTCGTCGAAGGCGCGCGGGCGAAGGTTGATCTCGAAAGTCAGGTCTTCATCGATTTTGGCGCCGCTGAGCATGGCAGTCCAATCACCTCATCGCAGATCGCGCTGATCACGGGCTCAAATGCCGCAGGCTTTCTTTCAGCACACTTTCGAGCGATTGTGCGCCGCGCTTCATGACCTCGCGCACCATTTTCTCGGCATCTGGTCTTTTATATCCTAGATTGACGAGTGCCGATACCGCGTCGAGCAAAAGCTGCGAGCCGCCGTCGATCTTGCCGCTTTCCGCTTCCACAGAAGCGAGAGTCCCGATGCGATCTTTCAATTCGACGATCAGGCGTTCCGCGAGCTTACGGCCCACCCCGGGAATAGCCACAAGCCGAGCCTGATCGCCCTCGCGCAGCGCTCGTTTCAACTCCCCCGCCGTGATGCCGGATAGAATATTGATGGCCAGTTTCGGCCCGATGCCGGAGACACCGATCAACAGCAAAAATACCTGCTTCTCGGCGAAATCCTGAAAGCCGAAAAGCTGCAGCGCGTCTTCGCGCACGTGAGTGTGAATCTGCAGGCTGAGCGGCGTGCCGATGTCCGGCAGCTGATAAAACACGCTGAGCGGAATCAAGACCTGATAGCCCACTCCGGCGACGTCGACGATCACCTCGCCGGGAATCTTCTGCGCCAAAGTGCCGCTAATTTGTGCGATCACGTTCGGGATTTCGCTTGGCCGGCCCAATCCATCTCGGCGGCCGTCAACGCCGCTCGACCGTATCGAGATAGTTGCGCCAACTGCCGCTCGCCTTGACGCCTCCACTTAGCGACTGCACCAAACCCTGGAAGGCACGGCGGTGAATGTGGCAGATCGCCGCCGCCAGCGCATCGGCCGCATCGGCAGCCATCTGTCCGCGGAGGCCGAGCAGCGCGTTGACCATTTTTTGCACCTGCTCTTTGGTCGCCTGACCGTAGCCGGCCACCGCCATTTTGATTTCCGTGGCAGAGTACTCGGCGAGCGTTATCGGGTTTTCCGCAATCGTCAGCAGCGCAACGCCGCGCGCTTGGCCGAGCTTGAGCGCGCTCTGGACGTTGCGCGCAAAAAAAACTTTCTCCAAGCTCGCCGCCTTGGGTTCGTATTGCTCGATGACTTGTTGCAAGCCGCGGCGAATCTGGCTCAGTCGCGCACCCAGGCCGAGAGATTGAACCGGGTTGATGGTGCCGTGCGCAACGTGCCGAAGCTCGTTGCCAGCGGCCTCGACGATACCCCAGCCGGTATGGATGGATCCCGGATCGATGCCGAGAATGATTTCACGTGGGTGCCGGCCGGCGCCGCTCTTCTTCAGGGGCGCCACCGGCTCAGCTCGCTTTGTCCATCAGTTCGGTCGGAATGTTGAAATTAGCGGACACGCTTTGCACGTCGTCGTGGTCTTCGAGTTCCTCGGTGAGTTTCAAGATCTGCTCCACATGCTTGACGTCGACATCGACGCTGTTCTTCGGCACCAGGGTCACCTGAGCATTCGCCACGGCTATCTTTTCCTGATCGAGCCTCTCTTTGACCGCGGCGAAATCTTCGGGGGTGGTTACGACTTCGAAAATGTCTTCCTCGTCGCGCACGTCTTCGGCACCAGCGTCGAGCACGATGCTCATTAACCGCTCTTCATCAACCTGGGCTTTCTCAACCGTGATCAATCCCTTTTTATCGAACATCCAGGCAACGCTGCCGGTCTCTCCCATGTTGCCGCCGTGCTTGGTGAAGAGCCGGCGAATTTCGGAAACCGTGCGATTTTTGTTGTCGGTCAGCACCTGCGCGATGATCGCCGCTCCTCCGGGTCCGTAGCCTTCGTACTGAATCTCTTCGTAGGTCACCCCTTCCAGCTCGCCCGTGCCCTTCTTGATGGCGCGATCGATGTTGTCGCTGGGCATGCTGTTGCTGCGCGCGGTCAGCACCGCAGTGCGCAACCGCGGGTTGGCATTGATATCGCCGCCACCGATGCGCGCCGCCACGGTGATTTCTTTGATGAGCTTGGTAAAAATTTTACCGCGCTTGGCATCCTTGGCGGCCTTTTTGTGCTTGATCGTGCTCCACTTCGAATGACCCGACATAAAATAACCTTCCCTTTAAAATCGCAGTTAAATTAGCACAATTGCCTCAGCGGGTAAACCGCGACGAGCATGCGAAATGCTTTTTTCCGACGCTGCTTTGGGCTATATTCCAAGGCTATGATGGGCGTCGCCGCGAAGCAACTCACAAATAGCGGCGCCACTCCATTCCGGACCGGCAATTTCGTCTGTCTCTTCCTTTTCCTGGTGCTGTTCGGTTGTTCCGTACCGCCATCGAAAGTTCGGGTCACGCCGCCCCCCGCGACGCGCCTGAGCCAAGTCGGTATCGCCTCCTGGTACGGCCCGGGTTTTCACGGCAAGGCAACCACCAGCGGCGTCATTTACAACCAGTATGAGTTTACCGCGGCGCATCAAACCCTGCCCTTGGGAACGCGGGTTATGGTCACCAATACGGAAAACGGCAACACCACCGAAGTAACGATCAACGATCGCGGGCCCTTTGCCAAAAACCGCATCATCGATCTTTCCTACAGCGCCGCCAATGCGCTCGGCATGATCGGACCTGGCACGGCGATGGTCCGGGTCGACGTGCTCGACAGTCCGACGCCGATCCAGGCGATTCGTTCATCCCTCGACTATACGCTCCAGCTCGGCTCCTTTGCTCAACTGGAAAATGCCCGCCAGCTGCGCGATCGGATCGCTGTTTCGTTTAACGACGTGAGCATTATGCCACTCCAATCGAGCGACGCTACCTACTATCGAGTGCAGCTCGGCACTTTTTCCAGCCGCGCCGACGCGGAAGCGCGAGCGCGCGAGGTCGTTCAGGCCGGCTACTCGGTCATCATCCTGGAGAAATAGGTGGCTGAAAACCGCCGCCTGAGCTTTTCCGTCTGCGTTCGGAGCTGGGGTTTGATGCGCCCTTTATTGTTCGTCGTCGTACTTGCCGGTTGTCTCGCGCCGGATTCCAAACCCATCGTTCCCGAACCGTTCGAAACCTTCACGGCCTTCGCGCGCGATGTTGCCCGGTGGCGCGAGCTCTCCTTGGATGAGCCGCTCGGTTTGCAATATCAGACAAGCGAAATCGCGGCGGGGACAACTCCGGCAATTTCTCTCGCCCAATTCGAGACCTCCTACAAAATCCTTGGCCTGTTGCCGAACTCGGCCGACCTCGGCGCTGCTTTGCTGGAATACCGAAGGCTTATTCGACTCATCACCTACGACGAAGCGAAGAGACTCATTATCGTCAACACCGAGGCAGCGCGTCTTGGCGCGCCGCTGGCTGCGAGCCATCCAGCCGCAGCGCGGCAATTGCCCGCCGCAATCGGCGTCGTGCGCGCTTTGCAGGAGCGGCGCTTTCATTGGCGCCTGAAGATGCTCGGCGTCGCATATGCAGAGGGCCGCTTAGCGCTCGGCGCCGTCGCCATGGGCGACGCGCTCCTTGCCGCCGTCAGCCGAGCGATGGCAGAGAAGCCTCAACCAGCGCAGCTGCTTTTGTTGGGGGAGATCGGCGCCGATGTTGAGCGACGCGGCCCGCGCCTACCTGATTTTCTCCGTGAACGAGCCGCGCTCCCCTACCGAGAAGGCGGCCAGTTTGTTTATTGGGCTTTCGCCGCCAGAGGTTGGCCCGGAATCGATGCGCTCTACGCCGACCCACCACACACCACCGCGCAGATCCTTCATCCGGAAACATTTTTTCTCCGGCGCGAAGCCCCATTGAGCTTTTTCCCAGCCGCGCTGCTGCGTCGGCTGAAAGGTCTTTCGCTCATCGAGGATACGCTTGGAGAATTGTCGTGTCGCGCACTCTTGGAAAACGTACTCAGCACAAATCGCGCGGCGGAAACGGCGGCGGGCTGGCGCGGCGATCACCTCTTCGCTTTTCAACCCGCCGCCGACATCGATCTTTTCTGGTTTAGCGCCTGGCAGGATGAAGCTGCGGCGGAGAAATTTCTCGCGGCCCACCGCCGGGTTCTCGAAAACAGCAAGGGTCTCCGCTTCGAGCGCGTCGCGCAGGCGAAGGATCTCGCGCTGATCGGCACGGCGCGCGATGAGCGTGCCTGGCTGCTTCAGCGCCGCGGCAACCTCGTGCTAGCCGCGCACAGCGTCAATGCAGGCCGCGTCACTGAACTGGCTCAAGACGCCTGGAGAGATCTGGAGGTCGATGCCGAGCCGAACGCGGTTCGTTTCGAGTCGGCACGCCGGAGTGGAAATCAGTTTTCGCTGAGGAGCTGGTAGCGACTACCCTCGCGTTTGACCTTGCCCTCGCGCATCAATTTTTCCAGGTGCGCGAGCACGGAAAATTCAGCGACCCGTTTAAGTGCCGACGAGACGTCGACATAAATCATTTCCGTGATGTCGCCGGTGGTATTTCGGCCGCTACGCAGCGCTGCCAGCACCTGCTGCTCGCGCTCGACGCGGTGTTTGATGTATTCGCGAATCTTCGCTTCGGGCTTGCCGATCAGCGGCCCGTGTCCGGGCAGAATCAAGCTGATATCGAAACCGAGCAGCCGTTCGAGGGTCTTCATGTAGTCGGTCATGTTGCCGTCCGGCGGATGAATGACCGCGGTGCCGTAACCAAGGATGTTGTCGCCGCTGAACAGCACCTTATCGCCGCTTTCGTAAAAACAACAATGGCCGGACTCGTGCCCCGGCGTGTGCAGCACGTGAAGCTCGCCGTCGCCAAAAGAAATCCGGTCGTTGTCGTCGTATTGAAAATCCTCGCCGCCGAGATAACCCTTGCGCGAGCGATGGATACCGAGCTTGGCGCCGCAGCGTTTGCGCAGCGCCAGCGCGCCGCCGGTGTGATCGCTGTGGATATGAGTGAGCAGAATCTTCTCGATCTTTTTGACGCCCATGGCTTCGGCCTGCTCGATAATACCGTCCATGTTCGAGTTGTCGCTCAGTGCCACGTCGATAACCAGTCCGCTGTCTTTGCCGACAACGTACTGGTTCGTCCCCTGCAAAGTCATGATGCCGGGATTGTTAGCCGTGAATGTCCCGATGAATTCCGGTGTCGCCATGGAGGTCCTTTCGGCGGCCACACTCAAGCCGCAAAAAATCGAATCGGCAAAAAAAAACGCCAGCGAACTTTTGCTCAACTTCGCCAGCGCTTCGCGTCGAGTCATTGTGAATTTCAGCAACTGTCAAGATGCTTTCACCACGGAGACACGGAGGGCACGGAGGCTTGAATCCGATATCCTAGTGTTCTTTCTCCGTGATCTCCGTGTCCTCCGGGGTGAATTCTTCTACAGCAATTGGCGCAGCACGTATTCAAGAATGCCGCCGTGGCGGTAGTAATCCAGCTCCGCCGGCGTGTCGATGCGGCAGATCACCTTAAACTCGGTGGTCTTGCCGTCGTCGGCCGTCGCTTTGACGGTCAATTCCTGGCGCAACTTCAAGCCGGGACCAATGCCGAGAATGTCGAATTTTTCGAAGCCGGTGAGTCCGTGAGTCTTGAAATTTTCGCCGGGCTTGAATACCAGAGGCACGATGCCCATGCCAATCAGGTTGCTCCGGTGAATGCGCTCGAAGCTC